>FWPV01004994.1_pt1 | contig 27076 bp, 19 predicted proteins | sample 2228371 | NCBI WGS metagenome assembly FWPV01 (sample SAMEA103939776, study PRJEB20133) | metagenome
GCGACTCATTTGCGGAACGGAAGCTCTTGACACCCGGGGTGCCGGTGCGGGTGACGGTCACCTTGGCGCCCATCGCCGCCACCATCCCCGCCGGGCACGCCCTGCGCCTGCTCGTCGCCCCGTCCAACTACGATCGCTTCGACGTCAACCCCCAGGATGGCTCCTCCTTCTCCGACGAGCCTTCGGCCGTGCTCACCCCCGCCGTCGCGACCATCTTCATGGGCGCGAGCTACGACACCTGTCTCGAACTCCCGGTCCTTGCGCAGCCAGCCGTGCGCAGGCGGGTGGCGGCACGCTGAAGGGGTGGTGCCGCTGCCGTCGGGGCCACCCCCGATGGCACCGCGAGCACCCCGGTGTCACCATGAACCGACACATCGAACCGCGAAGGAGGATGCCATGGCACGCCGCTCACCTGACGCCGCAACGTATTGGCAGCGTATCCTCGCTGCCGCCGCCGCGCTGCTGCTGGTGGCCGTACCGGCCACCGCCGGCGAGCGGGTCGACACCGTGGTCGTGGAGGCAGCCCAGGCCGCCACGCCACCCAGCCTCTACATCCCCACCTCGGCCCACCTCACAGGGGCGGCGGGCACGTACTGGCTCACCGAGCTCGAGGTCCACAACGTCGGTCCCGCCTCGGTGGACTACGAGGTCGCGCTCCTCAAGCGAGACACGGTCAACACCTCGCCCCTGGTGCGCACCTTCTCCTTGGGCCCCAACCGCTCGACGCGCTTCGTCGATCCGTTGCAGTCGCTCTTTGGCTTTACCGGCGCTGCTTCGCTGCGGATCACGCCCCTCATGGCCGAAGGCGGCGCCCGACGGTACCGAGCAGGCGGGCCCCACAGGGCCAGCCGCCGCCCTCCACGTCACCAGCCGCACCTTCAACGACCCGTCTCGGCGCAGCGCCCCGGGCACCTTGCCGCCTCCAGACAACGTGGTGGCCAACGTCGGGACGTACGGCCAGTTCGTCGCCGGCCAGTGGAACAGCGCCGCCACCACGTACGTCACCGAAGCGCGTCTCATCGAGCTGACTCACACGGCCGGCGCCACGACCAGCGGCTTTCGGACCAACATCGGCGCCGTCAACACCACGGACCAGCCAGCGACCATCGAGATCGCGCTGTTCCTGGCCGATGGAACCTCCCTGGGCACGGTGGACCTCCCCTTGCGGGCCTACGAATACCGGCAGATCGACAAGATCTTCGAGCGGGTGACCTCGCAGAGCGTGGCCGACGGGTTCGCCATCCTGCGCCTCAAGGAAGAGTCGGGGGCGTTCCTCGCCTACGCCTCCGTGATCGACAACGTGAGCGGCGATCCCATCTTCGTGCCCGCGGCGAACTTCCCACGCACTGGCATGCCGCCGCAGTTCAAGAACCTCCTCTTCGGCACCGAGGTCAACGCCAACTACGAGATCTCCAATCCCGGCACCAGCTTCCCTGCGGGGATCACGAGGATCTACGTCTCGTGGGAGTACCGCGTCCTCACCCCCGGCGACACCTATGCCGTGACCTGGTACCACAACGGGACCGTGTTCTACCCGCCCTCGACCTACACCGCCGGCGGCTCCAGCGGTCGCGTCCTGACGACCGTCACGCGCAGTAGCCCCTTCCCCAACGGCACCTATCGGGTGGAGCTCACCTACCAGGGGAGCGTGGCGCTGTCGGGCACGTTCACGGTCGGCCCGTAGCGGCGCCTCGACCGCAGATCGCCCCCGCCCCGGGGGCGGGGAGCCCAGGCGCGGCGGGCGTTCGATCCAGGGTACGATAGGCGCCGCCGGAGGTGGGGATGCGCGTCGTCGTGCTGGGAGCCGGGCGGGTGGGAAGCGCCATGGTCCGGGATCTGGCGGCAGCGGGGGAGTTCGAGGTGCGGGCGGTGGACCGCTCGCCGGAGGTCCTGGCGCAGGTGGCCGACACACCGGGGGTCGCGACCCTCGTCGCCGACCTGGCCGAGCCGGCGACGGTGGCGCAGGCGGTCGGCGATGCCGACCTGGTGGTCGGCGCGGTGCCGGGAGCGCTCGGCTTTGCCACGTTGCGCACGGTCCTCGAGTGCGGCAAGGATGTGGTGGACATCTCTTTCTTTCCCGAGGACCCGTTCCTCCTCCACCAGCTCGCCACGCGCGGAGGGTGCGTCGCCCTCGTCGACTGCGGCGTCGCGCCGGGCTGCGACAACATCATCCTCGGGCGGTGCCTCGCGGAGATGGAGACCGTGCGCTCCTTCTCCTGCTACGTGGGGGGGCTGCCCGTGGCGCGGCAGTGGCCGTGGGAGTACAAGGCGCCCTTTTCGCCCACCGACGTCCTCGCCGAGTACACCCGCCCGGCCCGCCTGCGGCGCGACGGTCGCCAGGTGGTCCTCCCCGCCCTGGCCGAGGTCGAGCTCGTGGAGGTGCCGGGTATCGGCACCCTGGAGGCCTTCCTCACCGACGGCCTGCGCACGCTCCTCGTCACCACGGACGTCCCGACCATGGTGGAAAAGACCATGCGCTACCCCGGCCACGCCGACAAGATCCGCCTGCTGCGCGAGACCGGTTTCCTCGCCGAAACGCCCATCGAGGTGCCGGGCGGGACCGTGCGGCCCATCGACGTCACGGCACGCCTCCTTTTCCCCGCCTGGCAGTTGGCACCGGGCGAGGAAGACCTCACGGTCCTGCGGGTGGTCGTCGAGGGGCGGCAGGACGGGCGAAGCGTCCGGCGACAGTGGGAGCTCGTCGACCGCTACGACCGGAGCACCGGCACCACCTCCATGGCCAGGACCACCGGCTACACCTGCACGGCAGCGGTGCGGGCGGTGGCCCGCGGGCTGTTCCGTCGCCCCGGGGTGTGGGCTCCCGAAGCGCTGGGGACCGACAAGGCTTGCTACGACTTCGTCATGGCCGAGCTCGCCGCGCGGAAGATCGCCTTCCGGGAAACCATCGACGTCGCCCCGCACGGGTGAGGACCGCGTGGGACGGTGGCGGGACCTCGGCGCAACGGTGCGAGATGCCCTCCTCGCCTTCGTCGTCGCCACCTTTCCCGAGCACGCCAAGCGGGAGGGACGGCTCGCCGCCCTCGCCACGACTTCCATGCACGTGGCCTCTGGGGTGGTGGAGATCGTGGCCGCCATTGCCCTGTTCCTCACCGGTCTGCTCGACTACGTGACGAACTTTGGCCGCACCGCCGGCTGGACCTACCTGACGAGCCGTCCGACCCTCGATTACGGTCAGTTCTTCGGCGTAGGCACCCTCGGCTTCCTCTCCTACCTGATCCTACCCCGAACCCTGTTCCTCGTGTACTGCCTGGGCGAGGGGATCCTGCGCGCCCTCGACGCCGCCCTCAGCGGCCGCCACCTGGGCATGGCCGCAGTGGCCGTTCCATGGCGCCTGGCCGAGGCGTTGGTAGCCAGGGGACGGCGCGTGCACGTGGCGGCCATGATCGGTCCGGCGCGCCCCGACGAGGTGGTCGAACCGCGCGACTCGCGCTACTCCATGCTGGAGGTCTACTCGACGGAAGAGAAACCGTGGCGCGAGGAGCAGCTCGTCGCCTACGGCAACGCCTTCTTCCGCCTGGCCGAGCGGCGTCTGGTGCGGCGGGGCCGCCACTTCGCCTGGCGCTACCTCCTGCACGAGGTGGAGGAGCGAGAGATCCTCCGCGGCAGTATCGTGCGGTACGGTGCCGAAGGGGACGGCGAGGTCGACGGGTGACGCCCTCCGCAGCGGGTAGCCGCTCGGGAGCCACAGCCGACCCCGTTGCCATGGGGGCCGCACGGCAGTTGCCCCAGCGGGAGATCTTCCGCTTCTTCGCGCCCCTCGCCGCCCTGGCCGCGCCGCCCCTGCGCCTCCTCGTCCTCATGCCGGCCCTCGAGGCGTGCCTCGCCCTCCTGCGCGGCGTCCTGGTCAATCGCCGGTACACCCGCGCGGTGCGCGCCGTGTCCGCCGTGGAGATCGGTCTCATCGCCCTCGTGCTCGCCGTGGCAGTGGGACCGCTGGGGGCCGTGGGGGTGACGGCAGCAGCGTGGGCGTTGCTCCTCGGCCGGCTCGCGGCCACCGCCCTCCTCCGGCGCGCGTGCGCCGCCCCGCGCCCGGCAGCGGCCGCCCCCGAAAGAGGGGTGGCGAGGGGCGTGCCGTTTCGGTAAGGTCGGCAGGGGGACGTATGGACGCGGAAAGGTTCGATCTCGTGGTCATGGGGTGCGGGCCGGCGGGGGAGCGGGCCGCCATCCACGCGGCGCGCGCCGGCAAGCGGGTGGCTGTGGTCGAGCGGGCCCACGTGGTCGGCGGCAACCGCGTCAACTGGGGTACCATCCCCTCCAAGACCCTGCGCGAGAGCGCCCTCTTCTTCCTGTCGTTGACGCGGCACAAGCTGCACGGCATCAAGGTAAGCATCGACGAGCACCTCACGGTGGCCGACTTCATGCACCGGGAGCGGCAGGTGGTGCAGCGGGAGCTGGAGTTGGCGAGCCGCTCGGTGGCCCGCTACGACATCCAGGTGATCCACGGCCACGCGCGCCTGGCTGGGGCGCGGGAGGTGCGCGTCGAACTGCCCGAAGGGCGAGGGGAGCGGCGGCTCCAGGCGGAGGTGATCATCATCGCCACCGGCTCCCGCCCCAACCGGCCGGCGGACGTCCCCTTCGACGGCTGCACCGTGTTCGACAGCGAGACGATCCTGGCCATGCCGCGCCTCCCCCGCACCCTCACCGTCCTCGGCGCCGGCGTCATCGGCGTGGAGTACGCCAGCATCTTTGCCGCCCTCGGCATCGCCGTGACGCTGGTCGACACCCGGGACCGACTTCTCCCCTACCTGGACCGCCAGATCGTGGGCATCTTCGAGGCGGAACTCGGCCGCCTCGGCGTCACCCTCGTATCCGCCGACCGCTATCGGTCGATCCAGGTGCAGCGGGGGGACCCGCCCACGGTGCGCTGCGTCACCGAGGGCGGCCGGCTCCTCGAGAGCGAAGGGCTCCTCTACTGCGTGGGCCGGGACGGCAACTCGGACGACATCGGCCTCGAGACAGTGGGGATCGAGCCCAACGCCTACGGCCTCATCCCCGTGGACGAGAACTACCAGACCCGCGTCCCCGGCATCTACGCCGTCGGCGATGTGATCGGCTACCCCGCCCTCGCCTCCACCTCCATGGAGCAGGGGCGGCGAGCAACGCGCCACGCCTTCGGCATTGCCGGCCCCCTCGGACCCACCACCGACATGCCCTTCGCCATCTACGCCATCCCGGAGATCAGCTACGTCGGCCTCACCGAGGAGCAGGCCCGGCAGCAGGCGCGGCCGATCGTGGTGGGGCTCGCCCAGTACGGCATGAACCCGCGCGGCCAGATCCTCGGCGAGGAGGGGGGGATGCTCAAACTGGTCTTCGACCGCGCAACCGGCCGCCTCCTCGGTGCCCACATCATCGGCGCCGGGGCGTCGGAGCTCATCCACATCGGCCAGGCGTTCCTGCGCGGCGCTGCCACCGCCGAGCAGATTGCCGAAACCTTCTACAACTACCCCACCCTCGCCGATCTCTACCGACACGCCGCCCTCGTCACCCTGGGCGAGCTTCGCCGACCGCCGGCCGAGCGCTAGACAGGACCGCGCCCTGCCGGATCGGGGTCGAGGAATACCGCGCCAGCGTCGCTCGTTGCCGTGGGGATGAGGCTCCAGTGATGAACGTTCACGACCGAGCCCCGGGGCCGCCCGGAACCCCCGCGCGACAGCGCGATCCGGTCTGCGGCATGTGGGTGGAGGTGGGCCCGGCGACGCCGTCGCACACCCGCGACGGCGTGACCTACTTCTTCTGCTGCGCCTCCTGCGCGGATCGCTTCGCTGCCGAGGGCGACACCACGGCTGGGCGCTCCCCCCTCACCCCCTTCCACAGCACCTTGCCGGGCGTGCCGTCACCCCGACCGGTGACGGCGCCCCGCCTTCCCCGGTCGGCCGGGTCGCGGGGGGGACGTTGCGCCTGTAACGGCCAGGAGCTGGAACTCGCCGACGACAGCGCCTCGAACACGCCCTCGCCGCGAGGGGCGCCGGTGCCAGCCGGCGGGTACACCTGTCCCATGCATCCGGAGGTACACGCGGCTCGACCTGGCAGTTGTCCCGCCTGCGGCATGGCCCTCGAACCCCTCCTCCCGCGCCCCCGGGCGGTCGACCCCGAGGTCCGCGAGATGGGCCGCCGGGCCCTGGGAGCCGCGGTTTTAACCGTCCCTCTGCTGGCCGTGGCCATGGGCGCCATGGTGCCGGGTCTCGGCACCCTCGTCACCGGCCGGTGGGCGAGCTGGCTCCAGCTCGTCCTGGCCACACCGGTGGTCCTCTGGGCCGGCTGGCCGCTGTGGCTTCGAGCCCGCGACTCCCTCGTCCACCGCGCCCCCAACATGTTCACCCTGATCGCCACGGGGGTCGGCGCTGCCTACCTGCACAGCGTGGCGGCGACCCTCGTGCCAGAGGCGTTCCCTGCCGCCTTCCGCAGCCACGGCACGGTGCCCCTCTACTTCGAGGCGGCGGCCGCCATCACCGCCCTGGTGCTGGTCGGCCAGGTGCTGGAACTGCGCGCCCGCAGGCGCACCGGCGCCGCCATCGAAGCCTTGCTGACCCTGGCCCCTCCCACCGCCCATCGCCTGCTCCCGTCGGGGGTGGAGGAGGACGTACCTTCGTCCTCGGTGCGTCCGGGGGACGTGCTGCGGGTCAAGCCCGGGGAACGGGTACCGGTGGACGGCGTGGTGGTGGAAGGCACGAGTGCCGTGGACGAGTCCATGCTGACCGGGGAGCCGGTAGCGGTGGAGAAGGCGCCGGGCGCGGCCGTGATGGGCGGCACCCTCAACGGCGTCGGCAGCTTCCTCATGCGTGCCGAACGGGTGGGCGCCGACACGGTGGTGGCGCGCATCGTGGCCCTCGTCGCCGAGGCGCAACGCAGCCGAGCGCCGATCCAGCGATTGGCGGACCGGGTCGCTGCCGTGTTCGTGCCGGCGGTCGTGGCCGTGGCCGTTGCCGCGTTCCTGGCCTGGGCCACCCTCGGTCCGCAACCCCGCCTCGCCCACGCCCTCGTCAACGCCGTGGCGGTGCTCATCATCGCCTGTCCCTGCGCCCTCGGCCTCGCCACCCCCATGGCCGTCACCGTGGGGATCGGACGCGGCGCCTTGGCCGGCATCCTGATCCGCAACGCCGAAGCCCTCGAGACCCTCGAACGGGTGGATACACTCGTGGTGGACAAGACCGGCACCCTCACCGAGGGCACGCCGCGGCTGGCGTCGGTCCTGTCCGTCGGCAGCGTTGGCGAGGACGAGCTCCTGCGGCTCGCGGCCTCCCTGGAAGCGGCCAGCGAACACCCCCTGGCGGCAGCGCTCACCGAGGCAGCCGCCACCCGCGGCCTCGTCCTGGACGCGCCTGAGCGCTTCGCCGCTGAGCCCGGCCACGGGGTCCACGGCACCGTGGCGGGGCGACAGGTGGCGGTCGGCAACGAGGCCTTGCTGGCCGCGCTGGGAATCGCTCCTGGCGCGTTGCTCGAGCATGCCGCTGCGTTCCGCCAGGGGGGCGCCACCGTCCTCCTCGTGGCCGTCGATGGCCAGCCGGCCGGCGTGCTGGCCGTCCGCGACAAGGTGAAGGCCGGAACGCCGGCCGCCCTCGCGGCCCTCCATCGCGAGGGGGTGGCCGTCATCATGGCCACCGGCGACCACCCCACCGCTGCCGCGGCGGTGGCGAGGACGTTGGGCATCGACGCCGTGGAGGCCCACGTGACCCCCGAGGCCAAGTTCGAGATGGTGGCCAAGCTCAAAAGGGCGGGCAGGACCGTCGCCATGGCCGGCGACGGCATCAACGACGCGCCCGCCCTGGCGGCCGCCGACGTGGGGATCGCCATGGGCAACGGCACCGACGTGGCCATGGAGAGCGCCCCGGTGATCCTGGTCAAGGGAGACCTACGCGGTATCGCTGCGGCCCGCCGCCTGTCCCGCCGGACCATGCGGATCGTGCGCCAGAACCTCGCCTGGGCCTTTGCCTACAACGTGCTCGGCGTGCCCCTGGCCGCCGGGCTGCTCTACCCCGCCTTCGGGATCCTCCTGTCGCCGGTGTTCGCTGCGGCAGCCATGAGCCTGTCGTCCCTGTCGGTCATCGCCAACTCCCTGCGCATCAAGAGACTCGCCCTCTAGCGGCTACTCGGCCCACACGACCGCAAAACCGATGTCGTCCGCGAGAAACGCCTGGGCGAAGCGCTCGGCGATGGCGCGGCTGACCATCACCATGTCAAGCTGCCGGGACGCCATCATGAGGCGTCCAAGCACCACGAGCGCCGGCACGATCGCCTCGGCCGGCCGCTTCCGCAACCATGCCTCCACCCGGTCGCCGCTGCGGCGGACGGTGAAGCCCTTGCCCTCGAGCACGGTGGCCAGGAAGTGGGCGCGGTGCTCGCGACGCTCGGCGACGGCCGCGCCGCCGTGGAAGAGGAAGCGGAGGTAGTTCTCGTTGACGATGCTGCCGGCCAGCGCATCGACGGTGGCGAAGTGATAGGCCAGGCGAGAGGCGAAGTGGACGTAATCGGAGGCGCAGAGCACCCAGCTCGGTTCGCCGTAGCGCTGGTCGTCGGCGGCGCTGCGCACCACCACCGACATGAACCCCTTGAGGTCGAAGCCGACGGGACCGGTGAGGCGCAGGCGAGGATCGGCCATCCCTTCCACGAGGGCGCGAAACGGCGCGGACAGGATGGCCGACACCTCCACCGGACCGCTTCCCCCAGGGGCGAGCCCACCGCCCAGGTCGAGGACCAGCACCTCGGCCGGCACCTTCCACGCCAGACGGCGGGTGAGGCGACGTTCCCGCGGCGACAGGGTATCGATGCCGAACATCTCGGCCATGGAGCAGTGGTGTACGAAGCGGGCCACGTCGTGGAGGGTGGCGCAGTTGGCCGGCCGGAAGGTGGGCGCCTCGGGGTCGGTGAGGGTCAGGGGCGCCACCGCCCCGAGGAGCTTGGCCAGGGTCTCCTGGGCCGCGTCCCGGTCGCGGCGGCGCGCCTGCGCAGCCGCGTGACCCTCCACGCGGGCCCGCAGCTCGCCGGCGAACACCTCGCCGGTCCAGCCGTCGACGGTCACCACCTCGCCGTCCCGGAGCCGATCGGCCGCCTCGCCGGCGCCCACCAGACACGGGACCCCGAACTCGCGGGCCACGGTGGCCATGTGGCCGGTGGGACTGCCGCGCTCGGCGACGATGGCGGCGACTCTCGAGACCACTTCGGCCAGGCGCGGGTCGCTGGTCGGCACCACCAGGACAGCGCCATCTCCGACGTTGCGAAGGCGGTCGTCGATGGGGGACCGCACCACCGGGCCGCAGGCCACCCCCCCCGACGCCGGGGCCGCTCGCAGCAGGGGTTCGACGCCTGCGGGTTCCGTTCGCGCGGGCTGGGCCTCGGCCAGCTGGAGTGGCATGGCGAGGGGCCGCGCCTGAACGATGTAGACGGTGCCGTCCCGGTCCATGGCCCACTCCACGTCCTGGGGCGTCTCGAAGCGCTCCTCGAGGACCCAGGCGTGGTCGGCCACCCAGATGGCCTCCTCCTCGGAGAGCACGGGCCGATCGAGCTGCCAGGGATCCTCCGTCGCGATCAGCTCGGCGGACGTGGTGCACCGCAGCGCACTGCCCCGACTCCCGAGCTGCACCTCCACCACCCGAGTCGGCCCGCGCCGCGCCACGCGGATGCGGTCGGGGACCACCGTCCCCTCGACGATGGGCTGGGCGAGCCCGCGGACCGCGGTCAGCAGGGCACACCCCTCGCAGTGCGGGTCGCGGGAGTACGCCACCCCGCTCACCTCGGCGGGCACCATGGCCATGACCAGCACCGGCATGGCCATCTCCTGGTGGAGGATGCCCCGCGCCGCCGCGTAGCGCAGGGCGCTGACGCGGAACTTGCTCGCCACCACACGTTTGTATGCCGCGAGCAGGCCCTCGCCGTCGACGTTGAGGACGCTTTCGAACTGACCGGCAAAGGAGGAGTGGGAGTCCTCCACCAGCGAGCTCGAACGCACCGCCACACCGAAGGGCGAGGGGTGCCGCTCGACGAGCGTCCGGTGGGCGGCGCAGAGCTCCGAGGCGAGCACGGCGGGCACCTCCGCCTCGACGACGGCGCGCTGGAGCGAGGCGGCCGCGCGGGCCAGCTCCTCGTCGTCCCGGAGGTCGATGGTGGCGAGGCGCTCCGCTGCCAGGTCGTGGATGCCGGTGGCCTCGAAGAAGAGGCGATAGCCGTAGACGCTGACCACGAAGAACGGCGGCACCCGCATGCGGGTCAGCCGGGCGACGGCGTCGAGGCGAGCTGCCTTCGGCCCGACCTCCTCCGGGTGGAGCGGCGTGGTGCCGCCCGGCCAGAGGACGAGGGGGCCGTACTCGATGGGCCGCAGGCCGAGGATCCGGCTGCCGAGGTCTCGCTCCAGCTTTTCCAGGCGCACGCGCAGGCTCGTGTAACGTCCGCCGCTCATGGCGATGAGGTGTTCCACCATGGCCTCCACGGCGTCCGACAGCGACTCGTAGGCAGCAACGACGCTGCCGCCGTGGACCGGCAGGCGCTTGTCGACGCGCTCCGCAAGGGCGCCGAGCGTTTCCAGAAACACGTTGTTGGCCGCACCGATGGCCCGGAAATGGCGAAACCGCTCGGCCACCGGCAACGGCCGTCCCGGCCGCGCTGCCGGAAGTAGTTTTCTCAAACGCGCCGTCAGGCGTGCCACCGTCCTCCCACCTCGTGCCGAGCGGTCCAGGTCTCGCCCCATGGGGATGATAGCCGCTGCCGTTCGTCCCTGTCACACGGGACTCGCCGCCCCGGCGCGCTTGACTCCCTGCGCTGCCGGGCTATCCTCGGGGGCGGCGGAAGCTTGCCAGGCAGCGTGCCGCGCTCGGGGGGGTGGCAGCGCCTGCGAAAACCGCCGACGTGAGGGGGTGCCACGATGCCTACCATCGTCATTTCCCGCGGCTCCCACACCGGCGGCGTGACGCTTGCGGAACTCCTTCACCAGCGCCTCGGGTGGAAGCTCATCAGCCAGGAGATGGTGGCCGAGGCAGCCGGCGTCTACGGTGTGGCCGAGGACGACATCGTCCGCGCCCTCGATACCCCCCCCGGCTTCTGGGAACGTCTGACGAAGAACCGCAACCGCTACGTCCTGGCGTCGCGCGCCGCCTTGGCCGACCTGCTCGAGGAGGGCAACGGCATCTACCACGGCCTCGCCGGGACGTTCCTCCTCCAGGGGCTGCCGTGCGTGCTGCGGGTCCGGCTCATCGCCCCGATGGAGTACCGGATCCGCGCCGTCGTGGCGGCCAAGGGCATCTCCGAAGCGGAAGCCCTGCGCTACATCCGCGCCATGGACGAGCGGCGGGGGAAGTGGGTGCAGCAGCTCTTCGGCGTCGACTGGAACGACCCGGCGCTGCACGACATCGTCGTCAACCTCGAGAGCGTCTCCCTGGAGGCCGCAGCGGACCTCCTCGTCGAGGTGGTGCGCCGCCCCGAGTACCGCACGAGCCAGGAGTGCCTGGACAAGCTGCAGGACTTCCGCCTTGCCGCCCGCGTCCGCGCCGAACTGGCCTGCCGCTCGCCCTTCGACGTCGACAAGGTCGAGGTCGTGGCCCGGGACGGCACCGTCCACCTCGGCGGCGCCTACGTCGAGGAGCATCGGCGCGAGCTCGTCGCCTTCGTGAAGGCCATCCGCGGGGTGCGAGGGGTGACGCCGCGCCTCGAGGACGAAGCTCCGGCGCCCCCGCCCGCCGCCGGGCCTGTGGCGGAGGACAAGCGGGCCCGCGATGTGATGCTGCCGCCCGATCGCTACCCCATCGTCCACGAGTGGGACTCCATCCGCGATGCCATCGTCGCCCTCGGCGCGTCGGCCGTCCGCTTCGCCGACGGCCACTGCATCCCGCCACGCTACCTCCTGGTCCTCAACAGCGCCGAGGAACTGGTGGGCATCGTCTCGCGACGCGAGCTCTTGAAGGGCTTGGTGCCGCAACTGCAGGAGGCGGAACGGGTGGACGAGCAGCTGCGCCGCGTGGCGCCGTTCCGCGACACCTCCTTCGAGCTGTCCGTCCGGTGGAGCTCGCTCTTTTCCGGCGCCGCCGTGCGGGCGTCCCGCCAGCCCGTCGGCACGGTGATGGTACCGGTGCGCGGGGCCGTCAACGCCGATGACCCGCTGAGCACCGTCGTCACGACCATGATTCACCACGGCGTCGACCTCGTTCCCGTGCTCGAGGGGCGCCGGGTCGCTGGGATCGTGCTGATGACAAACGTCTTCGACATCGTCGCCGAGTTCATTGCCGAGCACGGCGCTACGGACGAGGGAGGTGAGCCGTGACCGCAGCCCACGCCCGCCGAGGGGTGCCGACGGCGAGGTATCCCGCGCCTTGCCCACAGGCGGATTGGACGGTGAGGCGATGACCGACACCAAGGGGTCGGGACTGGCCATCCGGCTGCTCGGACGAAGGCCGCAGCAACCCATCGACACCAAGCGCCTCTTCTTCATCGGCCTCGGCATCGTCGCCTTCACCCTCGTGTACCTGTCGCCCCCCTGGCCCGATGCCGTCGACCCGCAAGGCACGCACTTCGTCCTCACGGCCCAAGGGAAGGCCTCCCTGGGGCTGTTCCTGATTGCCGGCATCTGGTGGGTGTTCGAGGTCGTGCCCATTGGCGTCACCAGCATTGCCATCGCCGTCATCCAGGCCCTCTTCCTCATCCGCCCCGACAAGTTCTTCCAGGGCGAAACCCAGGCCGTGCGCGGTGTCGAGCTGGCCCTCAAGGAGTTCTGGAACCCATCGGTGTGGTTCATCTTCGGTTCTCTTGTGATCGGTGTGGTTTTCACCAAGACTGGCCTCACCAAGCGCCTGGCCTACAAGATGCTGGTGGTGGTCGGCGAGAAGACCAGCCGCATCTACCTCGGCTGCTTCGTTATGACCGCCCTCCTGACCCACGTCATGGCGCACACGGCGGTGGCGGCCACCGTGTTCCCCATCCTCATCGCCGTCTACCGACTCTACGAGGAGGGCGAAAAGCCCACCAAGTTCGGCCAGGGGCTGTTCATCGGCATGGCCTACGTCGCCGGCGCAGGGAGCATCATCACCCTGCTCGGCGCCGCGCGCGGCGCCGTCGCCCTGGGGTTCTTCAAGGAGATCACCGGCAGAGAGATCTCGTTCTTCGGCCTCTCGTACTACCTGGCACCGGTGGGGTGGGCCATGGTGTTCCTCCTCTGGCTGCTGTGCCTCGTCCTGTTCAAGCCGGAGCGGGCGACCGTCCCGGGACTGCGCAGCCGCGCCAGAAACCTCTATGCCAACCTCGGGCCCATGTCGGGGCAGGAGCGCCTGGCCCTTGGCATCGTCCTGGCGACGGTGGCGGTGATGAGCCTCCAGTCGTTCGTGCCCGCCTTCAAGAACCTCGACAAGACGGGTGTCATCCTCCTGGCCACCCTCCTCTTCTTCCTCTTCAAGATCCTCGACATCAACGATCTGGAGCAGATCCCCTGGAACATCGTGCTGCTGTTCGGCGGCGCCATGAGCCTCGGCTACTGCCTGGTGCAGACGAAAGCTGCCGACTGGCTCGCCATCAACGCGGTGATGGCGCTCCAGCACGCGCCGGCCCTGGTCTTCATCCTCGGGGTCATCTTCTTCGTCATGATACTCACGAACCTCATCATGAACGTGGCCGCCATCGCCATCTGCCTGCCCGTCGCGCTCAAGATCGCCCCGTACCTCGGGGTGGCGAGCGAGGCCATCCTGTTCGGCGCGCTCGTCGGGGCGGGGATGCCGTTCCTCCTCCTCATCGGCGCGGCGCCCAACGCCATCGCCTACGAGAGCCGCCAGTTCACCTCCGGCGAGTTCTTCAAGGCCGGGATTCCGGCGAGCCTGCTGCTCATGGCGGTGATGGTTCTCATCGTCTGGATCGTCTGGCCCCTCATGGGCATGGAGGTCTTCGTTGCACCGAAGTGAGGTGGCTCGTTGAGGGCTCGTTCAGGGCGCCAGCTGGTCAAGGAGGGGGATCGCCTCGCCCCCCGGCCGCCGGACCTCGAAGCGCCGCGGCACGAAGCACTCCGGCTCGCCGGCGGGGGTGTTGACGGTGATCCCGCCGAGCAGCGCCAGCGTCCCCTCGCAGCCGCTCCTGGCGACGATCTGGCCGAGCCGGCGGTCGATCACCTCGTAGGTACACTCGGTTGCCGCCGCGATGCGGTCGGGCGCCTCGAGGATACGATCGGCCAGCGGCGTCAGCTCGCGTTCCAGCGCGGCCTGTTCGCCATCGAGGGGATCGGAGGGTGGGGCGTAGTGCCTGTCCTGCACGAGCTTTTGGAGGAGCGCCAGCACCGCGCCGCAGCAGCTGGTGTCGCGGCCGACCCCGCCCCGGCGGGCGACTCCCAGGACACCCGACGCCGAGAGGCCGACGTGCGGCCCATAGAAGACCAGCAACTTGCCGCCGTCCGGAACGTGCGAGGCGTAGGCGCGAAAGCTGGTGATTCCGGCCGAGGGGTAGCCGCCGAGTCCGGCGAAGTCGAAGCTCTCCCCCCACATGGCGGCGAGGTGGGCGACGGTCGTGTACATCAGTTCGTCGCGGCAGGTCGAGTTCGCCAGGAGGGTGTTGTCTCTCGTGAAGCCGAGAGCGGTCAGGAGCTCGAAGGCCCGCGCCGCCAACCGCGGAAGCTCGACCGCCTCAGGGTACAGCGCTGCGAGTGTACTTCTCCACGCCATGGCACCTCCCGGCCCAGGTGCGTCCCGGATGGTAGCACCGGACGGGCCCGGCGTCACCAGCTGCTGTCGGCGTCGAGAACGGAGGGCGCTCGCGGTGCGCGGCTCGGGGTCCCTCGGCACCGGAGCGGGCGGCGAAGTCGGAGCGGCGCGCGCTGGCGACGACCGCCAACGCCGGGCCATGGCCCAGGGTCGTCCAGGCGGCCGCAGCCGCCGACCCCCAGGGAGGCCTGAGGTGGATGGGCCGGTGACCTCCCACCCCTACCGGCAGCTCTGGTGGCAGACCCTGCTGCGCCTGCTGCTCTCGTACCTGGCACCCCTTGTGGTGCTCGCCATCTACTTTCACATCCAGTTCCGTGACGTGCGGCACGAGAGTCACCAGGCGCATCTCCTGGCCGTGGCGGAGAAGCACGCCGCCACCCTCGACCTCTTCCTCCGCGAACGGGTGATCAACCTCGTGAACCTGGCCGACGACCCACGCTTCCCCCTCCCCCCGCCCCCGGAGTTCATGGCGGAACGGCTTTCCAAGCTGCGCAAGGACAGCGACGCCTTCGTCGACCTGGGGTACTTCGACGCGAGCGGCACCTTGCGCACCTATGCCGGCCCCTTCCCTGAACTCGTGGGCCGGAACTACGGTGGCGAGGCGTGGTTTCAGGCCCTCGCCAGCGCCAACGCCCCCTTCGTGCTCACCGACGTCTACCTGGGGTTCCGAAAGCGCCCCCACTTCACCGTTGGCATCCGCCGCGACACGGCGCATGGCCCCGTCATCTTCCGCGCCACCCTCGACCCGGAGCGGTCGTACCAGTACGTGGACACCTTGCGCCACGCGTCGGACGTGTCCTTCCTGCTCGTCAACCCTGCCGGGACGATCCAGATGGCCAGCGTCTCGTCGGCCCTCTCGCAGCACGCGCACATTGGCGTACCTCCGAAGGTGCCGCGCTCCGGCATCGCCCGGGCCATGGAAGGGCGCCGGAGGGTGGAGTACGCCTACTCGTGGCTCGACGTCACCGAGTGGGCGTTGCTCGTCCTGGACACCGGCGCGGCGAGGTCGGGTTCGGTACCCACCGTCGAGCGGTCGGTCACCGCCATCACGGCGTCCATCATCCTGGCCGTCCTTTCCACCATCGTCGTCCGCACCACCATTGTGGTGCGCAAGCAAAAGGCGGAAGACAAGGCAAAGGCCCAGCTTTCCGACCAGCTGCTGCACGCCGCCCGCCTGGCCTCGGTGGGCGAGCTGGCCGCCGGGGTTGCCCACGAGATCAACAACCCCCTGGCGGTGATCGCCGAAGAGGCGGGTCTCATGAAGGACATGATGGACCCGGCGTTCGGCGTGGGCACCACGCCCGAGGAGCTGCAGGACCACCTCGACTCCATCCACGAGGCCGTCTTCCGGGCCCGTGACATCACCCGCAAACTCTTGAGCTTCGTCCGCAAGACCGAGGCGAACCCGCGCCGCTACGACGTCAACGAGCTCCTGGAAGACGTGGTGGCGGGGCTGTTCGACCGCGAGAGCGCGGTCGCCAACATCGACATCGTCCGCGACTTCACGCCTGACCTGCCGAAGGTCTTCGTCGATCGCGGCCAGTTCGAGCAGGTCATCGTCAACCTCCTCACCAACGCCATCGATGCCATCGGGCAACAGGGGCGGATCACCCTGTCGACCCGTGCCGTGGGCGGGGAGGTTCACGTGGCGGTGGCGGATACCGGCGTCGGCATCCCGCCGGAAAACCTGGAACGCATCTTCATGCCGTTCTTCACCACCAAGGAGGTCGGGAAAGGCACGGGGCTCGGCCTTTCCGTGAGTTACGGGATCGTCAAGAACATGGGGGGAACGATCCTGGTGGAGAGCACCCTCGGCGAGGGCAGTAGGTTCACGGTCGTGCTGCCCGCCGCGGCGGAGGAGGGGGTGTGAAGGGCACACGGTGGGCGCGCCGTGTTGTCGACGCCCTGCGGCGTGGGTTACCCTCGAGGCGGAGCCCACGCCGGTGCGCAACGACCCCCGTAGCGAGCAGGCGGTCCCTCGAAGGGCAGGGGTGAGACATGGGTGAACGGATCAAGCTGCTTGTCGTCGACGACGAGGTGAAGTTCCTCGATGCCATTGCCCGGCGTCTGGAGCTGCGAGATTTCGAGGTCACCAAGGCAACGAACGGCCCCGAGGCCATCGAGGCGGCCCGCCAGAAAAGGTTCGACCTCGCCCTCCTCGACCTCAAGATGCCCGGCATGGACGGGCGGAAGGTGCTGGAGATCCTCAAGCAACAGCACAAGTACCTGGAGGTGATCATCCTCACCGGCCACGGCTCGCTGGACTCCGCGGTCGAGTGCACGAAGCTCGGAGCCTTCGGCTACTTGCCGAAACCGTACGAACTGGACGAGCTCATCAAGGTGCTGCGCGACGCCTACGAGCACCGACTGCGCCGCAAGTTCGAGCACGACCAGGCGCGCCTGGAGGAGTTGATGCGGCGTGCCGTCGGCGAGAGCCCGTTGAGCATCCTGCGGCGCATGAGCGAGCTGGACGACGAGGAAAAGTAGCGGACCCTCCCGCCGCACGCCCTACTCGCCGAAGAGGAAACGCTCGCCCAGGTGGGCCATGATGTTGCGTTCGAGCAACTTGTCGTGGCTGAAACCGTCGATGCACATGTAGTACTCGGCGGCGCCGATGAGGGCGGTTTCCGGGATCAGGCCGATCATCTCGATCTTGCGGATCACCACCCCGAAGCGTGCCGCCTCCAGGCGGATGTTCTCGACGACGCGGTACATGGGCACCGCTTCGAAATTGGTCACGGCCACCGACAGCATGGCGAGCCCCGTGTCGCGGTCGAGCCCGGCGTGCGCCCGGACGAGCCCCCCCGAGGTGTCGGCCACGGCGTGGGCCACCCGCTCGGCCACCGTCTCCTCGTGGCACGACAGGAACACCTTGAAGGAAATGAGGGGGTAGCGGGCGCCAATGATGGTGACGCCGGCATCGGGGGGGAAGCGGTCGGGGCCGAGGTCCGGCTTCCAGCGGACGTCCTTCATCTTTTCGGCAAAGCCTTCGTACTCCCCAGCCCTGATGTTGTCGATGTCGCGCCGGTAGCGGTAGCGGGCGGACTCGGCGAAGAGATAGACGGGCAGGTCGAAACGGTTGGCCACCAGTTCGGCGAACTCCTCGGCCCACGCCTTGGCGTCCTCGATGGTGGCCCCCTTCAACGGCACGAACGGGAAGACGTCCACGGCGCCAACTCGCGGGTGCTCCCCCTGGTGGGTGCGCATGTCGATGTGCTTGAGCGCCTCCTCGTAGAGGAGAAGACCGCCGGCAAAGATGGCTTCCTTGGTGCCGGTGAAGGAAAAGACCGTGCGGTTGCGCACGCGGTCCACCGAAACGTCGAGCATGCAGAGGTTGGGAGTCGCGGCGAGCTTGGCCGCGAGCGCCTCGACGAACGCCTCGTCCCGCCCTTCGCACACGTTCGGAACCACGGCAATGATGGTGCTCATGCAAACCTCCTAGAACAGCCCGAGGAAGACACCGGCGACGATGGCCGAGCCGATCACGCCCGCCACGTTGGGCCCCAGGGCGTGCTGGAGCAGGTAGTTGGCCGGGTCGGCCTGCTGGCCGAGCACGTGCGCCACCCGCGCCGCATCGGGGACGGCGGAAACACCGGCGGCGCCGATCAACGGGTTCACCTTGTCGCGACAGAAGAGGTTCAAGAACTTGGCGAACAGCACGCCGCCGGCCGTGGCGGCAGCGAAGGCGAGGCAGCCGAGCACGAAGATCAAGATCGACCTGCCGGTGAGGAAGACCTGCGCCGAGGTGGAGGCCCCCACCGCCACGCCCAGCAGCACGGTGACGACGTCGAGGAGCGCCGACGACACGGACTTGGCCAGCCGCCCGGTGACCCCCGACTCCTTGAGGAGGTTGCCGAAGAAGAGCATGCCGAGGAGGGGCAGTCCTCCCGGCGCGACCAGAGCCGTCACCACCAGCCCGGCCACGGGAAAGGCCATCCGTTCCAGCTTCCCTACCCGGCGGCCAGGGTTCATGCGGATCCGCCGCTCCGAAGGCGTGGTCAGGAGCCTCATGATGGGCGGCTGGATGATGGGCACCATGGCCATGTAGGAGTAGGCGGCAATGGCGATGGGACCGATGAGGCCCGGGGCCAGGCGGGAGGAGAGAAAGATGGCGGTGGGACCGTCGGCGCCGCCGATGATGCCGATGGCTGCCGCGGACGCCGGCGAAAAGCCGAGGGCCAGGGCGCCGAGGAAGGTGACGAAGATCCCCACCTGGGCGGCGGCTCCCAGGAGAACGCTCTTGGGGTTGGAGAGGAGGGCGGAGAAATCCGTCAGCGCCCCGATGCCCAGGAAGATGAGGGGCGGGAAGAGACCGGTCCGCACACCAAAGTACAGCATTCCCAGCACGCTGTTGGAGGTGGTGTTGAAGACGATCTCGTGGGTCACCGGGTCGATCATGTACACCGACACGGCGTTGAAGATCTGCAACGGCAACGGGATGTTGCCGATGAGGATACCGAACCCGATGGGAACGAGGAGGAGGGGCTCGACCTCCCTGGCGATGGCCAGGAAGATGAACAGGCAGCCCACGGCCAGCATCACGACGTTGCCCAGCGACAGGTTGGCAAACCCCGTGGCCGCGGCAACCTGCTGGACGAGGCCGCGAAGCTCCGCCCCCGCCACGTCGCGGGAGAACACGCCGGGGCTGAACTCGGTGACCACGCCGACGCTCTCCCGTGGCCCCACACCGACGATGGCGAACTGGCCGGCCACGCCGCCCCGGCGGTCGCGCAACACGCCCTTGGCGCCGTGCGCAAGCGTCGGCTCGTCCTGGAAGCCGCGCGCCACGCGGAAGTAGCGGCCGGCCTCCAGTCCCCGCACGGCGACGAAGTCGAGGTTCCCTTCGGCGAGGCTCGCGTGGTCCACCAGGCGCGAGAACTCGTCCGGGGCGAGCCTCTCGCTACGGCACACGGCCCTCGTCTCGCTGGCGAACACGACGGTGAAACGGTCCACGACGCTTCCTGCCGCGTCCAGGAGTTCTCCGCCGCTCGGGCCGAGCACGCCACCGAGACCATCGGGGCGCGCCGCGTGGACCCCGGACGCGGTGCCGTGGCGGATCTCGAAGTACGCGGCAGCGTCGAAGCGCACCTCGCCCAGGTCCCGCGCCCCTGCCAGGCCGGCCCCCACCGCCAGGGCCCCCGCCGCACACACGACCGCGCATCGCCCCATGGCGCCCCCTAGAGGGTGGTCATCTCCGGGCGGGCAATGGCGAGGAGCAGGTCGCCCTCGCTCACGCTCTCGCCCTCCTTGGCGAGCACCCTCGTCACCGTGCCGTTGAAGGGCGCTGGAATGACGTTCTCCATCTTCATGGCCTCCATCACCACCACCGGCTGGCCGGCGCGCACCGCCTCCCCCTCCTTCACCTTGATCTGCAGCACGAGGCCGGGTAGGGGGGCGACGGCGCCCTCGCCGCTCGGCCGGCTCGCCTGCCGCGCCGGCGGCTCCGCGCGCCGCGCCGGGACCGTTGCCGGCGGCGTCGGTCGCACCGGTGCGGCTGCGAGGCGACCGATCTCGACGAGATCCACGGTGTACTCGGTGCCATCCACCACCACGCGGGCGCGTTCGGGCCCCAGCTCGACCACCTCGGCGCGGTACTCGCGCCCACCGATGGCGAGCACGTAGCGGTTCATGGTTCCCCCTCACGCCGGGCGCTGTCCCTCGCCGCTGCCCCTACCGCGGGTCGCCGCGGGGCGGCGTGGTACAGCCGGCGTTCGATCTCCACCACGGTGGCAATGACGCTCACCACATCGGCCGGAACCGCCGGCCCCACGGCGGGCGCCGGCGTGCGGGGCGGGACGTGCCGTCCGAGCCGCACCTTCGGGATCGCCGACAGGGCGACGATGAGGAGACTGGTCAACGACAGCCCCAGAAAGGTGACGGCGATCCCGAGGGCCGTGACGGTGAGGGCTTGGACGGCATCCATGGCCACCTCCTAGAGCGGGATGTTGGAGTGCTTGCACGGCGCCTTCGCCTCCCGCTTGTCGGCGAGCATCGCCAACGCCTTGACGATGCGCAGGCGGGTCGTGGCCGGCTCGATGACGTCGTCGATGTAGCCCTTGCGCGCCGCCACGTAGGGATTGGCGAAGAGCTCCCGGTACTGCTCCTTGAGCGTGGCGGCCAGGGCTGCCGCGTCGTCGGCTGCCGCCAGCTCCTGCCGGTAGATGATCTCCACGGCGGCGTCGGGCCCCATCACGGCGATCTCCGCCGTCGGCCAGGCCAGGTTGACGTCGGCGCGGATGTGCTTGGAACCCATGACGCAGTAGGCACCGCCGTACGCCTTGCGGAGCACCACCGTGATCTTGGGCACGGTGGCCTCGGCAAAGGCGAAGAGTAGCTTGGCGCCGTTGCGGATGATGCCGCCGTGCTCCTGGGCCGTCCCCGGCATGAAGCCGGGCACGTCCTCGAAGGTGACGATGGGGATGTTGAAGGCGTCGCACACGCGGACGAAGCGCGCCCCCTTGATGGAGGCAGCGTTGTCGAGGACGCCGGCCAGCACCTGCGGCTGGTTGGCGACGATGCCCACCGGCTGGCCGCGGAAGCGGGCAAAGCCCACCACCAGGTTGGCGGCCCAGTTGGGCTGGATCTCGAAGAAATGGCCGTCGTCCACCACCAGCTGGATGACCGACTTCACATCGTACGGCTTGGTCGTCTCGTCGGGGAGGATGAAGTTGAGGGCCGGCTCACAGCGATCGGCGGGATCGGAGCACGGGGCGATGGGTGGCTTCTCGCGGCAGTTCTGCGGCAGAAACGACAACAACGTGCGCGCGAGCGACAGCACCTCGTCGTCGCTGTCGGCCACCAGATGCGCCACGCCGCTCTTCGTGGCGTGCACCTCGGCGCCGCCCAGTTCGTCGGCGGTCACCTCCTCGAAGGTGACCTGCTTGACCACCTTGGGACCGGTGAGGAACATGTACGAACCGGCCCGGCTCATCAGCACGAAATCGGTGATGGCCGGCGAGTACACGGCACCCCCGGCGCAGGGTCCGAGGATCAGGGAGATCTGCGGCACCACGCCGGAGACGAGCACGTTCCGCAGGAAGATGTCCGCGTAGCCAGCGAGGGCGTCCACCCCTTCCTGGATGCGGGCCCCGCCGGAGTCGTTGAGGCCGATGATGGGCGCGCCGACCTTGGCGGCCAGGTCCATGACCTTGCAGATCTTTTCCGCATACGCCTTGGAAAGGGAACCGCCGAAAATCGTGAAATCCTGGGAGAACACGAAGACCAGCCGCCCGTCGATGGTGCCGTGGCCGGTGATGACGCCGTCGGTGAGGGGGTGCTCGGCATCCATGCCGAAGTCGCTGCATCGGTGCGTGACGAAGAGGTCGAACTCCTCGAAGCTCCCCTCGTCGAGGAGCCGCTCCAGCCGCTCCCGCGCCGTGTACTTCCCCTGGGCGTGCTGTTTGGCGATCCGTTGTTCCCCCCCCGCCCGGTGGGCCAGCTCCCGCCGATGGGCGAGGTCGAGGAGCTTGCGTTCGATGCTCATGCCCCCTCCGCTTGTGAAATTCTACACGAGTTCCCCGCCTGCCTGGCCCTGCTCCCGGCAGCGCCGAGGCCCTCGAAGGCGCGGCTCATGCCGGCTTCCTGGCGCCGGCTTCCGGCCCGAGCACCACCCGCCCCTCGCGCACCACCCAGCGTACCGCAAGCCCGACCTCCATGCCGCCGTACGGGTCGTAGGCGTCGGCCCGCGTGGCCCGCACCGGGACCGGCGCGGCCGAGGGCGCGAGCACCACCAGATCGGCCTCGGCCCCCTCCCGGATCACCCCCCGGCGGGGGTACAACCCTGCGACCCGTGCCGGTGTCGTCGCCAGCGCCTCGAGCCACGAACCCAACGGCAGCCCGCGACGCGCCACCAGGAGCTCGTAGGTGACCGGGACGAGGGCCCCTGCCCCCGCCACGCCCCGCGGGACCTTCCTCGCGTCGCGCTCCTGGCCGTCCTTGTCGACCCGCCGAAAGGCGCAGTGGTCGGTGGCGAAGACGTGCACCTGCCCCGCCACCGCGGCGGCCACCAGTCCTTGCCGGACCTCCTCCGGCCGTAGCGGAGGGGTGCAGAGGAAGCGGTGACCGTCGGGACGGCGCAGGGCAGCATCGGAAAAGCACAGGTAGTGCGGCGCAGTCTCGCAGGTGACCGGCGCCCCGGCTCGTCGGGCCGCGGCAACGAGCTGGGCGCCGTCGCCCGTGGAGACGTGGACGATGTGGGTGGGGCAGGCGGTGGCGGCGGCGAGGGCCACGACGCGCCGGATTGCCTCCACCTCGGCTTCCGGCGGGCGCCAGAGGGCGTGGGCGACGGGGTCGGCCGGGTCGGCCGGACGCTGCCCTGCGGCAGCGAGCACCCCCTCGTCCTCGCAGTGGACGAGGAGCCTGCCCCCCCGGGGTGCCAGCCACTCCATGACCTCGGCAAGCCGGTCGTAGGAGGTGTACAGGCCGGCCTCGCGGTACGTGGTGTACAGCTTGAAGGTGGTGAACCCGTGCGCCATGAGCTCCTCCACCTCGCCCCACGGCCACGGCCACCCCGTGGGGGTGAGGTGGAAGCGCACGTCGCACGGCGCGCCCACGGCCCGTGCCCGGCAGCGCGCCACGGCGGCCGCGAGCGATTCACCGGGAGCTTGCGTGACGAAGCCGAAGAGGGTCGTGACCCCGGTGGCGAGGGCCGCCCGCGCGACGGTCTCCCAGGAATCGGCAAGCTCGTACGGCCCGATGCGATCGGCGGCGTGGACGTGGAGGTCGAGGTAGGCCGGCATCACCTCGAGGCCTTGGGCGTCGAGGATCCTGGCCCCTCGGCCGGCGGCAAGGGACGCGCCGATGGCAGCGATGCGCCCCCCCTCGAGCAGCACCTCGGCGTGCCGAGGACCCTCCTCGCACCACACGCGCCCCCCGGTGACGAGGAGGGTTCTGCCGCCCCCGCAAGGGCGTGCGGTCACACGCGTTCCCACAGGGCCCTGGCCCGGGCCCGCGCCTCGGCAGCAAGGGCCGCCTCGTCGATGCCGAGCTCCAAGCGCCCCCCCTCGAGCAGCACCCGCCCCGCCACCATGGTGGTGTCCGCCGCCGCCGCCGGCAGTCCGAAGAGGAGGTGGCCCGCCAGGGTTTCCTGGTCGAGGGGGGTGGGGGGATGGTAGTCCCACACCACCAGGTCGGCGGCGCCCCCTTCCCGCAGCTCGCCGAGACCCAGCCCGGGCCAGAGGCGGTCGGCAATGCGGCGATTGCCGTCGAGGAGGAGGGCGAGGGTCTCGGCAAACCCCGCCGACGGCTCGCCCCTCGCCAGGCGGCGCAGCCACAGCGCGGCGCGCAGCTCTTCGCGCATATCCGCGGTCATGGCGTCGGTGCCCAGCCCGACCAGCACGCCGGCGGCCTGCATCGCCGCCACGTCGGCGATGCCGACGGCGTTGTTGGCGTTGGACTGGGGACAGTGGGCCAGTGCCGTTCCCGTCGCGGCGAGGAGGGCGCGTTCGCCGTCGTCCAGGTGCACGCCGTGGGCGGCCAGCGAGCGGGGGGAGAGGACGCCGTGGCGGTGCAACCGGGCTACGACCCGGCAGCCGTACTCGCGACGACAGTGCTCCTGGTCGGCGAGGGCCTCGGCCACGTGGATGTGGAAGCCCGCGTCGAGCTCTGCAGCCAGCCGTACCGCCTCGGCGAGGGTCGCGTCGGTCAGGGTGAAGGAAGCGTGCAGGCCAAAGAGGGCCCGCACGTGCCCGTCGTCCGCCGTTCGGCACGCCGCGATGAACGCTGCGTTTTCGTCCAGGCCGTGCCGCGCCACCTGGGGCCCGTCGCGGTCCGACACCTCGTAGCACAGGCACGCCCGCACCCCCGCCTCGCGCACCGCCTCGGCGAGGGTTACCAAGGATCCGCGAACCGCGTGGGGCGAGGCGTGGTGGTCGATGAGGGTGGTGGTCCCGTGACGGATGGCGTCGAGGAGCACCGCGAGGGCCGAGGTCCGCAGGTCCTCCAGGCGCAGGGCCCGGTCGAGGCGCCACCAGAGGTGCTGGAGCACTTCGGTGAAGTTGCGTGCCGGCGCCACCCTGGCAAGACCCCGGGCGAAGGTCGAGTAGAAGTGGGTATGGGCATTGATAAAACCCGGCAGGACCGGGCGGCCCCGGGCGGCAATGCGGCGCGCCCCGGCCGCCGCCACCGTGCCGTGGGGCGCGATGCGGGCAATTCGCTCCCCCTCCACCAGCACGTCGTGCCCGGCAAGCACGCGGGCGTCCTCCCCCAGGGTGACCACCGTGCCGTCTTCGACGAGGATCGTACGCACGACCTTGCCTCCTCACCGCTCGCCGAGGGCGGCAGCTTCTGCCGCCGAGCGTTCCCGCATGGTGAGGGCCAGGGAGGGGCAGTTCAAGGTGCAGAAGCCGCACCCCACACAGCGCGCCGGGTCGGTGCGCGGCAGGCGATGGTCGTCAAAGGTGATGGCCAGGTACGGGCAACGGGTGCAGTTGCCACAGTGGATGCACAGAGCTTCCGTGACCGTCGAAATGCCTTTGACCGCCGACAACCCATCGAAGGGAGTCACCGGCTCGGGCAGGGCGCAACCGACGAGCTCGGCCACCGAGCCCATGCCGCGGCTCGCCAGCAGGAACGACAGGCCCGAGTGCAGCTCGTCCACGATGTGCACGCCGTACTTCATCACGGCGCTGCAGAACTGCACCGTCCGACAGCCCAGGGCCATGAAGTTGGCCGCCACCGCGTAATCCATGGCGCCGGCGTTGCCCGACACCGTCACCCCCAGGGACGCGACCCGCGCCAGGGTGAAGTAGGAGATGGGGGCCACTCCCTCCCCCGACATCCCCACCACCACCCCCTCCTCCCAGCGTCGCCCCTGGGCCGGACGAAAGGCCACGGCAGGGAAGGTGTTGGCGAGGGTGATACCGGCTTTGGCGGTGGGGTAGCGGCGGAACACGTCGCGGATGGCGGCGACGATGGGCACGATGGAGGTGACGGCAGCGGTGAGCTTGAAGAGCTTGGGCACGGCAGGATCGGCGCCGGCGAGGACCCAGTCGACGATCTTGGCGGTGAGCTCGGCGTCCTGGGACACGATATCGCCCCTGGTGCCGTCCCCGCCCTGGGGACAGGAGAGGGAGTACTCGATGCCGCACGCACCGGCGGCCTCGAGAGCGCGGGTATTGGCCTGCCACACCCGGGCATCGGCCTCGTCATCGCCGCTCACCGGCCCCCCCGTGGAGGCGAGGGTCAGGCGATCCGGGTACTCGCGGCGCAGCCGTTCCACCTCCCTGCATACGCGGTCCAGGGGGTGGGCCGACACGTTGTCGCAGTTGCCGAAGGTCGAGGCGCCAAGGCGGAACATGTAGGCGGCAGGGACGTGGATGGCCACGTTGTCGAAGGCCGTTTTCATGACCCCCCCGGCCCACCCCGCCTCGTAGGCCCGCTTCATGGGTTCGTAGCCGTCGGTGGGAGGCGCGGCGGAGAGGATGAAGGGGGAGAGGATGGGGGTGCCGAAGAACTCGGCGTCCAGGGGCACGGGGAGGCGTCGCAGGCTGGGCAACTGGACCCGGCTCTTGACCCGGGGCCGGGCCGCTGCCGCGCCTGTCCCTCGACCGCCAGAGAGTTGGTCGGCCCGGCGGAGCCCGAGGTACTCCACCACGCCGGCCGCTGCGTTCTTGCCGGCCGCCACCGCCTCGACGACGGTGGTTGGACCATGGACCATGTCACCAGCGACAAAGATCCCCTCCCCCGCCGCCACCGGCAGCGGCGGGCGGCCGCCGATGGCCACGATGACCACCGTGAACTCGCGGCGAAGGATGACCGAGTCCTCCACCTCGACCACCGCGGCCGGGTGGAAGCGCTGGCCCGGCGGCAAGGCCACCTTGACCGTCTCGATCCCCGCCACCCCATCGCCATCGGCGAGGATCCGCCGCACCCGCGTTCGGCCTGACACTGCCGCCCCGCTCGCCACGAGGTCGGCGAGCTCCTTGGCGGTGAGGGGCATTTCGGCGAGGGTTTCGAGGGCGAACAGCTCGACGCCTCGAGCGCCGTGGGCCAGGGCCACGGTGGCGCAGTCCACCGCCACGGCGCCGCCCCCCACCACGGCCACCTGGCGACCGGCCACGGCATGGCACGAGGGGGAGGCGAGGAACTCGAAGGCCGACCAGGCGAGGGACTCGCCCTCCACGCCCAGGCGGAGGGGCTCGCCGAGGCCCGCCGCCACCACCACGGCAGCAAAGCCGTGCTCGAGGAGGCGGCGCGGCTCGGCCACCACCGTGCCCCGGTGCGCCTCGGACCCCGCCAGGCCCAGCACGAACTCCAGGTCGGCCGCGAGCATGGCCCGGTCGAGGCGAGCTCGAGGGATGCGCGACGCCATGCCGCCCAGCTCTTCGCGTCCTTCGAAGAGGGTCACCGCCACCCCGTGCTCGGCCAGCACCGCCGCCGCCGCCAGCCCCGCCGGCCCA
>FWPV01004997.1_pt1 | contig 27071 bp, 26 predicted proteins | sample 2228371 | NCBI WGS metagenome assembly FWPV01 (sample SAMEA103939776, study PRJEB20133) | metagenome
AGGCCCCTCCCGCCTCCTGTCCGCCGGCGCCCCGCCCGCACCCGAGGCCCCGGGTGCGGTGGAGACTCAAAGTCCCCGCGCGCGCCGCCAGCCCTCGAACTCGCGCCGGCTCGCCTCGGTGGCCGGGTAGAGACCGGGCAGCGGGGTGCCGGCTTTGACCCGCTCCTCCACGAAGGTCTCGTAGAGCGTCATCTCCGCCGCCTCCTCCGCCACCTCGGCGGCGAGGTGGGCGGGGATGCACACCACGCCCTCGGCGTCGCCCACCATCACGTCGCCCGGGAAAACGGCCACCCCGCCGCAGGCGATCGGCAGCCCGATGTCGACCGCGTGGTGCCAGATCGGCCCGGTGGGTGGACTCGGCCGGCGATGGTAGGCCGGGAAGCGCAACGCGGCGATGCCGGGGGTGTCGCGGAACCCGCCGTCGGTCACGATCCCGGCCGCCCCGCGGACCTGGAGCCTGGTCACGAGGATGTCGCCGGCCGAAGCACCACGGGGATCGCCACGGCTGTCGATCACCAGCACCGCACCCGGCGGGCAGGTCTCGATGGCCTTGCGCTGGGGATGCTCGGGATCGGCGTAGGCCTCCAGCCGATCGAGGTCCTCGCGCGCCGGGATCATCCGCAGCGTGAAGGCCTCGCCGACCATGGTCGGCAGACCCGGCGCCACCGGATGGACGTCCTGCAGATAGACGTTTCGGAACCCGCGCTTGAAAAGGCAGGTGGTCAAGGTGGCGGTGCTGACACCGGCGAGCTTCGCGCGGGTCCGGGCGTCCAGGGCCATGCTGTTCCTCCCCGATCCTGCCGACCGCCGCGGAGCCTAGCAGGAGCGCAGGCGAAGCGGCATCCTCGCCGGCGCACCGATCGACGAGGAGGCGCACCTTGCGCGCTCTGTTGCGCCCCGCGCACGAGGCCGATCTTCCCGACATCCTGGCGATCTACGCCCCCGAGGTCCGTCACGGCACGGCCAGCTGGGAATGGGAGCCGCCGGACCTGCCCGAACTGTCCCGCCGCTTCGCCACCCAGCAAGCCTCGGGCTGGCCGTGGCTCGTGGCCGAGGTCGACGGGCGGGTGGCCGGCTACGCCTACGCCGCCCGCTATCGTCCGCGCATCGGCTACGCCTGGTGCGTGGAGGATTCGATCTACGTGGCCGCGTGGGCGCGCGGGCGGGGCCTCGGCCGGTCGTTGCTCGAGGCGCTGATCGCGGCCTGCACGGCGTCGGGTGCGCGGCAGATGGTGGCGGTGATCGGAGACGCGGCCAACCTGGCCTCGATCGCCCTGCACCGCGCCTGCGGCTTCGAGGAGGTGGGCCGGCTCCGCGCGATCGGCTTCAAAGCCGGGCGCTGGCTCGACTCGGTGCTCATGCAACGGCCCTTGGGCGTGGGCGACGCCGCGCCGCCGGGCCCACTGCCCCCGCCCCCGGTCCGAGCCGCCGGTTCGCCGAATTGGGAGCCATGCTCGACGCCGCCTTGCGGGCCGGCCGGCGAGCCGCCATCTGCGGGCCACGACGATCCCCAGCGAGGCGCGAGCGCATGCAGGACATCCAGCTCTTGATCGGTGGCCGCTGGCGGCCGGCCGCGGCCGGCGGCACGATCACCCTGATCGATCCGGCGACCGAGGAGCCGGTCGGCCGTGCGGCCCAGGCCGAGCGGGCCGACGTCGAGGCGGCGGTGGAGGCGGCGGTCGCCGGTTTCGCGACCTGGCGCAAGGTCCCCGCCTGGGAGCGGTCGCGCGTGCTGCGCAAGGCGGCGCAGCTGTTGGCCGAGCGCGCCGAGGCGGTGGCCCGCCAGCTCACCATCGAGGTGGGCAAGCCCCTGGCGCAGTCGCGTGGCGAGGTCCAGGCCGCCGTCGAGTGCATCGACTGGTTCGCCGACGAGGCGCGGCGGATCTACGGCCAGAGCCTGCCCGGTCGGTCCGCCGACAACCGCTTCGAGGTGCGCTACGAGCCGGTCGGGCCGGTGGCCGCCTTCACCGCCTGGAACTTCCCGATCGTTCTGCAGGCCCGCAAGATCGCCCCGGCGCTGGCCGCCGGGTGCTCGATCGTCACCCGGCCGGCCGAGGAGGGCACGGGTGCCGTCAAGCTGTTGATCGACTGTTTCCTCGACGCCGGGGTGCCGGCCGGCGTGCTCAATCTCCTCACCGGCGTACCGCAGCCGATCTCGGAAGCGATCATGGACGACGATCGCATCCGCAAGGTGACCTTCACGGGCTCGATCCCGGTGGGCCAGTGGTTCATGCGGCGGGCGGCCGACACGGTGAAGCGGATGAGCATGGAGCTGGGCGGCCACGCCCCGGTGATCGTCCACGAGGACGTCGATCCGGAGAAGGCGGCGCTGCTCTCCGCCCAGGGCAAGGCGCGCAACAACGGCCAGGTGTGCGTTTCGCCCACCCGCTTCTTCGTCCACAAGAAGCACGAGAAGGTCTTCGTCGAGACCTTCGCCGGGGCGCTCTCCAAGATGAAGATCGGGCACGGGCTCGAGCCTTCGACCGAGATCGGCCCGCTCATCAACAAGCGGCGGTTGGATTTCATCGAGAAGATGGTGGCCGACACGGTCGCCGAAGGCGCGCGGGTGGTCTGCGGCGGCAAGCGGCCGGCCGGCTTCAACCGCGGCTTTTTCTTCGAGCCCACGGTGTTCACCGACGTGCGCGACGACATGCGCATCATGCGCGAGGAGCCGTTCGGGCCGCTGGCGCCGGTCACCACCTTCGAGGACTTCGACGAGGTGATCGCCCGGGCGAACGCGCTGCTCTACGGGCTCGCCGCCTACGTGCTGACCAACTCGCAGCGGCTGGCGGCCAAGACCGCCGAGGCGCTCGAGGTGGGCATCGTGGGTGTCAACACCTTCCAGGCGGCCACCGCCGAGATGCCCTTCGGTGGGGTCAAGCACTCGGGCTTCGGCCGCGAGAACGGCCAGCAGGGCATGCTCGACTATCTGAACTGCAAGTTCGTCAACATCGTGCTCTGAGCGCGACGTACGATCGTGTGGCGGCCCGGCCGGCCCTTCGGCCGGCCGCTGCGCCCCGCCGCCTGCCGTGCTAAGTTCACCCCGGTCGGCTAAGGAGGCGGCGATGGCCGAGGCACGGCGGGTCGATCTCTCGCTCGAGGGCTTCTTGGCCTGGGAGGCGCGCCAAGTGCTGCGCTTCGAGCGCGTGGGCGGCGTGGTCCGCGCCATGGCCGGGGGCACGATCCGCCACGATCGGCTGGCCTTCGCCTTGCGCGCGCTGCTCGACCGCCGGCTGCGTACCCGTGGCTGCGAACATGTCGGCTCCGACGTCAAGGTGGTCACCCCGCAGGGCGACGTGATGTATCCCGACGTGACGGTGCGCTGCGGGCCGCGCGACGGTCGGGCGACGACCATCGAGGACCCGGTCCTGGTGGCGGAAGTGCTCTCCGAGCGCACCGCCCAGCACGACCTCCTGCACAAACGCCAGGCCTACAAGACGATCCCCTCGCTTCGCGTGATCCTCTACGTGGCCCAGGACCGGGCGCGGATCGACGTGGTCCGTCGCGGCCCCGACGGGCGGTGGGACGACGCCGAGCCGGCGGTGGGCCTCGAAGCCACGCTGGAGCTCCCCGAGCTCGGGGTGAGCCTGCCGCTGGTGGCGATCTACGAGGATGTGGACTTCGCCGACGCCGGCGAGGGGGAGGCGTGATGAGCGCGGCGGCACGCAAGCTCGACGGGTCGCTGGAGGACTTCCTCGCCTGGGAGGCGCGCCAGGTGCTGCGCTACGAGCGTGTGGGCGGCGTGGTCCGCGCCATGGCCGGGGGGACGCTCGCCCACGACACGGTGAGCAACAATCTGCGAGCTCTCCTGCGCACGGCGCTGCGTGGGAGCAGCTGTCGCGCGCACGGCCCCGATCTCAAGGTGGTCACACCCCGAGGCGACGTCATGTATCCCGATGCGCTGGTCCGCTGCGGGCCGCGTGACGATCGGGCGACGACCATCGAGGATCCGGTCCTGGTGGCGGAAGTGCTCTCCGAGCACACCGCCCAGCACGACCTTCTGCACAAGCGCCAGGCCTACAAGACGATCCCCTCGCTTCGCGTGATCCTCTACGTGGCCCAGGACCGGGCACGGATCGACGTGGTCCGTCGCGGCCCCGACGGGCGGTGGGACGACGACGAGCCGGCGGTGGGCCCGGATGCGGTCCTGGAACTTCCCGAACTGGCGGTGAGCCTGCCGCTGGCGGCCATCTACGAGGACGTCGACTTGGCCGAGCCGGGCGAGGGGGAGGGCTGAGGGCATGGACGGGGCGGGGATGCGCGCGCGCATGGCGGCGGGCGAGACGCTGTTCGGCCTCGGCGTGCGGCTCGCCCGCAGCGGCGAGATCGCGCTCCTCGCCAAGGCCGCCGGGTTCGACTGGCTGTTCGTCGACATGGAGCACAACGCGCTCTCGATCGACACGGCCGCCCAGATCTGCCTCGCCGCCCAGGCCGCGGGCCTGCCGGCGCTCGTGCGCATCCCCGGCGCGGATCCGCTCACCGCCGCCCGGCTCCTCGACGGGGGTGCCGCCGGCATCGTCGTCCCGCACGTCGACACGGTCGAGCAGATCCGCCCGATCGTCGAGCACTGCCGGTTCCCGCCGCGGGGTCGCCGCTCGATCGGCGGGCCCTTGCCGCAGCTGCGCTACGCCTCGCTTCCGGCCGCCCAGCACATGGCCGAGGCCGACGCCCGCACGCTCCTCGTGGCGATGATCGAAAGCCCTTCGGGCATCGAGAACGCCGGCGCGATCGCTTCGCTCGACGGGGTCGACGCGCTCCTGTTCGGCTCCAACGACCTGGCGCTAGAGCTCGGCATCCCCGGCCGGCTCGACGATCCGCGCCTCGAGATGGCCTATCGCGAGGTGATCGCGGCCGCCCGCGCCCAGGGCAAGGTCGTGGGCCTGGGCGGCGTCTACACGGCCGAGCTGCTCGAGCGCTATCTGCCCTTGGGCTTCCGCTTCGCGCTTCTGGGCTCGGATCTCGCACTCGTTCTCGCCGGCGGTCGCGAGCGCGTCGCCACCGCCCGGCGGATCGTCGAAGGCTGAGCGACGCGCGCGGGCGGGGCCGCTTCGGCGGGGAGCCGGGGGCTGCGGGGGGCGGCGCTCGCCCCCTGGTCGCGGGCCGGCGCCGCGCCACCTCGACGGCGGCGAAGCGGAGGGCGGCCGATGCGGATCCTGGTCCTGGGCGCCTCGGGCGGGGTCGGTCGTCTCCTGGTCGAGGAGGCCCTCGCCCGCGGCCACGCGGTCGCCGCCCAGACCCGCCGGGCGGCCAAGCTCGCGCCGCTCGCCGACCGCGTCCGGATCGTCGAGGCCGACCCGCTCGACCCGGCGGCGCTCGCGCGCGCCGTGGAGGGGCAGGAGGCCGTCCTCTTCGCGCTCGGCATCGACCGGCTCGGGCCCACGACCCTCTTCTCGGAGAGCACCCGGCATCTCGTCGAGGCGATGCGCCGGGCGGGCGTCCGCCGCCTCGTGGCGATCACGGGCGTGGGCGCGGGCGAGACCCGCGGCCATGGCGGCTTCCTCTACGACCGGCTGATCTTCCCGCTCCTCACCCGCCACCGTTACGCCGACAAGGACCGGCAGGAGGCGCTGATCCGCGCGTCCGGCCTGGACTGGACGATCGTCCGCCCGGCGCCGTTCGCAGGCGCGGTGCCGGCGGGCCCGCTCGAGGTCCACGAGCGGGTGGCACCGGGCCTCGTGCTCCGCCGGGTGACCCGGGCCGAGGTGGCCCGCTTCGTCCTCGACGCCCTCGAGGATCCCGCCACGATCGGGCGGTGTTTCTTCATCGGCCACCGGTGAGGCGGCGTCGACCGCAACGGATGCGGCGCTCGCCTCGCGTTTGCATCCTCGCCCGATTCGGTGTCTTGTGCGGTCGTGATCGAAGCGGCGGAGGCCGAGCATGGCGCTCGATCGGGCCGGCGACGGCGCGACGGCGGCGGGGCGAGCGGAGGAACCCGGCGCGGCGGCGCCGGACGCCACGCTGGGCGCGCTCTCCGATCTGTTGGCCGAGGTCCGCGCCGCGGCCGAGGGCGACCCGCTCGCCAATCCGATCCAGCGGCTGGCGACGACCCTGGCCGAGCGGTTGGCCGACGGCCGGCTCGACGAGGCGACCCTCGATCGGCTGATCCGCCGCTCGACGCTCGACGCCTTCCGCTCGCGGGCCGAACGGCTGCGCGCCTATCTGGGCGAGGTCGATCCGGAGGCGAACCGGGCGCGCATCGAGGCGCTGGTGCGCCGACTGGCCACCGGCCCGGACGGCCACCCCGTCCCGTTCGAGGCCTTCGCGCGCGAGGTCGAGCGGATCCGCTACGGGTTCGTGATCACCGCCCACCCGACCTTCGCGCTGGCCCAGCGGCTGCGCGAGGTGTTGGTCGCTTTGGCTCTCGATCGCGACGCGAGCGGCCGGCCGCTCGCGCCGGCCGAGCGCGCCGCCCTCTCGATCGAGGTCGAGGCGGCGGCCCACCGCCCCGACGCCAAGCTCGATCTCGCCGCCGAGCACCGCCAATCGGTGCACGCCATCCGCCATCTGCACGCGGCGATCACGTGCGTGCACGCGATCGTCCTCGACGTCGCCGCCGAGCTCTGGCCCGAGCGCTGGGCCGAGTTGCGACCGCGGCTCCTCTCGGTGGCGAGCTGGGTCGGCTACGACACCGACGGTCGCGCCGACATCGCCTGGCACACGACGCTGGCCAGCCGGCTCACCCTCCAGCTCGCCCAGCTGGAGGACTACGCCGCGGCGATCCGCGGGCTGCGCGCCGGCCTCACCGCGGAGGAGCCGGTCGCGCCGCTGTTGGAACTGGTCGAGGCGCGCTTGGCCCTGGCCGTCAAGTCCTGTGCCGACGAGCTGAACGGCCTGCGCGGTGAGCCGGGTGCGCCGCCCGAGGAGAGCGCGCTCGCCCGGGTGGCCCGCGAGATGGCCCGCGGTCTTCCCTGGCGGCTGCGCGATTCGGCCGAGCTCGCCGGGCTCCTCGACCGCTGTCTGGCCGCGGCCCGCGACCCCGCGACCCGCCGCGCCCTGGCCCGGTTGCGCGCCGCGCTCGCCACCTTCGGCCTGGCGCTGGCCCGCACCCATCTGCGGGTCAACGCCCTGCAGCTGCACAATGCGGTGCGCAAGCTCGTGGGTCTCGACCATCCGGCCGACGATCCGACCCACCGGCTCTCCTACATGGAGGCCATCACCCGGCTGATCGCCGAGGTCCGACCGGTGACCATCAATTTCGGCTCGCTGGTCCAGGAGAAGGCCACGGCGCGGCGGGCGATGATGATCGCCGCCCAGCTCGCCAAATATCTCGACCGCTCGGAACCGATCCGCTTCTTGATCGCCGAGTGCGAGACCCCCTTCACGCTCCTGGCGGCCCTTTATCTGGCCGAGCTGTTCGGTGTCGCCGACCGGCTCGACATCACCCCGTTGTTCGAGACCAGGAAGGCCCTCGAGCACGGGCTCGAGATCCTCGACCAGGCGCTCGCCGTCCCCGCCTGGCGGGCCCATCTGTTGCGGCGCGGCCGATTGTGCGTGCAGACCGGCTTCTCGGATGCCGGCCGCTATCTGGGCCAGACCGCGGCGGCGGTGGCGATCGAGCGGATCCGCCTGGGCCTGCCCGACTTGTTGGCCCGGCACGGCCTGCGCGACCTGGAGGTCGTGATCTTCGACACCCACGGCGAGAGCATCGGCCGGGGGTGCCACCCCGAGAGCTTCGCCGAACGCCTGGCTTATCTCGACACGCCCGAGAGCCGCCGGCGCTTCGCCACCGCCGGCCTCGCCGTGGTCCAGGAGACCAGCTATCAGGGTGGCGACGGCTATCTGCTCCTGGAGAGCGATGCCGCGGCGCTCGCGGTGGTGACCCGGGTGCTGGAGCACGTGCTCACCCCGGTCGAGGACGGCCCCGACCCGTTCTACGCGCAGAGCGCCTACGTCGACGAGTTCTTCGCCGCGGTGCGGGTGTTCAACACCCGGGTCATCGAGGATCCGGCCTATGCCGCGCTCCTCGGCGTCTACGGGACCAACCTGCTCTACCCCTCGGGCTCACGGCCGGTGCGCCGCCAGTTCGACCTCGGCACGCGGCCCAAGCTGCTCGACCATCCCTCGCAGATCCGCGCCATCCCCCACAACGCGATCCTCCAGCAGCTGGGGATCCTCGCCAACACGATCGGCGGCCTGGGTCAGGCGATCGCCAAGGATCCGCAGCGTTTCCACGAACTCTATCGCGAGAGCGCACGGTTCCGCTCGCTCGTGCGCATGGTCGAGCACGCCTTCATGTTCACCGATCTCGACGTGGTGAAGGCCCTGATCGACCGGTTCGACCCGGGCTTCTGGCTGGCCCGGGCGGCCGCCGCGCGCGATCCGGCGCTGGTCGAGGAACTGCGGGCGGTGGCCGATCATCTGGAGCACCTCGCGCTGTACGATCGGCTGACGCGGATCTTCCGCGTCTTCCAGCGCGATTACCTCGATCTGGCAGCGGCCTTGCGCGAGCATCGCCGGCGCACGCGCGACGCCGGCGCCCGGCCGATCGCCGTCGACCCCGCCACCCGTGACAATCTCCACATGCTGCACGCGCTGCGCCTGGCGCTGATCGAGCGGCTGATGCGCCGGGCGGTGCGGATCCCCGATTTCTCCGATCGCCACGAGGTCACCCACGATTCGCTCGTCGAGGCGATCTTCCGGCTGGAGGTCGAGCCCTCGCTTCGCCTCCTGGGCCAGATCTTCCCGGTGCAGGAGAGCGCGCGCTTCGAACTCGACTGGGGCGAGCCCTCCTCTTACCCCGGCGATCGCGAGCAGTCCTACGCCCAGGAGCACGCCACCTTGTTCCGGCCGATGGCCGCCGATTACGATCGGGTGCGGCGGATCGGCAGCGCCGTGATGCACCATCTGGGGGCGTTCGGCTGACCGGAGGGCGTTCGGCCGAGATCCGCCGGCGCCCCGGGGGCGAGACCGCCGGGGTCGGAACGACGAGCCGGGGAGGCGGGACGTGACGCAGCGGCTGGCGGGCAAGGTGGCCCTGGTGACCGGGGCCGCCACCGGGATCGGTCGGGCCACCGTCGAGCGGCTGGCCAGGGAAGGTGCGCGGGTCGTGGCGGCGGTGGCCGGGCCCGAGCAGCTGGGTGCGGTCGAGGCCTTCTCGCCCCTGGTCCTGGACGTACGCGACGAGGCCGCCTGGGAGGCGGCGATCGCCCGCGTCGAGCGCGAGGCCGGCGGGCTCGACATCCTCGTGAACAACGCCGGGATCCACCGCAGCGGCGGGGCGCTCGAGACGAGCCGGGCGCTGTGGGACGAGGTGATGGCCGTCAGTCTGTGGGGCACTTTCCTGGGTTGCCGGGCGGCCATCCCGGCGCTGCGCCGACGCGGCGGTGGGGCGATCGTCAATCTGGCCTCGATCAACGCCTTGACCGGGGCGCCGCGGGCCGCCGCCTACGCCGCCTCGAAAGGCGGCGTGCGGGCCTTGACCATGGCGCTGGCCGTCGACCACGCGCGCGAGAACATCCGCATCAACTGCGTGTGCCCCGGGGCGGTCGACACGCCGCTGCTCGAAGGCGTGATCGCCGCCGCCGAGGATCCTGCGGCCATGCGCGCGATCCTGGCCGAGCGCCATCCGATGGGCCGGATCGCCCGGCCGGAGGAGGTGGCGGCGGTGATCGCCTTCCTCGCGAGCGAGGACGCCTCGTTCATGACCGGGCTCGCGATCCCGGTCGACGGCGGGCGGTCGATCCGCTGACCGGTGCGCCGGCCGGCCATCGGCGGATGCGGGGTTTTGACAGGCGGACCGGCCGCCCGCATGAAGGGCCGGCCGGTGAACCGGGGAGCCCGACGTCGCCCATGAGCCCGCGCCGCAACCTCGATCTCGCCCGCCTGCGCGCCCAGCTGCGCACGATGGTGGCGATCCGCGCCTTCGAGGAGGAGGCGCTGGCCGCCCAGAAGGAGGGCCTGGTCAAGGGCGCCATCCACCCCTCGATCGGCCAGGAGGCGGTGGCGGTGGGGGTGTGCGGGGCGCTGCGCCGCGACGATCTGTTGCTCTCCACCCATCGCGGCCACGGCCACACGCTCGCCAAGGGGGCCGATCCGTTCGCCATGATGGCCGAGCTCATGGGCCGGGCGCCCGGCACCTCGCAGGGCAAGGGCGGCTCCATGCACATCGCCGACTTCGCGGTGGGCATGCTGGGCGCCAACGGGGTGGTGGCGGCCAACATCCCGATCGCCGCCGGTGCCGCCCACGCGGTCCGCCTGTTGGGGGACGATCGGATCGTGTGCTGCATCTTCGGCGACGGAGCGGTCAATCGCGGCCCGTTCCTGGAGGGGCTCAACTGGGCCGCCGTCTATCGGCTACCGGTGCTGTTCGTGTGCGAGGACAACGGCTTTTCCGCCACCACCCGGACCCGTGAGCTCACCGCCGGCCCGGGCCCCCTCGCCCGCGCCCGCTCGCTCGGGATCGAGGGAGCCACGGTCGACGGCAACGACCTGTTGGCGGTGGCCGAAGCGGCCGAAGCGCTCGTGGGCGCGGTCCGCGCCGGCTCCGGGCCGCGTTTTTTGCACTGCACGACCTATCGGCTGGCCGGTCACACCGGTGCCGATGCGGCCACCTACCGGCCGGCCGAGGAGGTGGCGGCGCGCTGGCGCGACTGCCCGATCGCTCGCACCCGCGCGCTCTTGCTCGAAGCCGGGCTGCCGGCGGCCGAGCTCGATGCGATCGAGGCCGAGGCGCGGGCGTGGATCGCCCGGGCCGCGGCGGCGGCCCGCGCCGCCCCGTGGCCCGATCCCGCCACGGCCTGGACGGACGTCCAGGACCTGGGGTGCGAGATGCGGCCGGCGGGAGGTTCGGCCCGTGGCTGAGATGACCTACCTCGAGGCGAGCAAGCTGGCGCTCGCCGAGGCGATGCGGGCCGATCCACGGGTCTGGGCGCTGGGCGAGGATCTCGGACGCGGCGGTGTGTTCGGCCAGTACGCGGGCCTGCAGGCCGAGTTCGGGCCGCAGCGGATCGTCGACACACCGATCAGCGAGGCGGCGATCCTGGGTGCCGCGGTCGGCGCGGCGATGCTCGGCACCCGGCCGGTGGTCGAGATGCGCTTTTCCGACTTCGCGCTCTGCGCCGTCGACGAGCTCGTCAACCAGGCGGCCAAGGCGCGCTACATGTTCGGCGGCCAGACCCGCGTGCCGCTGGTGGTGCGCGAGCCCATGGGCCGCTGGCGCAGCTCGGCGGCGCAGCACAGCCAGAGCCTGGAGGCCTGGTACGTGCACGTGCCCGGGCTCGTGGTCCTCGCTCCGGCCACCCCGGCCGACAATCGCGCGCTGTTACGGGCGGCGATCGCCTGCGACGACCCGGTCGTCTACCTCGAGCACAAGAACCTCTGGGGCCTGCGCGGCGAGGTGCCGGAGACCCCCGAGCCCGATCCGATCGGCAAGGCGCGGCGGGTGCGCGAGGGCCGTGATCTCACGCTGGTCTCCTGGTCGGCCACGGTCCACGAGGCGGCCCGCGCGGCCGAGCTCCTCGAGGCCGAGGGCATCTCGGTCGATCTGTTCGATCTGCGCTCCTTGTGGCCGTGGGACCGCGAGGCGGTGTTGGATTCCGCCGCCCGCACCGGGCGGCTCCTGGTGGCCCACGAGGCGGTGCGGGTGGGCGGCTTCGGTGCCGAGATCGCCGCTTTGGTGGCCGAAGAGCTGGGCGTGCCGGTGGCGCGGGTGGCGGCGCCCCGGCTGCCGGTGCCCTACAGCCCGCCGCTCGAGGCCGAGCTCGAGGTCGACGCCGAGCGCATCGCCGCCGCCGCCCGGCGGCTCGTCCAACGGCCGCGGCGCGGCTGAGCCGCCGGTCGGGGCGCGGGCGCCGGGCCATCCGGAAGGGCGCCCGTGGCCGGATCCTCGGCTTCGGGCGGAGCCAGCGGGACGAACACGGGCCGGCCGGCGATTCGGAACGCGGTGATCGCGCTTCGGCCTTCCGGGCCCACGAGCCAGTCCACGAAGGCCCGCCCCTCCTCGACCTTCACGTGCGGGTGGCGCTGCGGGTTCACCCGGATCACCGCGTAGACGTTGCGCAGCCGCGGATCGCCCTCGACCAGCGCCACGAGCGCGCGTTTGTTGGCGAAGGCCGCCCAGCTCGCGGAGTCGACCAGGGTGTAGGCGTCGAGCGCGGCGGCGGTGTTGAGGGTCGCCCCCATGCCCGAGCCGGCTTCGCGGTACCAGGGGCCGGCGCTGCGCGGCTCGATGCCGGCCGCTTGCCACAGTTCCTGCTCGAGCTTGTGGGTGCCGCTCTCGTCGCCGCGGCTCACGAACGGCGCGCGTGCGGCCGCGATCGCCCGCAACGCCGCCACTGCGTCGCGCCCGCCGCGGATCCCGGCCGGATCACTGGTCGGGCCCACGAGGAGGTACTCGTTGGCCATGATCTCGTGGCGGGCGAGGCCGAAGCCGCGGGCGACGAAGGCCTCCTCGCTCGCGCGATGGTGGATCAGCAGCACATCCACGTCGCCGCGCTCGCCGAGCGCGATGGCCTGGCCCGTACCCACCGCCACGACCTTGACCCGAATGCCGGTCGCCGCCTCGAAGCGCGGCAGGAGATGGGCGAACAGGCCCGAGGCTTCGGTCGAGGTGGTGGAGGCGAGCAGGAGCGACCGCTCGGCCGCGGCACCCGGAACGATCGCCGACAGGAGCAGCAGGGCGAGGAGCGGAAGCAGTCGCACCGGGAACGCTCCCAGGACTTCAGGCGAGCAGCTCGCCCGCCAGGAAGGCACGGGCGAGCGGGCTCGACGGGGCGCGGAAGAAATCGTCGGCGGTGCCTCGTTCCACCAGCCTGCCCGCGTGCAAGAACAGGATGTCCTCGGCCAAGCGGCGGGCCTGGCCCAGATCGTGGGTGCTCATGACGATCGTCACGCCCCGCTGCGAGAGATCCCGCACGATCGCCTCGACCATCCGGGTGGCGGCCGGATCGAGACTCGCGGTGGGTTCGTCGAGCAGCAGGAGTTCGGGACGCAACGCCCAGGCGCGGGCCAGGGCCAGCCGCTGCTGCTCACCCCCGGAGAGGCTGCGCGCCGCCCGCCGCTCGACGCCCGACAGGCCCACGAGGGCCAGGGCCTCGGCGATCCGCGCGCGCCGTTCGCCTCGCGGCACGCCCCGGGCCGAAAGCGCCACGCCCAGATCGCCGCGCACGCTGCGCCGCAACAGCACGGGCTTCTGGAAGACGAAGGCCTGGGCCCTGCGGCGGCGTGCGGGATCCGGCTCGGCCCACACGAGCTCGCCCGAAGTGGGCGGGAGCAGCTCGTGCAGGACGCGCAGCAACAGGCTCTTGCCCGCTCCGTTGGGGCCCAGGACGAGGGTCCGCCGGCCTGCGGCGAGCACGAAGTCGAGCCCGTCGAGCAGGCGCTTGCCGCCGATCTCCAGGACCAGGCCGCGCACGGCGAGCGGCAGGATCGAGCCTGGCTCGGCCGCGCGCACGCTCGCGAGCCACCCGATCATCCCTCGATCCGCCGGGCCAACTTCTGGATGCCGGTGGCCGCCAGGTTGACCGCGAGCACCACGAGGATCAGCACGAAGCCCAGTGCCAACGCCTGTTCGAGGGCACCTTTCGCGGTCTCGAGGGCGATCGCCGTGGTCATGGTGCGGGTGTGGCCGCGGATGTTGCCACCGACGATCAGGATCGCGCCCACTTCCGCAGCGGCCCGGCCGAAGCCGGCGAGGCAGGCGGTGGCGAGGCGATAGCGCGCGTCGAGTAGGAGGACCGGGACGGCGGCCACCGGGCGCAGGCCGAGCGAGGCCAGATGCTCGCGATAGTCCTCGAGCAGGTCCGCGACGGCCTGGCGGGCGAGGCCGGCGACGATCGGGGTCACGAGCACGGTCTGGGCGATCACCATGGCCGTGGGCGTGAACAGCAGGCCCAGCTCACCCAAGGGCCCGCCGCGCGAGAGCAGGAGGTAGACGAGCAGGCCCACCACGACCGGCGGTAGGCCCATCCCGGCGTTGACCAGGAGGACGAGGCCGCCGCGGCCGGGGAAGCGGGCGAGGGCCAGGAGCGCCCCCAGCGGCAAGCCGAGGATCGCCGCCAGGGCGGTGGCGCCCAGGCTCACCTGCAAGGAGAGGGCGACAATCGCCAGGAGCTCGGGATCGCGGGCCCACAGGAGCTGGAGCGCCGCCATCGCGGCGGCGGCGATCTCGCTCACCGCCGCTTCGGCCGCCGGGCGCGGCCGCGCGCCGTGCGAACGCCGCCCACGACCTCAGGAGACCTTGGCCTCGAGCGCCTCGATGCGCTCGCGCAGGCGCTGCAACTCGCGCTGCATGCCGCCCCAGGCGATGTGCTCGCTGGAATACCGCAGGACCATGCCGGTGAGCACGGTCATCTCGTCGCCGAGCTCGACGTCCTGGCTCTCCAGCTTGGCGAGCCGCTCCTCGATGCGATCGAGCTGCGCCTTGCTCTCCCGCTGCCCCTGGAGCAGCCGATCGAGCTGCGCGGCGAGGAACTCCAGGCTGACGCTCATCTCGTCTCACCGACCCGCTGTCCGAGCCCATCCTAGCACCGGGCGAGCCGAGCGACCACGCGCCGGCGGCGCTCAGAGGGACGGCCAGGGCGGCAACGGGTCGCGCAGACGCTCGAAGATCCGCGCCATCTGCAGCACGCCCGGATCGTCGAAGCGCTTGCCCACGATCTGCAAGCCGATCGGCAGGCCCTCGGGATCGACGCCGCAGGGCACCGAACAGGCCGGCTGCTCGGACTGGTTGAAGGGGGCGGTGAAGACGATGTGCTCGAACGGTCGGTCGAGATCGTCCCCGGGGCAGCAGGCCTCGGCGGCGAAGGGCGGGATCGGCAAGGTAGGCGTCAAGAGATAGTCGAAGCGCTGGGCGACCTCGTGGCAGCGCTTGCGCATCTCGAAGACGGCGGCGAGCGCCCGGGCGCTCTCGAGGGCGCTCGACCGGAGCGCGGCGAGTGCCCACTCGCGCACGAAGGGCAGGCAGCGGGCGGCCTTCTCCAGCGGCAGATCGAGCAGCTGGGCGGCGAGCCGGGCGCGGAAGAACAGATCGAGGCCGCGGAACAGCTCGGCATCGAGGAACGGCTCGACCGGCTCGACCACCGCGCCGGCCGCCTCGAAGCGCCGGGCGGCCTCCTCGATCGCCGCGCGGATCGGCGGCTCGACCGGCAGACCCGCACCAATGTCGAGCACCAGACCCAGCCGCAGCCCCTTCGGATCGCGCTCGAGGTTCGCGGCACAGGCCTGCGGGGTGTAGGGCAGGGCCATGAAGTCGCGCGGGTCGGGCTTGGTGATCTCGTCCATGAGCAACGCCGCGTCCTCGACCGTGCGGGTCATGGGTCCGGTCACCCGGCCGAGGAAGGGCGGGTCGATCGGAACCCGCCCGAGGCTCGGCTTGAGCGCGAAGATGCCGCACCAGGCGGCCGGCAGGCGCACCGAGCCGCCGATGTCGGTGCCGAGCGCCAACGGCGCGTAGCCGGCGGCGACCGCGGCGCCGGCTCCGGAGCTCGACCCCGAGGTGTTGCGCGAGGTGTTCCAGGGATTGCGGGTGACGCCGTGTAGGCTGGAGACACCGGAAGCCAGCATGCCGAAATCGGGCATGGTGGTCTTGCCCAGGAGCACACAGCCGGCCTCGCGCAAGCGCGCCGCGGGCGGCGCGTCGGTGCCGGCGATCGGCCCGCCGGCCAGAGCCGCGGTGCCGATCGGGGTGGGCGTGCCGGCGGTCGCCACGTTGTCCTTGATCGTCACCGGCACCCCGTCGAGAGGCGAGAGGGGCTCGCCGCGCCGCCAGCGGGCCTCCGCGGCCCGGGCCTCGTCGAGTGCGCGATCGGCGGTCACGAGATACATGGCGTTCAGTCGCGGCTCGAAGGCCTCGATGCGCTCCAGAAGCGCGCGGGCGACCTCGACCGGCGAGAGCGCTTTCGAGCGATAGGCGCGGGCGAGCTCGGCGGCCGAGAGGTCCGGGATGGCGGTCAAGGCGGCGTTCCTCCGGGCGCGTCGTGGGCGGTTGATGGCGCGGGATCTTCGACCGGTCCGCCTCGAGCGGCAAGGCCGTGGCGCTCAGAGCACCATCGCCAGCACGAGGGGAAGGGTGCCGACGGCCAGGACCGTGTTGACCGTCACGATGGCCGCCATGAGCTCGGCGTCGCCGCCCATGAGGCGAGCCAGGATGTAGGCCGAACTCGCGGTCGGCACGGCGGCGCACAGCGCTACCACGCCGAGAGCGGTGCCCTCGAGCCCCAGGGTGCGCGCCAGGCCGATCGCGACGGCGGGCTCGACCAGCAGCCGGCCCACGGCGCCGGCCACGAGCACCGGAAACGCGCGGCGCACGCTCACGGGCTCGAGGCCGGCGCCCACGGCCAGGAGCCCCAGCGCCAGGGTGGCCCGCCCCAGGATCGCGAGCGGCTCGACCAGAAGGGGTGGTAGTGGCAGGCCCGAGAGGTTCCAGGCCAGGCCCAGGGCGCAGGCGAGCAGCAGCGGGTTGGTGAAGAGCGAGCGCCAGAGCGGCGGCCGGGCCGATCCGGGCGGGGCGTAGCGGCTCAAGGCCCACACGCTCAACAGATTGGCCACAGGCGTGAGCGAGCCCACGGCGATCGCGGTGATCCCCAGTGCCCCAGGGCCGAACAGGAGGGGGGTGAGCGCGAGCGCGGTGTAGCTGTTCCAGCGCACGAAGGCCTGGACGAGGCAGGCGGTGCGCGGCCCGTCGAGGTCGAGGAGCCGGCCCAGGACGAGTGCCAGGGCGAAGAGTGCCAGCTGAGCGCCCACGAGGGCCGCGGCCAGGCGCGGGGCGATCCCACCGCCGAGATCGGCGCGGGCCAGCTCGACCACGATCAGCGCGGGGAACAGGACGAAGTAGGTGAGCCGCTCGATCGGCGCCCAGGCCGGAAGCGGCAGAACGCCGCTGCGGCGCAAGACCAGGCCGAGCGCCACCACGAGCGCCACCGCGAGCAGCGCCTCGCCCACCACGCCCATGGCCGCCGCGTAACCCCGTCGGCCACCACAGGGCAAGCGGCGTGGCGCGAGACCCGGCGGTCGGCGCGCCCGGCCGTCCGCACCGTCCGCCGGCCGGCGCTCTCAAAGGCGGTGGTCGGCGCGACCGTCGGGCGGGGTCCGAGCGGCCCGCCCCGCGCGCGGCACGCGGTGGGCGCGGCAGCGCTTCGAGCACCAGACGACCTCGTCCCACACCTTCGCCCAACGCTTGCGCCAGGCGAACGGCCGGCCGCAGGCCGGGCAGATCTTGGTGGGCAGATGCGGCTTGCGATGCGTGCTCAAAGCTCGAGCCCGAGCTGCTGCGGGTCGCCCGGGGCGGCGCGACGACGGCGTCGATCGGGGCGGGGCAGGCCCGCTTTGCGCGAGCCGTGGCGATCCTGGATCGCATCGGCGAGTTCGGCGAAGCCCGGTGCACGGCGGATCGCGAACAATCGGGCGCGGGCCTCGGCCGCGGCGGTCTTCGCGTCGACCGGTGGCAACGGGTAGTCGCGGCCGAGGCGCACCCCGGCATCGGCCAGGACCAGGGGCGGCGCCTCCCAGGGTCGATGGCGGAAGACCGCGGGCAAGCGGGCGAGCTCGGGCACCCAGCGGGCCACGAAGCGGGCCTGCGGGTCGTGGTCGAGGCCCTGCTTGATCGGATCGTAGGTGCGTAGCGTGTTGATGCCGGTGGTGCCGGCCTGCATCTGCATCTGCGGCCAGTGGATGCCGGGCTCGTAGTCGGTGAACAGGCGAGCCAGATGCAGCCCCGGCTCGCGCCAGTGCTGCCAGAGCTGATAGGCGGCCACCGCCACGAGCATCGCCCGGGCCCGGAAGTTGAGCCAGCCGGTGGCGGCGAGTGCGCGCATACAGGCGTCCACGTAGGGCCAGCCGGTGCGTCCCGCGGCCCAGGCGGCCAGCCGCTGCGGGTCGCAGTCGCGCAGACCCTCGAGCATGGGGTGCAGGCAGCACCGTTCGATGTCCGGCTCGTCCTCGAGCTTCTGGACGAAGTGGCAGCGCCAGTGGAGCCGGCCGACGAACGAGCGCAGGGCCGCCGCCTTGCGCCGGGCCAGTGGGTCGGTCGTACCACGCAGCGATCGCCGCTCGGCCTCGGCGGCCCGGAAGACCTCGCGGACCGAGAGCGTGCCGAAGGTGAGGTGCGGGGACAGCCGCGAGCAGTGCAGAGCACCCGCTTCGGGGGCGGACATGGCGCGCCGATAGGGCAGACAGCGCTCGCGCAGGAAGCTCTCGAGGAGCGCCAGGCCGGCCAACCGCCCGCCGGGCTGGCGGCCGGGGCAGGGATCGGTGACGAGCCCCGGAGGCGCTTCCGGGATCGGCCCGGGATCGAGGTCGGGAACGGGTTCGATCCGCTCGGGTGCGGGGACGAGCGGACGGCGCATGAAGGCGTCCCAGCGCCGGGCCCAGCCGGTGCGGCTGCGCAGGCCGCGGATCACCCCCGACTGGCGCGGCTGCGACCACGGGATCCCGTGCGCGCGAGCCCAGGCCGCGACCCGTCGGTCGCGAGCGTAGCTCCACGAGTTGCCGGTCTCCTGGTGCGACCAGAGCGCGCCGATCGGAAGACGGGTGCGGAGGTCTTCGAGCACCGCGGGCATCTCGCCGACCCGCACGACGAGGGGGGCGCCGCGTGCGGCCAGTGCCGCCCGCAGCTCGACCAGACACTCGCGCAGGAATGCCCACTGCCGGCCCGAGGCGTCGGGCCGGCACCAGGCCTCCGGCTCGACCACGAAGAGCGGCAGCACGGGACCACGCGCCGCGGCCGCCGCCAGCGGCGCGTGATCGACCACCCGCAGGTCGCGCTTGAACCAGACGATCTGAACCGGTCGCACATCCGCGCTTACGCACGGCTACGGCCCGCGGCTCAACGGGGCGGGCCCCGTTCACACAGGTCCCGGCGGCTCAGCGGGCACCCAGATCGACGGCGTAGGCCCGGACCGGTGGCGGCGGGCCGATCAGGCCGCGCTCGTGGAGGAAGGCGGCGAAGCGGGCGTAGCGGCCGGCATCGAGGGCGGCCGGGGCGTGAGCGAAGCGGGGCAGGGTGGCCGCCCAGGCGCGGCGGTTGAGCTCGTCCTGCAGCTCCTTGGCGGTCCCGGAGAAGACCGCCCAGGCCTCCTCGGGCCGGTTGAGGATCCAGAAGGTGGCCCGCTCGACGGCGGCGAGGAAGCGGACCAGCTCGGGCCGGTCGAGGCGGTCGCGGTGCGCCAGATAGATGAGCTCGTCGTAGGGCGGCACGCCCTCCTCCTCGGGGAAGAAGGCGCGGCCGGGTCGGCCCTCGAGGTCGAGCTGGGCGAGCTCGAAATTGCGGAAGGCGCCGATCACCGCGTCCACCTGGCCGGAGAGCAGCGACGCCGAGAGCGCGAAGTTGACGTTGACGAGCCGCACGTCGGCGAGCTTCAGACCCGCGCCTTCCAACATGGCGCCGAGCAGCGCCTCCTCGAAGCCACCGACCGAATAGCCCACTTTGCGGCCGCGCAGATCGGCGATCGCGCGCACCGGCCCGTCGCGCAGGAAGACCAGGGAGTTGAGGGGCGTGGCGACGAGCGTGCCGAACCGCACGAGCGGCAGGCCCTCGTTCACCTGGAGGTGGAGCTGGGGCTGGTAGCCGATCGCCACGTCGGCCCGGCCGGCGGCCACGAGCTTGGGCGGATCGTTGGGATCGGCCGGGGCCACGAGCTCGACCTCGAGGCCCACCTCACGGAAGAAGCCCTTCTCGCGGGCGATCACGAGCGGCCCGTGATCGGGGTTGACGAACCAGTCGAGCAGCACGGTGAGCCGCTCGGCCGCGGCGGCCGGGGCGGCCAGGAGCAGGGCCAGGAGCGGGGCGAGGAGAGCGCGCAGCATGCGGAGGTCCCGGGCTCAGGTCGGATGGAGGGTCTCGCTCGGCCAGCGCACCAGGCGGCGCACCGCCCGATCGACGCCGTGCCAGAGCAGCAGGGCCAGAAGGCAGAGGACGAACAGGCTCGCGAAGAGCAGATCGGTCTGCATCCGGGCGTTGGCGTGCAGCATGAGATAGCCGAGGCCGGCCGAGCTGCCGACCCACTCGCCCACCACGGCGCCGATCGGGGCGACAGCGGCGGCCACCCGCACCCCCGAGCCGAGCGCGGGCAGGGCGGCGGGCACCCGTACGTGCAACAGGATCGAAGCCGGCCTCGCGTCCATCACCCGGGCGAGCTCGAGCCAGCCCTCGGGCGTGCGGCGCAGCCCGTCGTGGAAGGCGGCGGTGACCGGGAAGTAGATGATCAGCACGGCCATGGCGATCTTCGAGGGCAGCCCGTAGCCGAGCCAGAGGACGAGGAGTGGGGCCAGCGCGAAGACCGGCAGGGCCTGGCTCGTGACCAGCACGGGCAGCACCCACTCCCGCGCCCGGCGCGAGGCGGCGAGCAGGAGCGCGCTTCCCACGCCCAGGACGGTGCCCAGAAGCAGGCCCAGGAGGATCTCGAGGGCGGTCGTGGCGGCGTGGTGGGCGATCAGATCGAGCCGGGCCCAGAGCGTGCGCAGGACGCGGCCGGGATCGGGCAGGATGTAGGGCGGGACGGCGGAGAGCAGGCAGATCGCCCACCAGAGGCCCACGAGGCCGGCTGCCACGAGGAGCGGGCGGAGGTACCTCATGCCGCGACCTCGAGCGGGCGGGCGGGGCCGGCGAGCTGCTCCAAGAGGCGGGCTTCGAGGGCCAGGAGCGCCGGATCGGCGGCCGAGCGCGGCGGGCTCCCCGCCGGGCGCAGCGGCGGGCCGAGCCGGGCCGGGCGGCCCTCCAGCACCCGGATCTCGTGGCCGAGCCGCAGCGCCTCCAAAGGGCTGTGGGTGACGAGCAGCACGGTGCGGCCGGCCAGGAGCTCGGCCGCCAGGTCCTGCAGCCGATGGCGGGTGATCGCATCGAGCGCCGAGAACGGCTCGTCCATGAGCACGATCGGCCGGTCCTCGACGAGCGTGCGGGCCAAAGCGGCGCGCTGGCGCATCCCGCCCGAGAGCGTGTGCGGGAGATCGCGGGCGCGATCGGCGAGCCCGACCCGCTCGAGGAGGGCGCGGGCACGCTCCCGTGCGGCTTCCAGCTCGTGGCGGCCGGCGCCGCGCAGCCGGAAGCCCAACAAGAGATTGTCCTCGACCGAGAGCCAAGGGAGCAGCAGGTCGGACTGGGCCATCCAGGCGATGCGGCCGGCGAGCGGCCGGCCATCCGAAGCGCTGCGCTCGGCACCGGGAAGAAGGCCCGCGAGCAGGCGCAGAAGCGTGCTCTTGCCGACACCCGAAGGCCCGAGCAGGCAGGTGGTCCGTCCGGCCGGGAGCTCCAGGAGGAGATCCTCGAACAGCGGGCGGCCCTCGAAGGCCATGGCCTCGATGCGCAGCCGCACGGCGGGGGCGGGCTCAAGCGGCGGCATCGAGGCCCATCTGCCAGAAATCGACCTCGAGGGCGGTGGCGCGGGCGAAGGTGGCGACGAGCTGCGGCCAGCGCGGGCTCTCCTCGACCTTCCGGCCGAGCCGCCCCTCGGCCACCCGCTCGAGCTGGGCCACGGCCGATCGCACGACCTCCCGATAGGGCTCGCCCGCGTAGGTCTCGATCCACTCCCGGTAAGGATTGCCCTCGAGGCGGGTCGTAGGATCGGCCAGGAGCCGCGCGCCGATCTCGCCATAGCCCACCACGCAGGGGGCGAGGGCCACGAGCAGATCGAGGAGGTCGCCGGCGAGGCCGCGCTCCAGCACGAAGGTGGCGTAGGCCGTGGTCGCCCGGTGCTCGGCGGCGCGCACGAGATCCGCCTCCTCGAGGCCGAAGCCGCGGCAGTAGGCCAAGTGCAGCTTCAGCTCCTCGTCGATCAGCGCGTGCACGGTGGCGGCACAGGCGCGGATCTCGATCGGGTCCTCGGCCTTGGCCGCGGCCAGCGCCCAGGCGCGGGCGAAGTGGATCAGGAAGCGGTAGTCCTGGACCAGGTAGAAGCGGAAGGCCGGCTGCGGCAGCGCTCCGCTCTGCAGGCCGGCCACGAAGAGATGCTCGGTGTAGGCCCGCCAGGTCGCCGGATCGGCCTCGATCAAGCGGCCGGCGAGCGAGCCCGGCTCGACCAGATGGTGCAGGCGCGCCGCGGTCATCGACCCTCCCCGTGCGGACCCGGCTCAGGCGACCCGGCCACGGGCGTGCAGGTAGGCGGCGGCACCGACCTGCGACCAGGGCGCGAGCCTGCGGCGGACGGCGAGATACGAGTCGACGATCCGCCGCTCGAGCGGCCCGGCCGAAGCGATCTCGGCCAAGAGCTCCTCGGCCACCTCGCGGGCCGCCTCGACGATGTCGGCGGGCCAGGGATGGAGCCGCACCCCGTGCTCCTGGACCAGCGCCGCGAGTGCCTCGGCGTTGCGGCTCTCGTATTCCGCGAGCGAGCTCTGGGTCTCGGCCGCGCAGGCCTCGGCGATCACCGCCCGCAGATCGGCCGGCAGCTGCTCCAGGACCTTGCGGCCGATCAGGCATTCGGCCGTGCCGTTGGGCTTGGTGAAGCCGGGGTAGTAGTAGTGGCGAGCGGCCTGATGCAGGCCCTGGGCGCGATCGGAGGCCGGGCCCAGCATCTCGACCGCGTCGATGGCCCCGCTCTGCAGCGCGGGGAAGACCTCGCCCAGGGGCAGGGCCACGGGCGTGGCCCCCAAGCGGCGGAAGATCTCGCCCGAAAGCCCCACGGCGCGGATCTTGACACCCTGGAGGTCGGCGCGGCCCTGGAGCTCGCGGCGGAACCAGCCGCCCATGTTGAAGCCGGAGTTGCCGGCCATGAAGGCCGAGAGGCCGAAGGGGGCGTAGAGCTCGTCCCAGAGCGCCTGGCCGCCTCCCTGCTCGATCCACACCACCTGCTCGCTGGGCGTGAGGCCGAAGGGCACGGTGGTGAAGAAGGCGGCGGCGCGGGTCTTGCCGATCCAGTAGAGCGAGGCGGTGTGGCCGAGCTCGGCGATGCCGCGAGCCACGGCGTCGAACACCTCGAGCGCCGGCACGAGCTCGCCCGCGGCGAACAGCTGCACCTGCAGCCGACCGCCCGAGAGCCGCTCGATGCGCTCGGCCAGCCGCTGCGCGTTGGTGCCGGGACCGGGCAAGCCGCGCGGCCAGGATGTCACCATGCGCAACCGACGTGGGGCCTCGGCGCGGACCAGCGCGGGTGCGGGCAGGGCCGCGGCCGCCGCCAGCGGAGCGGCCAGGAGCCGCCGGCGGGTGGTGGACGGGGTCACGGGCGTTCCTCCAGAGCCGGCCAGAGCTGCCAGAAATGGTGCACGGGGCCGATGCCGTGGCCGATGCCCAGCGTCCGGCCGGCCGCGAGCGCGCCTTCGAGCCAGCGCTTGGCGTCGTGGCAGGCGGCCGGCAGCGGCCGACCACGGGCGGCCAAGGCGGCGATCGCGGAAGCGAGCGTGCAGCCCGTGCCGTGGGTGTGGCGGGTCTCGACCTTGCGCCCCTCGAGCCAGACGAGCTCGCCGCCGTGCAGGAGGAGATCGGGGCATTCGGGGCCCTCGAGATGACCGCCTTTCAAGAGCACGTTGGCGACCCCGAGACCCTGCAGCCGCGCCGCCACGGGCGGCATCGCCTTGCGCTCGCGGACCACGGGCTCGCCCAGGAGTGCCGCGGCCTCGGGCAGGTTGGGGGTGATCAGCGTGGCCAGCGGCAGGAGCCTCTCGCGCAGCGCCCGGATCGCACCATCCTCCAAGAGGCGATCGCCGCCCTTGGCGACCATGACCGGATCCAGCACGACGAGGCGCGGGCGCCAGTGCGCGAGCGCCTCGGCCACCGCCTCGATCACCGGGGCGGTACCGAGCATGCCGATCTTGACCGCATCCACCCGCAGATCCTCGAAGATCGAGTCGATCTGGCGGCGCACGAAGGCCGGCTCGACCGGGAAGATCCCCTGCACGCCCAGCGTGTTCTGGGCGGTGAGCGCGGTCAGCACCGAACAGCCGTAGCAACCCAGCGCCGAGAAGGTCTTGAGATCGGCCTGGATGCCGGCTCCGCCGCCGGAGTCGGAGCCGGCGATGGTGAGCGCGATCGGGGTCATCGCTCCTTCCTCCTCGCGAGCGCCGCGTCGACCACGGTGCGCAGCCGGCGGGCGGCGGCCTCGACGTCCTCGGCCGTGAACAGCTCGGAGAGCACCGCCACACCGTCGGCGCCGGCCTCGATCACCGCGGCGGCGTTCTCGGCGCGGATCCCGGCGATGGCGCAGACCGGCAGATCCGGGTGCACCGCGCGGACCTCGCCGATCAGCCGGCGCAGGCCCTCGGGGCCGAGCGGCGGATCGCCCGGATCCTTGGAGCGGGTGGGAAACACCGGCCCGAGGCCGGCATAAGTTGCGAGGCCCGCGGGGATCGCCCGGACTTCGTGGCCGTGGTGGACGGTGACGCCCAGGATCGCCTCGGGGCCGAGGAGCTTTCGGGCGACGGCCGGATCGAGATCCTGGCGGCCCAGATGGGCACCCCCGGCACCGGCGGCGATCGCCACGTCGACCCGGTCGTTCACGACCAGCGGCACGCCCGTGCCCGAGAGCGCCTCGCGGACCGCCCGGGCGGCCTCGACCATCGCCCGGGTCTCGCCACCCTTGATGCGAAGCTGCAGGAGGGTGGCCCCGCCCTCGGCCGCGGCACGGGCGAGCTCGGGCAGCGGTCGGCCACGCGTGTGCTGCGGATCGAGGATGCCGTAGAGCCGCAGATCGACCCGCGGCCGCTCGACCACCCGGGCCTCGGCCAGAAGGTCGGCCGGTGCGAGTGCTGCGAGCTCGTCGAGGAGAGCGGGTGCGAAGCTGCCGGGCCCGCGCGCCCGCGAGGCCGCCCGCTTCGCCGCCACGGCCATCGCCGCACAGCCCAGGACCGCCGCTTCCAGGGGTGGATCGCCGGCTGCCAGATGGGCGGTGATCAAGGCCCCCAGCGCGCAGCCCGCGGCGGTGATCCGGCCGAGGAGCGGGCTGCCGCCTTCGATCGCCACGAGCCGCGTCCCGTCGCTCACGAGATCGACGGGGCCGGTGGCCGCGACCACGGTGTCGAAGCGCCGGGCGAGCGCGACCACGGCCTCGGGCCCGTTGCCGGAGAGCGTGGCGAGCTCGGCGGCGTTGAGCTTCACGATCGCCGGCCGGGCCTCGAGGAGGCGCAGGGCCGAGGCCTTGCGGGCGGACGCCATCCCGATCTTGACCGGATCGAGCAGCCAGGGCCGGCCGAGCCTTCGGGCGGCGGCAACGGCGTGGCCGATCGCCGCCTCGCGGGTCGGCTCCAGCATGCCGAGATTGACGAGGAGCGCACCGGTCGCCTCGACGAAGCCGGCCACGGTTTCGGGATCGAAGGTGGCCGAGGGTGAGGCGCCCACGGCCAGCAGCAGATCGGCGCTGCGGGCGACCGCCGCCTGGCTCGTGAGCAGGTGGACGCGCACCGGCCGATCGCGCGGCAGGAGCGTGGCCCGGCCTTCGAGGAACGCGAGCGCGCGCGAGTGCCGCGCGGTTGCGATCCGGTCCGGGCGATCGGAAAGAGCGGAGGAAGAGGACGAGTCGTCGGAGCTCGAAGCGGGCATCTCAACTCCCTTCGCCGGTATGACCCGGATCAGGTTCGACGGGTCGCGCGTTCGCGCCTCTCAGCCCCGACGCGGCCCCGGCCGTCTCGGGACTCCCCGTTGAGATCGAAGCCCAAAGTAGGTCGGTGACGACGAAGCGACAAGGGGCCGCGGTGCGGTCCCCCTTTTCCGGCCACCCGATCGTCGAACCGCACAATTGACCCCGGTCGGGTTTACAACTTAGAAGAGAAATATGCATGTTCCGATCGACCGTGACGGGTGTGCTGCCGGTGCCTCGCCGGCCGCTGGTCCGGCCGGCGCTTCGGCCACCGCGTCGCGCCGCGCGGTGCTGGCGGGCGGGCTCGGCCTGCTCTGTACGGCGCGCCCGACGGCGGCCGAAGCTAGGCCCGCGAGCCTCTTCGTGCCGGGCTATCGGCCGGATCGGGCCCACCTCGACGGGATTCCGCTTCCCGCCCACCCGGAACTTCGCCGCGCCGTGCCGGCCGACTGGCGAGGGCCGCTCACGCTCCTCACGCGCATCGATCCGCATGGTGCGGTGCGCCGGGTGTTGTTGCCGATCGCGATCCATCACGTGGCGCCGGCGCCCGATCGCTCCCGCGCCTTCGTGGCTTCGCTCGAGGGCGAGACCTTCTTGCTCCTGGACGCGCGGGCGCTCGAGGTCGAAGCGGTCCTGTCGCCGCACGCGCCCGGCTTCGTGGGCGGCGGCCACGCCGTCTGGTCACCCGACGGGGCGGTCGTCCACGTCACCGAGCGGCGCGCGCCCGCACCCTTCTCGGGCGATCCGGCGGCCCACGAGGGGCGCATCGTGGTCCGCGACGGCCGTGACGGGCGGGTCCTGGCCGTGTGGCCCTCGGGTGGCATCGGCCCGCACGACATCGCCCTCCTGCCCGACGGGCGCACACTCGTGATCGCCCATTACGGCTCGCCCGACTCCGGCCGCGGGCCCGAGGGACCGGTGGCCCCCGGCGTGGTCGAGCCGTCGATCACCTTCCTGGACGCCCGCGACGGCCGGCTCCTCGACAAGATCGTGGGCCCCGATCGGGGGCTCGAGATCCGCCATCTGACGCCGGTCGACGCCGATCGGGTGGTGGCGATCCAGACCCGGTTGATCGACGGCGACGAAAGGCTCGCCCCCGGGCCGCCGGGTGAGGTGGTGGAGGCCGACGACACGACCGCCAAAGGGCTCGTCTTCGCCCCGGCGCCGCTGCTCGCGGTCGAGCGCCGCGCCGAGGGGCTTCGGGCGCGGGCCTTGGCGATGCCCGAGCCTTCGGCGTTCCGCCAGGGCCAATCGCTGGTCGTGGATTCCCGGCACGGGGAAGTGATCGCGACCTTCCCCTCGGCCCAGGCCATCGTCGTGGTCGACACCCGCAGCTGGGCGGTGCGCCGGGTGATCCACACCCCGTCCTTCGGGCTGTCGCGGCCGCGCGGCGTGGGGCTCCTGCCCGACGGCCGGCACTACGTGGTGAGCGGCAACTGGCGAGGTCTGGTCGTGCTGCGGCGCGGCGAGCACCGGCCGGTGTTCGAGCGCTCGCGGCTCGATCTGCCGTTCTTCGGCCATTCGCATCTGACCGTGGGGTGAGACAGATCATGGCAGCGATTCGAACGACCCGCCGCCGCGCGCTGCTCGTGGGCGCCGCCGGCCCGCTGGCCGCCGGCGAGGCCGCCGCCCACG
>FWPV01004998.1_pt1 | contig 27063 bp, 30 predicted proteins | sample 2228371 | NCBI WGS metagenome assembly FWPV01 (sample SAMEA103939776, study PRJEB20133) | metagenome
CATTGGCGAGATAGGCGTCCCAGTCATAGTCGTTCAGGTCCATGGCCATGCCGCCCATCTGGCCGCCCATACCCATCATCCCGCCCATTCGGGGCATGTTGCCCATCGGCATGCCGCCCGTGGCGCCATGGCCCATGGCCCCGTGATCCATGCCCTGCATCGCCCCCATGCCTCCCATGGGAGCGCCCTGATCGGGCAATGCACCGGCACCATGGCCCGCGCCGTGCCCGCCGCCATGACCTGCGCCGATCTCGGCCAGAACCTCCTCGGGGGCCTTGAAGGAGAAGTCATGAAGGAACATCACGACGTCTTGCCGGTCGGCAGCAACGTCCTCGGCCGAGCGCACGATCAGCGGCGCGGCGAGCAGCTGCATCTCCTGGGTGGGCACATGGCTGTGCATCCAGTGCGTGCCGGGCCGTGCCTCGAAGTCGTAGGATCGGGTTTCACCCGGTGCGAGGAGGGGCATCGGCATGTCCGGCACACCGTCCTGCGCGTTGGGCGGGATCTGTCCGTGCCAGTGGATGATGGTACCGACGTCCAGGTCGTTGGTCAGATCGACCCGGAACCTCTGGCCGGGGTCAAAGGTCAGCCCCTGACCGCCGGGGCCGGCAAGGCCAAAGACCGTTGCCGCACGCCCGTCGATATCGAGGGTCCGGGTCGCGGCGGAGAGGCTGATCGGCGCCACCCCTTGCGCGAAGGCGATGCGGGGCAAGTGTGCAGCGCCAATGGCGGCCGCACTTGCGGCAAGAAAGCCGCGTCGAGAAAGCATGTTCATGGTCGTCTCCTCGGGACTTCCGTCCCGTTCATCAAAACCGATGGGGCGCCTCGGGCGTCTGCCCGGGCGCGCTCAGAGGAGACAGAGCTTGGGAGGGCGTTCGTTCAGCCCCGGCGCACGGCCGACGTGGCTTGCCTCGGCGGGAAAGTCATGGTCGGTGGACCCGAAGGCGTGTGCGGCTTCCACATCCGGCATCGTAAGGAAGACCGACAGACCTGCGCAGACGAACTCACACATTGCGGCGTCCGCAGATCCACAATGCTGGCCGCTCTCACAGGACGGATGAGCGTCAGCGGACGCGTGCATCATCGCACCCAGATGCGCCGCGTGGTCCGACTGCATTCCGCCCATCCGTGCGGCATGAGCTGCGCCGATCGTCGTCACCACGGTGATCGCGAGTATGGCAAGCATTGTGAGGACGCGGGCGAACATGCCGGAAAGATAGGCATTGCTCACTAGAATGTCCATTGTCGCACAAGGCGCGCGTCGGGCACAACTTTGCCTCGGCGTGAACATGATGAGGTTCTACAGTGATCGGGAATGGGCGTCTTGAGTAAGTTCCTTTGGAAAAAAGTCGCGAGCGGTCTGGTCGTTGGGGGCTTGATCCTCGGGGTCTTTGCCAGTTGGCGCTATGCGGTTACTGAGGCGACCGCTCGATCATCTGTGGATGTGATCTCGCAAGGACGGCAGATTTATGCCGATCAATGCGCCGCCTGCCACGGCGCCGATCTGGAGGGCCAGCCCGACTGGCGCACGCCGCTTCCGACCGGCCGATTGCCGGCGCCACCCCACGACGCCAGCGGTCACACCTGGCACCATCCCGATGACGTGCTGTTCCGCATCGTCAAGGAAAGCACGGCAGCCATCGTCGGGGGCGGGTACGCGAGCGACATGCCGGGCTTCGCAGACGTGCTGAGCGATGCGGAGATCCGCGCAGTTCTCGACTACATCAAGAGCACCTGGCCAGAGCGCGAGCGGAGCTATCAGTCAGAAATCTCGCGCTCCAGATGAAGCGCGGGCGACAAAGGACCGAACTTACTCGGCATCCTTGTCGTGTGCGTACTCCAGAGCAGTTTCAACCGCATCGGTGAAGAGGTGGTTCACCGCCAAAATGGGGATGCGCATCGACCTTGGCTCCGCGCGTCAGTGGGTCGAGCGGTTCCCGGTCTGGGCGACGGCCTTCGCGGCGGAGACTCAACCGTCGCGAGAGGCTTTGGCGCAAAGCCGCACCATGAAGGGCGGTGGCGCAGCAGGCGTGGCCACAATCGGAGGGGGGCGTCGAGGTGGCGCAAGAGGTGCTGGCCGAGACGCAGACCGCCATCCTGCCGCTCGTGCCGTATCTCGACGCGTCGCGCTGGGTGTTCATCGCAGTGGCGCTCGGCGGCATCGCGGTCACGATCTACGCCCGCCTCGATGACTGGCGCCGGGGGCGGCGGTGATCTGCGGGCTCTTCGCCACGCTCGCTGGATCGGCATGGACGCGCACGGCGATCCGCTACGTCATCACTGCCATCGCAATCCTTCTGTTCCTGCTGGCTCTGCGCCGCTCCGGCGAGCGCGCCGGCCGGCTGGCCGAGCAGCTCGAGACCATTGAGAGGGCTCATGACGTACAAAGGCGGATGCTCGAAGCGGCGGCGTGTCGCCCTGCTTCTCGCAATGATTTGGCTGAGCGGATGCGCGACGGGCGCTTCTGACGGCGGTGGGCCAGGGGCGTGTCCGCCGGTCGTCGAGTACAGCCGGGAGTTCCAGGCGCAGGCAGCAGACGAGCTGGCTTTGTTGCCGGAGAACTCGGCGATCGCTGAAATGCTGAGTGACTACGCTGTTATGCGGGAGCAGGCGCGGGTGTGCTGATGTTTCGGCACCTGCCTCCAACTACGTGTCGCGCCTTGCAGGAGGGTCCTGGCCATCGGTCGGCAACCTGAGCGACGCCTGGAAACCGGAAGATGCACCCGGACGCGGCGACTCCAGAACGAGCGAGCTACCGATCCGGTCCGCAATGGCGGCGACGATGGCGAGCCCGAGCCCGCTGCCGTCGGCACTCGCGTTCGCCCGTTCGAAGCGCGCCGTCAGGCGGTCGAGAGTGTTGAGCGGCAGGACCGGCCCGTCGTTCGCGACGGAAAGCAGCCCGTCGGCGGTCAACGCAACCTGGACCGTAGTATTCTCGGCTCCGTGCCGGAGCGCGTTTTCCACGAGGTTGCGGCACAGGATGGCGAAGGCGTCGGGATCGATGTCGGACATGACGGCTGTACTCGGCAGCGTCAGCGCGATGCGGTCCTTCGTGCTGGCGCGCTCAAGATCGTCCACCACCACTCGGGCGACCGCCTTCAGATCCCCGCTCCGGTCCATCCGCAGCCGCCCGCCTTCGGCCCGTGCAAGCTGCATGAGGCGTTCGGAAAGCCGGGTCAGGCGCTTGAGCGTCGCCTCGATCTCCGCGGCGCGCGCTTCGGTAACGGGCTCGCTCGTCTCGGAGCGAAGCCGCTGCGCCTGCGCGATGGCGCCCGCTAGCGGTGTCCGCAACTCGTGAGCGGCGTTGGCGGCGAAGCTGCGTTCGGCCTCGAACGCCTCACGAAGTCTGGCCAGAAGGCTGTTCAGGGTTTCGGCCAGCGGGCCGATCTCCGTCGGCAGTCCTTCGGCGGGAACCTCCGACAGGTCGCGGGCGCCGCGCGCTTCAAGACGCGACCGAAACCGGCGCAGGGGATCGAGGCTGAAGCGGACCGCCAGGATGATGACCGCAAGCGCGATCGGCAGGACGACCAGCAGGGGCAGGCCGAGGCCCATCCGGATCTCCCGCGCGACCGACGCGCGATGGGCCAGCGGCTCGGCCACGGTGATCCGGATCGTGTCCTGAAGCGCCGCGTCGCTGTAGAGCCGGTGGGTGACGGTCTGCCGAAACCCCGGACCGTCCCAAGGCGGGAACACGGCAGGGTCGGCCGCATGAGATTGCAGCAGGATGCGTCCCTCGCCATCGCGGACGATGTAGGTGAAGAGCTCGTCATGCTCACGGATGGGCGCAAGCCGTTGCGTTACTCCCTGATCTTCCCGCCCGACAACATCGGTCACCGCCAGCGGGAGGATGCGTTCCGCCGTCTCGCGCAGGGCGCTGTCGAAGACCTCGTCCAGCTCGCCCCGCACGATCACGGCCGTCACCGTCGCCGCCAGCAGCCACAGCACCGTCAGCGCGAGGCCAAGCGACAGGCCGAGTCGGACCTGAAGGCTCGTAGGCCAATTCATGGACGGCCGAGCCTGTAGCCCATGCCGCGCTCGGTCTCGATAACCGAAGTCCCGAGCTTCTTGCGCAGGCGACTCACATGGACCTCGATGGTGTTGCTCTCCACCTCAGCGTCGAAGGCGTAGAGCTTCTCCTCCAGCTGCGCCTTGGACAGAAGCTGACCGGGGCGCGCGAGGAAGGCCTCGAACAGCGCCCATTCCCGCGCCGTCAGCGGCACCGGCCTGCCATCGCGATGCACGCTGCGCGCGGCGAGATCGATGTCCAACGCCCCATGGGTGAGGATCGGGTTCGGGTTGCCGCTGTAGCGTCGGGCGACCGAGCCGATCCGGGCCGACAGCTCAGCGAGGTCGAAGGGCTTCACGAGGTAGTCGTCAGCGCCCGCGTTCAGCCCCTCGATCCTGTCCGACACCTGGTCGAGTGCGGTCAGAATGATGACTGGGGTCACGTCGCCCCTCGCACGCAGGCCCTTGAGGAAGGTGATGCCGCGCCCATCCGGCAGCATGAGGTCGAGCAGGATCAGGTCGTAGGAGGTTGAACCCATCGCGTCGCGCGCCGCATCGAGCCGCGTGACCCAGTCCACCGACTGGCCATCGGCTGCGATCTGGTCGCGCACGGCCGCGCCGAGTGTCGTGTCGTCCTCGATCAGCAGTATGCGCATGGTCGTCCCCGTCCTGTCCCGATGACCCTCCATGATCCGTTTGACTGACGCGAAGCTGAAGCCGATGGGCCAAGCCCCTTCAGGCTGCCGTCAGCTTCGCCGCGCATGAAGTGCATCAAGAGGCGAGCGACGAGGAGTTTGGCCCATGAAGAAGACATTGACAATTCTTGGCTTTCTCGCCGTCTTCCCGGCCGGCGTCGCACTGGCGGACGACGACTGCTTCGTGCCGATGGCCGATTGGCAGCCGCGCGACGCCGTCGCCCGGCTGGCCGAGGGCAATGGCTGGACGGTGCGCCGCATCAAGATCGACGACGGCTGCTACGAGATCGACGGCAGGGATGCCGAAGGGCGCGCGATCGAGGTGACGGTCCACCCGGCCACGCTGGACGTGATCGAGATCGAATACGAGGACGACGAGGGCGATCGGCGCGACCGGAACCGAGAGGGAGGCGACGATGACTGATGCAGTGCATCGCGCCGGTGATGTCCCGGTGCCGGGCCTTCCGACACTCCCCCGGCTTCCCGTCATATCGCCTCTGCCCATGATGGGCCCGTTGCTGGTGGCGCTGCCGTGCCTGCTGGCGGCACTGCTCGGGTTCAACACCTATGCGCCCTATGGCGCGGATGCGGCGCTCGGCATTGCCGTTGGGGCCGCGGCGGTTGTCGCAATGGCGCAGACCCTGATCCTCGCCGCACGGCCGCCTCTGGTGGAGCCATTGTTCGGTGGACTCGACCGCATGTACCGGGTCCACAAATGGCTGGGCATCTCCGCGATGGTCCTGATGATTTTGCATCAGCAGATCGAGCCGGACTTCGAGCGGACGGTTCGTGAAACCGGCCTTGGTGAACTGGGTGCGGAGGCGGGCGAGTTCGCCTTCAACGCGCTTCTCGCGCTGATTGCTGTCAGCTGGTTCCGGCGGCTGCCCTTCATCGGGCTGGAAATCCCCTATCAGATCTGGCGGTTCAGCCATCGTTTCATGGGCGCCCTGTTTGCCGTCGTGGTCTTTCACCAGTTTTTCGTCGACATGCCGACGGGGGTAGATCCATCGCTCTCGATGCTTCTCAATACATTCGGCATCGCCGGAGTCGCTGCGTGGATCTTCACCGAGCTGGTCGCCCCGCAGCTGCGGCGTCGGGAGTTCACCGTCAGCGAGATCAGCCAGACCGGCGACACCACCACGCTGACGCTCAGCCCCATGGGTCGGGCCATGCGGTGGCGGCCGGGGCAATTCGCCTTCGTTCGCGCGCCGGAGGCTGGACTGTCCGAGCCGCACCCTTTCACGATCGCCAGCGCCCCGCGTCCTGACGGCGCCCTGACGTTCTCCATCCGGGCGCTGGGCGGCTGGACGCGGAGTCTTCCCGCGACCTTGCGGACCGGGACGCGCGTACAGGTCGAGGGCCCATATGGGCGGTTCGACTTCCGCAAGGGCGGTGCGCGCCAGATCTGGCTCGCCGGCGGCATCGGCATCACGCCCTTCCTCGCCTGGGCGGAAAGCCTGACCGAGGCGGAGAGGCGCGACATTCACCTCGTCCATTGCGTCCGGACACAGGAGGAAGCGATCGGGGTGGAGACGCTGCGCGCTGTGGCCGCCCGCAACCCGAGGTTCAGTTTCGAGGTTGTCGTCACGACGCGCGATGGCCGACTCACGGCCGAGCGCCTGATCAGCGCGGCGCCGTTCGCGGTCAAGGATGCAGATCTGTGGTTCTGCGGCCCGACCGGCCTGAAGGACGGGATCCTCAAGGGCCTGAAGGCACAGAACCAGATGCCGCGGCGGGTCCGCTTCGAGCAGTTCGAATTCGCCTGAGAAAGGGCCTGTCACATCGCCACGCCAGCCGTGTGGCTCTCGCCTGCGCCTTTTGGCCCCGCTCTCACCGGCGGGGCCATTTCTTCCTGACGGCAACCTGAAGCGGGAATCGCTGCGCCGTCAGCAAGCCCTCAGGTCGGTTCTCCAGATTGGTCTCAGCAGACGAAAGGAGACCCTGACACTTCTGGTCGCATCCACGGCGCTGACCGCCGTGATCGGCGTCCCCGCCTGGAGTGCGGTGCAAGCCCCGGCCGATAGCGTCCTTCGGCCCATTGCCGCGCTCTTCGATGACTCATCGCAAGCCATGCCGCTCGTTCTCGCAAGCGACGATGACGACGACGACGACCGCTGGCGGGACGGTTCGCGTCGAGGACACGACGATGACGACGATGACGACGATGACGACGACTGCGACGAGGACGATGACGATGACGATGACGATGACGATTGCCGCGGTGGCGCTCGCAATCCCGCGCCCGCCGGCACGGTCGCCCCTCCGCAGAACGGCCTCTTCGGGAACGGCGCACCTCCGCAGGTTCAGGTGAACTGAGCCGCTTCGCAGCCCCTCTCCGAACAAGGATCCATACGATGAAATCGCTTCTCGCAACGCTCGCGCTGACCACGGCGCTGACGCTTCCCGCCCTCGCCATGGCGCGGCCGGTGACGCTCACCACGACCCTCAACAATTATGGCGGCGACGGGGCCTATCTCGCGCTCTACGTCACCGACGCTTCGGGCGCCTATGTCGGCAGCCTGTGGATGGCCGGCGACAAGTCCAAGTACTACGAGCACCTGAGCGACTGGTATCGCGCCACCGGCGGCGACACCGCGCAGGTAAACGGCATCACCGGCGCCAGCGTCGGCGCGGGCCGCACGCTCGAGATCACGCTCGATTTGGCCGACGCGCTGTTCGATGCGGGCTACACGCTCCACATCGACGCGGCGGTCGAGGACATGCGCGACAGCCCGAACGAGGTGGCCGTCCCGCTCACGACCGATGGCGCGGGCACGCCAGTGACCGGGCGCCGCTACGTCGCCAGCTTCGCCTACGACATGTGAGGAACGGGGCCATGATCCGTGCACTCCACCGCTGGCCGGGTCTTCTGGCCCTCGTGCTCGTCACCGTCCTCGGCCTGAGCGGCGCGGCGCTGTCGGTCTTCCCCGCAGCCGAGCGCATCGCCGCGCCACAGGCCGACGCCGGGCTGACCGTCGCCGCTCTCGCGGACCGTATCCTCGCCGTCCATCCGGGCGTCGAGCAGATCCGGCGCGCGCCCTCCGGCCGGATCACCGCCTACTGGTTCGATCAGGGCGCGCCGGGTGCCGCCGTGATCGACCCGGCGACCGGTGAGGGCGTGGCCTCGGCCGACCCGAACCGGGCCGAACGCTGGCTCACCAACCTTCACCGCTCGCTGTTCCTCGGGGATGGCGGGCGCATCGCCATGGCCGCGGGGGCTGCCGCGATGCTGATCCTCTCGCTCTCCGGCGCGGCGCTGGTCGCGCGGCGGTCGGGCGGCTGGCGACACTGGTTCGCGCGCCTCCGCGGCCCGCTCGCCGGCCGGCTGCACGTCGAGATCGCCCGGATCGCCGTCGTCGGCCTCGTTCTGTCCTCCACGACCGCGCTGTGGATGACGGCGTCCACGTTCGATCTCCTGCCGGATGGCGGCGCCCTACCGGCCGCCCCGGCCGAGGTGAGCGGGCAGACCGGCTTCGCGCCGGGCCAGATGCCCACGCTGCGGCTGACGCCCGTCGCCGAACTGCGCGAGCTGAGCTTCCCCTATCCCGGCGACGCGACGGACGTCTTCACGCTCAAGACCGACAGGGGCACCGGCTATCTCGACCAGGGCGACGGGGTCCTCTTGGCGTGGGCCGACCTCACGGGATGGGAGCGCGTCTCGGAAACGATCTACATGCTGCACACCGGACAGGGCGCGGCGACGCTGGGGCTCGTGCTCGGGTTCATGGCGCTCGGCGTGCCCGCGATGGGCGCGACCGGAGTGCTGGTCTGGCTCGCCGGGCGGCGGGGTCGGCCGCGCATCCGGGGCAATCAGCCCGCCGGTCGCGCCGAGACGATCCTGCTCGTCGGCAGCGAGGGCGGCAGCACCTGGGGCTTTGCCGCGACGCTTCATGCCGCGCTGACGCAGGCCGGGCAGAGCGTGCATGTCGGCCCGATGTCGGCCTTCACGCCGGAGCGCTACACTAGCGCCCAGCGGATCATCCTGCTCGCCGCGACCTATGGCGACGGGGCGGCGCCCGCGTCGGCGAAAGGCTTTCTCGACCGGCTGAACGCTTCCGACCGCGCGCCGAACATCCCTCTCGCGGTACTCGGCTTCGGCGACCGGAGCTTTCCGGCCTATTGCGCCTTCGCCAGGGACGTCGCGGCAGCGGCGCAGGCGAAGGGCTGGCCCGAACTGCTGGCTTTCGACACCATCGACCGGCAATCGCCGCAGGATTTCGCCCGCTGGGGCCGGGCGCTCGGAGACGCTCTCGGGATGGAACTCGACCTCGCGCACCGGCCTGTCCAGCCGCAGACGACCACGCTGACCCTCGTCTCGCGGCGCGACTACGGCGCCGAGGTGCAGGCCCCGACCGCCATCCTCCGCTTCGCGCTTCCGCGCGCCTCCCTCTTGCAACGGCTGCTCGGGGACGGGTTCGCCCGGTTCCAGGCGGGCGATCTGATCGGCATCCTGCCCGAAGGTGGCGCCGTCCCGCGGCTCTACTCGCTCGCCTCTGGGCGCCGCGACGGTTTCGTCGAGATCGTGGTCAAGAAGCACCCCGGCGGCCTCTGCTCGGGTCAGCTCACGGCGCTGGAGCCTGGCGACACGGTGAGCGCCTTCCTGCGCCCCAACCCCGGTTTCCGCCCCGGGCGCGGCCGGGCGCCGCTGATCCTGATCGGCGCCGGCACCGGCATCGGGCCGCTCGCGGGCTTTGTGCGCGGTAACTCGCGCGGCAGGCCGATCCACCTGTTCTTCGGCATGCGCGCTCCCGACAGCGATTTCTTCTACGGCGAGGAGTTCCCCGGCTGGCAGGACGAGGGGCGTGTAGCCCGTCTGGTCACGGCCATGTCGCGCGGGGCGCGTCCCCATTACGTCCAGGACGCGCTGCGCGGCGAGGCCGCCGAGGTCGCAGAGCTCATCCTCAAAGGGGCGCGCGTGATGGTCTGCGGCGGACGGGACATGGCCGCGGGCGTGGCCGATGCGCTGGCCGAGATACTCGCGCCGGCCGGGCTGACGCCGGCAGTCCTGAAGGCGGAGGGGCGGTATGTCGAAGATGTCTACTGAGCTGGTTAGGGTCGCCCTGAACGGCCCCACGATGGGCACGCGATGGTCGGCGCTGTTCTTCGCTGGTCCCGACGTCGACAAGGAGGCAGTCCGGGGCGCGCTGCAGGCGGCCGTGGAAGACGTGGACGCGCAGATGTCGACCTGGAAGCCCGACAGCGACCTGATGCGGCTCAACGCAGCCCCGGTGGGCCAATGGGTGCCGGTGCCCGCGCGATTGCTCGAGGTGCTGCGCCTCGGCCTCGAGATCGGCCGCGCATCGGACGGGGCCTTCGACATCGGCATGGGTGATGCGGTGACCGCCTGGGGCTTCGGTCCGAGCGACGCGGCACCCGAGGGTATTCGCACGGCGATGGCCGTCCAGCGTCGCCCTGCACATGAGGTTCTGGAGTTCGACGGCGACCATCTTCGCAAGACAGCGCCCATCGCGCTGGATCTGAACGGCATCGCCAAGGGCTATGGCGTGGACCGGCTGGCCGAGACGCTGCGCGACCAGGGGATCGTAGCCGCCCTTGTCGGGATCGACGGCGAGATGCGTGCAATCGGTCTCAGGCCGGATGGCGAAGCGTGGACGATCGCGGTGGAAGCGCCTGACCCGGGGCGCCGGAAGCCGCATTCGATCCTCGCGCTGCAGGATGCCGCCGTCGCGACGTCGGGCGACTACCGCCACTGGGTCGAGGTGCAAGGACGACGCCTCTCGCACACCATGGATCCAAGACGCGGCGCGCCGCTGGTCGCATCGCCGGCCTCGGTCACCGTCGTCGCCCGCACCTGTGCCGAAGCCGACGCCTGGGCGACGGCGCTGATGGTGCTCGGCCTGGAGAGAGGCGCGGCACTCGCAAGAAAACACGGGCTCGACGCACTGTTTATCCTGCGCGATGATGAAGGGAACGCAAGGGGCGTGGGAGTCGGGCGACTTTTTTCCGAAGAACCAGCGGCAATCGCCCCAGCCGGGGGAATTTGAGCCGCATGGAACAGACCCGTACCGATCGCTTCAAGACCGCACTCCTGCTGCTGGCCGCGGCCGGCTTGACTGGCGGACTTGCGTTCTACTTCGCGGGCCAACCCGATATCGCGAACCTCGTCTGGATCGCCGGGGTCGTTCCGGCGCTCGCAGGCCTCTTGGTCGAGATCGTCCGGAGCATCGGGCGCGGCGAAGTGGGCCTCGATATCGTCGCCGCGCTCTCCATGACCGCGGCGCTCGTCTTCGGCGAGACGCTCGCAGCGGCGGTCGTCGCGGTGATGTATTCAGGCGGCACCTTCCTCGAAGCCTTCGCAGAGGGCCGCGCCCGTCGCTCGATGCAGGATCTCCTGTCCCGCGTGCCCCGGACCGCGACCCGGCACCGCAACGGTGGGCTGGAGGAGGTGCCGCTCGACGAACTCGCCCCCGGTGATCGCCTGCTGATCCGGCAGGGCGACGTGGTGCCGGTGGACGGCACGGTGGCCTCCGACACGGCCTTCCTCGACACCTCGGCGCTGACCGGCGAGTCCCTGCCGGTCCGGCTGGCGCGCGGGGCCGACGCCATGAGCGGCTCGACCAATGCGGGCGAAGCCTTCGACCTGACGGCGACGCGCGAAGCCAAGGACAGCACCTATGCCGGGATCGTCCGTCTGGTCGAGGAAGCGCAGGCGTCCAAAGCGCCGATGTCCCGGCTGGCGGACCGCTGGTCGCTGGGCTTTCTGGCCGTCACCGTCAGCATCGCCTTTGCGGCCTGGTGGTTCACCGGCGATCCGATCCGGGCGGTGGCCGTGCTGGTCGTGGCCACGCCCTGTCCGCTGATCCTTGCCGTGCCGGTCGCACTGGTCGCGGGTCTTTCGCGCGCAGCGCATTTCGGCGTGCTGATCAAGGGCGCGGGGCCGCTCGAGACGATGGCGCGCATCCGCACGCTGATCCTCGACAAGACCGGCACGCTGACCGACGGCCGCCCACAGATCGTCTCGATCGACAGTCACGACGGCATGGACGAGGACGACATCCTTCGCCTTGCCGCAGCGCTCGATCAGGCCTCCAAGCACCCTGTCGCGCAGGCCATCGTCGCCGCCGCCAAGGCGCGCGGCTTTACGCTGCCCGTGCCGGCCGAGGTCGCCGAGTTTCCCGGCGAAGGGGTCGTGGGCGATGTCGAGGGCCGCAGCGTGATCGTCGGGGGCGACGGTTTCGTGGCTTCCCGGGTCGGGCGACCGGGGGGCGATCACCCCTCCAAGGGCGCCGGATCGGTCTTGGTCGCAGTTGCGGTCGATGGCCGAATGGCCGGGCATCTGGTGATGTCTGATCCTCTGCGCGAAGGCGCGGGCGCCATGCTGGAAGGTCTCCGCCGCCAAGGCATCTCACGCATTCTGCTCGCCACCGGCGACCGCGCGGACGTGGCCGAGCGCGTGACCGAGGGACTTGGTCTCGACGGTCTGCGCGCTGGACTGTCGCCGGACCAGAAGGTTCTGCTGGTGCTGACCGAGCGAAAGCACGGTCCCGTCATGATGGTGGGCGACGGCGTCAACGACGCGCCCGCGCTGGCGGCGGCCGACGTGGGCGTGGCGATGGGGGCACGGGGCGCCGCGGCCTCCGCCGAGGCCGCCGACGTGGTGCTGCTCGTCGACCGACTCGACCGGCTGGGGCCCGGCATCGAGATCGCGCGGGCCTCGCGACGGATCGCGGTCGAAAGCGTCGTCGCCGGGATCGGTCTGTCGGTCCTGGGCATGATCGCCGCCGCCTTCGGTTATCTCACCCCGGTCCAGGGGGCGCTCCTGCAGGAAGTGATCGACGTCGCCGTTATCCTGAACGCCCTGCGCGCGCTGCGCATCGCGCCCCATGAACCCACCATTCCGAAACCAAAGGCTGTCTCCTCCGGGCAGGCCGACCTCGCGCAAGGAGCCACGCCATGAGCCGCCTCTCGCATTCCGAAATCCACATGGTGCATCGCATCGGCTGGTTGCGGGCCGCCGTGCTCGGGGCCAACGACGGTCTTGTTTCGACCGCGAGCCTCGTCGTCGGCGTCGCCGCAGCCGGGTCCGGAAAGCCGGAGGTCCTGATCGCGGGGCTGGCCGGGCTTGTGGCTGGCGCGATGTCCATGGCGGCGGGCGAATACGTCTCGGTCAGTTCCCAGACTGATGCGGAACAAGCCGATCTTGCCCGCGAGACCCGCGAGCTGGCGGAAACGCCTGAGGCGGAACTCGAGGAGCTCACCCGGATCTACGTAGACCGGGGGCTCGATCGCGACCTTGCGGAGAAGGTGGCCCACCAGCTGACCGAACGCGACGCGCTCGGATCGCATGCCCGCGACGAACTCGGCATCTCAGAGACCGTGACGGCCCGCCCGATCCAGGCGGCGCTGGTCTCGGCCCTGACCTTTGCCGTGGGCGCGGTGCTTCCGTTGATCGTCACGCTGCTGGTGCCGGAAACGCGGATCGGGGTTCTGGTGGCGGCATCGACACTAATCGGGCTGGCGGTGCTCGGTGGAATGGGCGCGTCAGCCGGCGGAGCAGGCGTCGCGCGTGGGGCCGCACGAGTGACGTTCTGGGGCGCGCTGGCCATGGGAGCGACCGCGGCGGTGGGGGCGTTGTTCGGGGTCACGGTCGGGTAGCCTTGGGTTCCCGCTCTGGGGGCGACTTCGTCCGGGACAATCTCAGTGTTCGTAGCGACGCGGCGGACGTGGCGGTGCAGTTGCGGAAACGTGGCTCTGGCCGCGGTCAATCCGTTTGGCTGCCAGTCGCGATTGCAAGCGGATGACGGTTCGAACCATTTCTTGCATGAATGATAACAGTGACTTAGCGGCCAGAGAACGTTCGATCCCGATCCCATCCCCTCCGCCAAAGCACGCTTAGTGTCCGCAGGAAAATTCAATGAAATCAAAGGGGGTCGCAGAAGCGCCGGAAAGTATCGCGTAGTTTCGTCCAATTTTGCACCACAATTTGCACCACATTTCTTAAGCGCGGACAATCGTCCGCTATAGTAACTTGCCGCAATCTCGCGGAGCTTCAGGAACGGTTCCGGGACGGCGATTGTATGCCGAGCAGAGAGCCAGACCTTCTATCTTAAGCGCCGCGTTCCACTATGCTTCACCGAGTCGAACGCAGGCCCTAGTGTTTGATCCCATGGTTTGATGGTGCGATCCTTTCTCGGGAATGGAAGGAAGCAGCATGGGACAAGTTCGTCACGGGAGCGCCACGACCACGCACGCCGTCAGAGCAGCAATACAGCGATCGCAAGCTTCGCTCTCGGCGCTCCCCGCCCGGTCACGTCCCCGGTGCCGGTCCGGTGCGCCCCCGAACGCCTCCCGTTAACCCTTCACCCCCGCCCATGCCCGGCGCAGGGTCGCGGCCATGATCCGCGCTCCGCGCCGCCTGTCCTGGCTGACGGCCCTCATCGCCCTTCCCCTGCTGGCGGCCTGCGAGGACGTGGTTCAGGTCTGGCGCGAAGACCCCCTGGTCCGGGACATCGCCGAGGATGGCGAACTGACCGTCTACCGCCGGACCTTCTGACCCCACCGGGCAGTCCCGTTAACGATTGGCCCTTCCCGGGCCCTCGGACCCGGTCACTGTTTCGGTGCACGTCCGGTGCACGTTCTGTGCACATCCGGTGCAGCCCGTTTACGGCCCTGGGCAGCAGGCTAACGCCCCTTCCCCCGGCGCCGTGGCGGGCTATCTGACACCCCCGAACCGGAGGCACAGATGCAGCTTGTCCTACTCTACCTCGTCACCGCGGGGGTCTTCCTGATCCTCGATGCGCTGATGCTGGGTTACGTCATGAAGCCGCTTTTTCAGCGTCATATCAGTGACTTGATGGCCGAACCCATCCGCCTCGCCCCGGCGGCGGCCTTCTATGCGGTCTATGTCGCGGGGCTGATCTACCTGGTCAGCTGGCCCGCGCTGAAGACCGGCGCCCCCGTCCTCCTCCCCGCCGCCGTCCTCGGCGCGCTGGCCTACGGCACCTACGAATTCACCAGCTACGCCATCATGAAAGACTGGCACTGGACCATGGTCGCCACCGACACCACCTGGGGCACAGTCCTCACCGCCGTGTCGGCCTGGGCGGGGGTGACGGTGACGCGGGCGGTGATGGGGTAGGGGATGAATATGCTTTACGGAATAAGGACTTGCGACACCTGCCGGAAGGCGATGAAGGCGCTTGAGGAGGCCGGACGAGCCCCCGGCTTCCGCGATGTCCGGGCCGAGCCGCTGGCCACCGGCGACATCGCTCGCTTCCTCGACGCCTTCGGAGATGCGCTGATAAACCGGTCCTCCACCACCTGGCGCGGCCTGTCCGAGGACGAACGCGCGCTGCCCCCCGCCGACCTGCTGGCCCGTCACCCCACGCTGATGAAGCGCCCGGTGATCGAGGCCGGCGGCAAGCTCTACCTCGGCTGGGGAAAGGACGTGCAGGCCGCGCTTCTGAAATGAGAACGGCCCGCCGGAGCGGCGGGCCGCAAGTGTCCGGTCAGGTCGGGATCAGAGCAGCTTGAGATCCGAGGCCGAGGCGCGCCCGTCGCGGCCTGTCTGAAGCTCGAAGCTGACTTTCTGGTTGTCGTTCAGGCCCTTGAGGCCCGCACGCTCGACCGCGGAGATATGGACGAAAACGTCCTTCCCGCCGCCGTCGGGCGCAATGAACCCGTAGCCCTTGGTGCTGTTGAACCACTTCACGGTGCCCGTCGGCATATCCGCATCTCCTTCGTCATTTGCCCGGGGCGACATGCACCGGGTAGCGGCCAGGTCTTCCAAGTCAGCCGGCTGCCGTGACGGTAGGAGGCGGTCGTGAAAGTCTGATTTCGCACGCCTAAGATGCCGCGACGACGCAAAAAGGCAAGCGCCGCGCCCGGTAATCAGCGAAACCGTGCCAGCACCCGGTCGACCGAGAGCGGCCCGGCCCCCCGGAACGCGAGGTAGATCAGCAGAAATGCCCAGAACGCACGCTGATCGAAGATCAGCGCCGAGGGGTTGGCGTCGAACCATGCGCCGATGTCCGAGCCGCCGAGGCCGTGGCCGAAGATGTCGACCCAGGTCTGCACGACGATGAAGCCCAGCATGCCCAGCGCGGCCAGACGGGTGAAGAGGCCTATGACGATCAGGACGGGCAGCAGGAATTCCGCCCAGGTGCCGGCCAGCACGACGGCGGTGTGGAACGCCGTGAGCTGCGAGAAATCGTAGCCCGCCGCCTCGACCGCCTTCGGGAAGATCTGGATGTAGGCGCCCGCGTCAGGCGAGAAGATGGAAGCCCCGACCTTGGTCGTGGCCGAGTTCCAGTAATAGGAGAAGAGCACGCCTGCGAAGACGAGCCTCGCCATGGTCGGCAGCGCCCAGGGGGCGGCGGCCTCCAGCCTGTCGAACAGCCTGTCGTGGAGTCTCAGGATCGCGTTCATGCCGTATCTCCGAAAGTCATCCCGGTGATGGCGCCGCCGGACAACAACAGCGAAAGGATCGCGCCGGGGTCGGCGCCGCCCCCTGCCGCCACGAGTGCCGTGCCGAGCGTTTCGCCTCGGGCCAGCGCCGCGACGAAGGCCGCGCCGCCCGCCGGAAGAAGGCTGACAACGGGGTCGAAAGCGGGACGCGTGACAAGGACATCCTCGGCCACAGCGACGGGCTTGGGGGCGCCGGCTTCCGTGTTGAAGCGCCAGATCATGTGAAGCGGGTGCGCCGACGCGACGACCCGCAGGGCAGGCGCAAGAGAGACCCGCGCCGACAGAAGGTCGGCCCCCTGCGACAGGGCGCCAGGCGTCAGCGGGGCGGCGTCAGCGGCGTGATAGGACTCGCGCAACGCCAGTTCCAGCCGCGCCACGTCGGGCAGGTAGCGAAGGTGGGCGACCGGCGGGAAGGATCGCAGGAAGGCGGGCATTTCGGCGCCGTAGAACATCAGGACGGGCGACCTGGGCGGATGGGTCCGCAGGAAGACGCCGGCCATCGCGCGGAAGAAGTCTTCGCCGACGATCTTGCGCACGACCGGAAACGCGGTTTCCAGCGCCTCGGCCAGGCTAACGGCAACGTTGTTGCGATAGACCGAGAAGCGGCGTCCCGCGGGGCGCGCTTCGGGGTCGCGGAGGCCGTCGGGGACCGCGGCTTCGGGGTCGAGCACCGCGGCGCGGAACTGGGCCTGGGTAACGGTCATGCTTGCGCGCCTTGCAGGACGTCTGCCGCGCGCTGCGCCTCGGCGGCCAGCACGGGCCAGCCCGGAACGTCTGTATCCCACTCGATAAGCGTGGGTTTCGGCCCATGCGCGGTGATGACTTCGGCATAGAGGGTCCAGACCGGGTTGGCCACGGCGCGCCCATGGCTGTCGATCAGCAGGGGGGCGTTGTGGTCGTCCGTGTCCTCGTCATGGCCGCCGAGGTGGATTTCACCCACTGCGGCAACCGGAAAGGCCGCAAGATACGCGCGCGGGTCCATGCGCTGGTTCATGCAGGACACGAAGACATTGTTGACGTCGAGCAGCAGCCCGCAGCCGGTGCGGCGAGCGATCTCGGCAAGGAATTCGGTTTCCGGCATATCGCTTTCCGCGAAGGCCAGATAGGTCGAGGGATTTTCGAGCAGCATGCGCCGCCCGAGCGTCTCCTGCACCTGGTCGACGTGGGCGCAGACGCGGCGGAGGGTCCGTTCGGTGTAAGGAAGCGGGAGGAGGTCGTTCAGATACGCCCCGTCGTGGGTCGACCACGCGAGGTGCTCGGAAAAGCTGGCCGGGTTCAGCCAGTTGACGAGATGGCGCAGCCGCGCGAGGTGGTCGGGGTCAAGCGGGCCTTCCCCGCCGATCGACAGGCCGACGCCGTGCACCGAAATCGGAAAGCGTTCGGACAGGGCACGGAGCTGCGCGATCGGCCGACCGCCGTCACCCATGTAGTTCTCGGCATGGATCTCGAACCACGACACCGGGCCGGGGTCGCGCAGGATCTCGGCAAAGTGCTGGGGCTTGTAGCCGACACCGGGGCCGTCCGGCAGTGTTTGGCGCAGGAAGTCGAGCATCGTGTCCTCCCTCGTCGATGGCGCCCCCGGGCGCGTTGCCCGGGGGCTGGTACCGATCACGCCGGCAGGTCGCGGTCCAGCGGTTCGAGCGAGCCCATGCGACCATCGGGCAGTTCCATCGATTCGCACGTTCCGGCCGGAACGAGGGTCCAGGCGTTGCCCTGGTAATCGACCGTCGAGGTGCCGGCACAGGTCGTGCCGGGGCCTGCGGCGCAGTCGTTCTCGCCGGCGAGCGAAACGCCGTAGCACTTTTCCATCTCCTGCGCCTGGGCGGGAGAAGCGAAATGCGATGTGAAGGCGGCTGCGACGGCGCCGGCGACTGCGAGGGTCTTGAATTGCGTGGACATGGATTAGTCTCCCTTGGATGGATCGGTTTGGTCGCAACGAGGCGATGCCACAATTCTACCAACCTCGACCGATGACGAGCCATTCACAGCGCCGTGCTGCACAGCGCTGTCATCTCCTGAAACACGAGCCTGGAGACGCTTGACACGGTCCGAAATCGTCTCGGGTCAACGGCGGATGCGCCGGCCCGGACGCCGGCGGCTTAGCGCAGGTCGGGAGCAAGCGCTTCTTTTTGAAGCATTTCCAGAGCCGCGTCGAGCGCCATGACCTCGGTCTTCGACTCGCCTAGCCGGCGGACCGAGACGGTCCGGTCTTCGACTTCGCGCTGTCCGATGGCAAGGATTACAGGCACTTTCGCCAGGCTGTGCTCACGAACCTTGTAGTTGATCTTTTCATTTCTGACATCCGCCTCGGCCCTGAGACCGAGTTGGCCCAACGTTACAGCGACCTCGTTCACAAAATCATTGGCGTCTGAAACAATGGACGCAACGACCACCTGGCGGGGGGCCAGCCACATCGGCAGCTTGCCGGCGTAGTTTTCGATCAGGATGCCGATGAAGCGTTCGAACGACCCCAGGATCGCGCGGTGCAGCATCACGGGACGGTGCTTTTCACCGTCCGCGCCGATGTAGGTGGCGCCGAGCCGTTCGGGCAGCTGGAAGTCGGCCTGGAACGTGCCGCACTGCCATTCGCGGCCGATCGCGTCGGTCAGCTTGAAGTCGAGCTTGGGTCCGTAGAATGCGCCCTCGCCCGGATCGACGACGTAGTCGTTGCGTACGGTGAGGATCGCGTCTTCCAGCGCCTTTTCGGCCTTGTCCCATTGTTCGTCGGTGCCGATGCGCACATCGGGGCGGGTCGAGAGCTTGATGTCGAACTTCGCGAAGCCGGTGTCGCGGTAGATGGTGGACAGAAGCCCGATGAAGCGCGCGCATTCCTCGGCGATCTGGTCTTCGGTGCAGAAGATGTGGGCGTCGTCCTGGGTGAAGCCGCGGACCCGCATCAGGCCGTGAAGCGCGCCATGCGCCTCGTAGCGATGGCAGGAGCCGAATTCGGCGAGCCTCAGTGGCAGGTCGCGGTAGCTCTTGATGCCCTGGTTGAAGACCTGGACGTGGCAGGGGCAGTTCATCGGCTTGAGGGCGTTCACGCGCTTTTCGTTCGCGTGCTCCTCGTCGATTTCCGTGATGTACATGTTCTCACGGTACTTGTCCCAGTGGCCCGACGCCTCCCACAGCTTGCGGTCAACGACTTGAGGCGTCCTGATTTCCTTGTATCCGGCGGCCTGGAGACGGCGGCGCATGTAGTCTTCGAGCGCGCGATACACGGACCAGCCGTTCGGGTGCCAGAAGACCATGCCGGGGGCTTCTTCCTGGAAATGGAAGAGCTCCATCTCGCGCCCGAGCTTGCGGTGGTCTCGCTTGGCGGCTTCCTCGAGCATCGTCAGGTGGGCCTTCAGATCCTCGCGGTTCTTGAAGGCGACGCCGTAGATGCGCTGCAACTGCTTGTTCTTGCTGTCGCCCCGCCAGTAGGCGCCGGCGACGTTCATCAGCTTGAAGGCGTCCGCCGGGACCTGGCCGGTGTGTTGCAGGTGGGGGCCGCGGCAGAGGTCCTGCCAGTCGCCGTGCCAATACATGCGGATCGGCTGGTCGCCGGGAATGGCTTCGATCAGCTCGACCTTGAACGGTTCGTTAACCGCCTTGTAATGCGCGACGGCACGGCCGCGGTCCCAGACCTCGGTCCGGACTGGATCGCGCAAGGCTATGATTTCGCGCATCTTTTTTTCGATCGCGCCGAGGTCTTCCGGCGTGAAGGGCTCGGCGCGGTCGAAGTCGTAGTACCAGCCGTTCTCGATCACCGGGCCGATGGTCACCTTCACGTCGGGCCAGAGCTCCTGAACCGCGCGGGCCATGATGTGCGCCAGATCGTGACGGATAAGTTCAAGAGCCGGGCCGTCGTCCTTCATCGTGTTGATGGAGATCTCGGCGTCTTGGTCGATGGGCCATTGCAGGTCCCAGTGGCGGCCATTGACGGTCGCGGAAATCGCGTTCTTCGCCAATGACTTGGCGATGGAGCCCGCGACCTCGGCCGGGGTGACGCCGGCGGGAAAGTCGCGCTTGCTGCCATCGGGGAAGGTCAGGGAAATCTGGGTCATGGCCCATGCTCCTCGTCGGTTTGGCGCCCACGGAACGCCCGGTTGCGGGTATGTCGGACGGCTTCTTGGACCCGGGGCGCGGGGCTGTCAAGGCGGCGAAAAGGGCCTGCACAGGGCGTGCACAGCATGTACACAGGGCGTGCACCGAAATGACTCTGCACGAGGGCCCCATGACCCAGACCCTGACGAGCCCCGAGGGCCGCACCATCGCCTTCAACCGGACCGAAGGGCGGGAGCCGGGGGTCGTGTTCCTGGGCGGGTTCCGGTCGGACATGGAGGGGACGAAGGCCCTGCATCTGGAGGCATGGGCGCGGCGGACGGGCCGGGCCTTCCTGCGCTTCGACTATTCCGGGCACGGCCAGTCGGGGGGCGCGTTCCTGGACGGCGCCATCGGCGACTGGTTCGAGGATGCCCGCGCGGCGCTGTCGCTGACCGAGGGGCCGCAGGTCCTGGTCGGGTCGTCGATGGGCGGCTGGATTTCGCTTCTGGTCGCGCGCGAGATGCCGGGGAAGGTCGCGGGCCTCGTCACCATCGCCGCCGCGCCGGACTTCACCGAGGACAGCATGTGGGCCGGGTTCGACGAGGGCCAGCGCCGGGCACTGGTCGAGGACGGGCAGGTGGAGCTGCCGTCGGACTATTCCGATGAGCCCTACGTCATCACCCGACGCCTTATCGAGGAAGGGCGCCAGAGGCTTGTCCTGCGGTCGCCTCTGCCTCTGCCGTTCCCGGTGCGGTTCCTGCAAGGGACAGCGGATGCCGATGTGGACATGTCCGTCGCGCTGCGGCTTCTGGACCATGCCCAGGGGCCGGACATGCGCCTGACCCTCGTCAAGGACGCCGACCACCGCTTTTCGACGCCGGACTGCCTTGTCCAGATCGAACAGGCGGTCGAGGATGTGCTGGCGCGGGTTGAGGCCTCGAAGTGACGGGGTGGCACGCGAAGTCCGCAGGCGGTGCGCTTGCACTTTTCCGACATCTTCCGCCAGCGCCGGGAGGAGGAGCGCGCACGTGAAACAGCGATCCCTTCAGATTCCCAGCCCGTTGCCCGATGATCTTGACGCATTCCTCGCCGCGCGGGAGGCGCAGTTTCCGGACATCGTGCCGGGGACGGAGAAGCGTATCCACTGGGCGGGGGAGCGCGGCCATCGCACTGCGCGGTCGGTCGTCTATCTGCACGGCTTTTCGGCCACATCTGAAGAAATCCGACCTGTTCCCGATCTGGTCGCCGAGGCGCTGGGCGCGAACCTGCATTTCACCCGCCTTGCGGGTCACGGACGGGGCAAGGCGGCGATGGCCGAGCCGCGCGAGGAGGACTGGTGGACCGACACGGCCGAGGCACTGGCCGTGGGCCGTGCGATCGGGGAGGAAGTGATCGTCATCGCCACCTCGACCGGCGGGACGCTGGCCGCGATGGCCGCGACCGAGCCGGGGATGATCGCCGGGGTGAAGGGCATCGTCTTCGTGTCGCCGAACTTCCGCCTGAAGCACCCGGCGGCGCGGCTCCTGACGCTGCCCTATGCCGAGGTCTGGGGCCCCTGGGTCGCCGGGCGCGAGATCGGGTTCCGCGCGCTGAGCGAGGACCAGGCGCGGTTCTGGACTTCGCGCTATCCGACGCGGGCGGCGGTTCCGATGGGACGGCTGGTCAAGAAGGCCTGGGCGCTGGATTACTCGGGTGTCAGGACGCCTGCGCTGTTCGTCTTTGCCGAGGCGGACACGGTGGTTTCGGCGGATGCGACGCGGCAGATGGCGCGGCGCTGGGGCGGCCCGGCGACGCTGCACGCGGTGACGCCCGGGCCGGACGACGACCCTTTCGCCCATATCCTGGCTGGCGATATCGTGTCGCCCGGCGGCACGGCCCCCATGGTCGAGGCCGTGCTGGACTGGGCCCGGACCCTCTGACCCCGGTCAGGCGCTACGGAGGTTCGGCTTGCGCTCGCGCGGGCCCGAATGCGTGTCGATGAAGTCGAGCACGAGGGGACGGATGTTGTTGCGCCAGCTTTTCCCGGCGAAGATGCCGTAGTGGCCCGCGCCGGGTTCGAGGTGGCTGGCCTTCTTTTCCGGCGGCAGGCCGGTCAGCAGGTCGAGAGCGGCGAGGCACTGGCCGGGGGCGGAGATATCGTCCTCCTCGCCCTCGACGACCTTCACGGCCACGTCGGTGATCTTGCCGATGTCGACGTCATGGCCAGCAACCGTGAAGACGTTGCGGGCAACGACGCGTTTCTTGAAGATGCGTTCGACCGTCGACATGTAGAATTCGGCCGTCATGTCCATGACGGCGAGGTATTCGTCGTAGAAGCGGTTGTGCTTGTCGTGGTCGCCCGCTTCGTCCTTGGCGACGCGCAGGATCTGGTCGAAGAAGGCCTGGCCATGGCGGTCGGCATTCATCGAGATGAACGAGGCGAGCTGCGCCAGGCCAGGATAGACCATGCGTCCGGCACCCTTGTACTTGAAGCCCACGCGCTGGAGCGCGAGGTGTTCGAGCTGGCCCATGGTCACGCGGCGACCGAAGTCGGTCACGTCGGTCGGTGCGGCGTCGGGGTCGATCGGCCCGCCGATCAGCGTCAGCGTGCGCGGCTGGGCGTCGGGTTCCAGTTCGGCCAGGTAGCCGGTTGCGGCAAGCGCCAGCGGCGCGGGCTGGCAGACGGCGATCACATGGATGTCCGGCCCGAGGAAGCGCATGAACTCCATCAGGTAGAGGGTGTAATCCTCGATGTCGAACTTGCCGGCTGAAACGGGGATGTCGCGGGCATTGTGCCAGTCGGTGATGTAGACCTCGGCGTCCGGGAGGAGCGAGGCGACGGTCGAGCGCAGGAGTGTGGCATAGTGCCCCGACATCGGCGCGACGAGAAGGATTCGGCGCGATTTCGGCGGGCGCTTGGAGACGCGGAACTGGATCAGGTCGCCGAAGGGCTTGCGGACCAGACGTTCGACGCTGACGGTGTGATCGCGCCCATCGTCGCCCACGACGGTGGTGATGCCCCAGTCTGGCTTGGCGACCATGCGCGAGAAGCTGCGCTCGGTCACCTCGCCCCAGGCGGCGAGAAGCTTGAAGAACGGGTGCGGCACCAGCCCGGTTTGCGGATAGGATCCTATGGCCTGCGCGGTCGCGCCGAGCCATTGGTTGGTGTTGCGCACCGTTTCCATCCAGTCGTAGGCAGCCATGTAGCGCATCGGTCTCTCCTTCCCCGCTGGGGTCCATGCCCGGCAAATTCGTCGCTTTGCCCCCCAGCCCGGCGACGCTATGCTGCGAGTGCAAGGTAAGGCGGAACGAAAACGATGACAACAGAGCAGCAGGACGCAGGAGCAAATCTGGAAAAGCTCAACGCGAACCTGGCGAAAGTCGAGGAGCTGACGCAGCGTCTGGTTGCGGCGATCTCGCACAAGCGGCATGTCGATCCGTCGCTTCAGGGGCCGGGGCAGGATCTGTTCATGAAGGCGGCGGCGGCCTATTTCGCCGAGATGATGTCGAACCCCTCGAAGATCCTGGAACACCAGATCGGCTACTGGGGCAAGGCGCTGAAGCATTACGTCGACGCCCAGCAGCAGCTGGTGAAGGGCAAGCTGACCGAGCCTCCGCCCGACCACACGCCGAAGGACCGCCGCTTCGCGAACCCGCTTTGGGAGACGCATCCCTACTTCAACTACATCAAGCAGCAATACCTCCTGTCGGCCGAGGCGATCGAGAAGGCGGTGCGCGACCTCGACCACCTCGACCCGAGGGACAAGAAGCGGGTCGAGTATTTCAGCCGGCAGATCGTCGACATGTTCTCGCCGACCAACTTCCTGGGCACGAATCCCGACGCGCTGGCAAAGGCGGTCGAGACCGACGGGCAGAGCCTCGTCGATGGGCTGGAGAACCTGGTGCGCGACCTCGAGGCGAACGAGGGCGACCTGCTGGTCACGCTGGCCGACAAGAACGCCTTCCGCGTCGGCGGCAACCTGGCCACGACCGATGGCTCGGTCGTCTTCCGCAACCGCATGTTCGAGCTGATCCAGTACGCGCCCACGACCGAGACGGTGCACCGCACGCCACTGGTCATCTTCCCGCCGTGGATCAACAAGTTCTACATCCTCGACCTCAAGCCGCAGAACAGCCTGATCAAGTGGATCGTAGACCAGGGTTTCACGCTGTTCGTGGTCAGCTGGAAGAACCCCGACGCGAGCTATGCCGACGTCGGCCTCGATACCTATGTCGAGGAGGGCTACCTGGAGGCCATCGCCCACGCCAAGGCGATCACCGGCGAGGACAAGGTGAACGTCACAGGCTATTGCATCGGCGGCACGACGCTGTCGCTGACGCTCGCGCTGATGCACAAGCGCAAGGACACCTCGGTCCGCTCGGCCACTTTCTTCACGACGCTCACGGACTTCTCGGACCAGGGCGAGATGACCGTGTTCCTGACCGACGATTTCGTCGACGGGATCGAGAAGGAGGTGAAGCAGAAGGGGGTGCTCGAATCGTTCTTCATGTCGCGGACCTTCTCGTATCTGCGCTCGAACGACCTCGTCTATGGCCCCGCGATCCGCAGCTACATGATGGGCGAGGCGCCGCCGGCCTTCGACCTGCTTTACTGGAACGGGGATTCGACCAACCTGCCGGCGCGCATGTCGATCGAATACCTGCGCGGCCTGTGCCAGGGCGACCGTTTCGCGCAGGGCGGCTTCGACCTCCTGGGCGAGACGCTGACGATCCGCGACGTCCGCGTCCCGCTCTGCGCCATCGCCTGCGAGACCGACCACATCGCCGCCTGGAAGTCGAGCTACCAGGGCGTGCGGCAGATGGGGTCGCGCGACAAGACCTTCATCCTCAGCGAAAGCGGTCACATTGCCGGAATCGTGAACCCGCCCAACAAGAAGAAATACGGCCACTACACCAACGACGACTGGCCCGAGACGCCAGAGGAGTGGCAGAAGGCTGCGGCCTACCACGAGGGGTCCTGGTGGCCGCGCTGGGCAGCCTGGCTTGCGCGCAGGTCGGGGGCCCGGATCCCGGCGCGCGTCCCGGGCGATTCGGCGCATCCGGTGCTCTGCCCGGCCCCCGGAACCTACGTCGTCGAGACGCCAACCCCCTGATCGGGAAGGCATCCGAAATTTTTGCTGCGGTGCAGCATTTCCTCTTGCAATGCTGCGCTGCGGCATTTACATATGCTGCAGACGCAAAGGGCAGTTGCCCAGGCAAGGAGAGACGAGATGGCTGCGAAGACCCAAGATTTCAGCAAGATGTTCCAGGACATGATGGCCGCGTTCCCGATGGACGCCGCTGCCATGCAGGACGCGTTCAAGACCTCGGCCGCGCTGGGCGAGAAGATGTCGAAAGTGGCTCTGGAAGCCGCCGAGAAGTCGACCGAGATCTCGACCAAGTGGACGAAGGACACCATCGCGAAGATGGGCGACATGACCAAGGTGAAGGCCGAGCCGGCCGACTACACCAAGGCCATGACCGACTTCGCCTCGGCGCAGGCCGAGTCGATTGCCGAGACGATGGCCGCGTTCGCCGAAGTGGCGAAGAAGGTTCAGATGGAAACGGTCGAGCTGATGCTGGCCGCCGGCAAGGACTTCTCGGAAGACGCGTCGGCCGCCGTCAAGAAGGCCACCGCCGAAGTGACCACGGCCGCCAAGAAAGTGGCCGCCGCCGCGAAGTAACGGGTTGGGGAACCGGGGCGTCCGGGGTTCCTCCCCTCCCGGAACGCACCAGGGGCGGGCCGAAAGGCTCGCCCTTTCCTTTGCTGCGCTGCCGGTCTAGGCTTTCTGCGCTGGCAAAATGGGGAGGGCCTGCACGACATGGCCGACAAGACAGATCCGCTTCTGATCAAGCGCTACGCGAGCCGACGCCTCTACAACACCGAGACCTCCGACTACGTGACGCTGGAAGACATCGCGGCCTTCATCCGTTCAGGCCGCGAAGTGCAGATCGTCGACCTCAAGACCGGCGACGACCTGACGCGCCAGTATCTTCTCCAGATCATCGCCGAACACGAAAGCCGGGGCGAAAGTGTCCTGCCGATCGATGTGCTGACGGACCTGGTGCGCAGCTACACGACCCAGGCGCAGTCGATCGTGCCGCAGTTCCTGGCCTCGAGCTTCCAGATCCTGCGCGACAGCCAGTCCAAGATGATGGAAAACCTCGGCGCGATGAACCCGATGACGGCCGTCCCCGGGTTCGACGCCATGCGCAAGCAGCAGGAGGCCTTCCTGAAGTCCATGATGGGCGGCTGGAAGGGATCGAGCGGGCCCGTCCCCGAACCCGAACCCTCCGACAAATCGGCCGCCGACGAGCTCGACGAGATCAAGAAGCAGCTGGCCGATCTTCAGACGAAACTGTCGAAGATGGACAAGTAGGCCTGCCCTTCACCCTGTCGCAAATACTCCGGGGGTCCGGGGGCAGCGCCCCCGGCCCGGCCCGCCTCAGGCGACCTCGGCGAAGACCTTCTTCAGCGCCGCTTCAAGCTTCTCGAACATCTCGTCCAGCTGACCTTCCGTCGTGATGAATGGCGGGCAAAGGACGATCGCCTGGCCCAGCGGACGGCAGATCAGCCCGTGGTCGGTGCAGGTGTTGGCGATGCGCTCGCTGACCGACAGCTTGCTGTCGAAGGGCGTCTTGGTGGCCTTGTCCTTGACCGCCTCCAGCGCGCCCATCAGGCCCACGCCGCGCCATTCGCCGATGTTGGGGTGTTCGGCCAGCCGCTTCATCCCCTCGATGAAGCGCGGCGCGATCGCCTTGACGTTGTCGGCGAGGCCCTCGTTCATCACGACGTCGATGGCCTTGAGCGCGACCGCGCAGCCCACCGGGTGTCCCGAGGCTGTGAAGCCGTGGGGGAACTCCTCGACCTTTTCGGACGCCGCCTGGATGCGGTCCGACAGCTCCGGCTCCAGGCTCACCGCGCCCATCG
>FWPV01004999.1_pt1 | contig 27061 bp, 24 predicted proteins | sample 2228371 | NCBI WGS metagenome assembly FWPV01 (sample SAMEA103939776, study PRJEB20133) | metagenome
GGGGGTCGCTCCTACAGGGGCGGCGCGGTTCTTGTAGGAGCGAGCCGTGCTTGCGATGCGGGCTTCGAACAGGTGATGGCGCGTGATTGACGTGTTGATCGCGACCGGGGGTCGCTCCTACAGGGGTGGCGCGGTTCTTGTAGGAGCGAGCCGTGCTCGCGATGCGGGCTTCGAACAGGTGATGGCGCGTGATTGACGTGTTGATCGCGACCGGGGGTCGCTCCTACAACGGAGGCACGGTTCTTGTAGGAGCGAGCCGTGCTCGCGATCCGGTCGGCAGACACGTGATGGCGCGTGATTAGCGCGCCGATCGCGAGCGTGGCGGCGGTGCCTGCCACGCTGGGGCGACTCTATTGCTCTGTCGCGTGGGCGGCGAGTTTGAGCCAGGTTTCGACGACGGTGTCGGGGTTGAGCGACATGCTCTGGATGCCTTCGTCCATCAGCCAGAGCGCGAAGTCGGCGTGGTCCGACGGGCCCTGGCCGCAGATGCCGACGTACTTTCCGAGGCGATTGGCGGTGCGGATGGCCATCGACAGCAGCATCTTGACCGCCGGGTCGCGCTCGTCGAAGGCGCCGGCGACGAGGCCAGAGTCGCGGTCGAGGCCGAGCGTGAGCTGGGTCAGGTCGTTCGAGCCGATCGAGAAGCCGTCGAAGTACTCAAGGAACTGCTCGGCCAGCAGCGCGTTGGACGGGATTTCGCACATCATGATCAGGCGCAGGCCGTTCTCGCCGCGCTTCAGGCCGTGCTCGCCGAGCAGCTTCACCACTTCGGCCGCTTCGCCCAGATTGCGCACGAAGGGCACCATGATTTCGACGTTGGTCAGGCCGAGTTCGTTGCGCACGTAGCGCATGGCGCGGCATTCCAGTTCGAAGCAGTCGCGGAAGCTGTGCGCGATGTAGCGCGAAGCGCCGCGGAAGCCGAGCATCGGGTTTTCTTCGTCCGGCTCGTAGATGTCGCCGCCGAGCAGCTTCTTGTATTCGTTCGACTTGAAGTCGGACAGGCGCACGATGACCGGCTTGGGCCAGAAGGCGGCGCCGATGGTGGCCACGCCCTCGACCAGCTTGTCGACGAAGAAGGCTTCGGGGTTCGCGTAGCCGCGAGCGCGGCGGCGGATTTCCTCGCGCAGCCGGGCGGGTGCCTGGTCGATCTCGAGGATGGCCTTCGGGTGGATGCCGATCGTGTTGTTGATGACGAATTCGAGCCGCGCCAGACCCACGCCTTCATTCGGCAGCTGCGCGAAATCGAAGGCCAGTTCGGGATTGCCGACGTTCATCATGATCTTCAGATCGAGGTCGGGCAGGTTCGACAGGTCGGACGTGACCACTTCGAAATCGAGCCGGCCGCGATAGATGTTGCCGGTGTCGCCCTCGGCGCAGCTGGCGGTCACCAGTTCGCCTTCGGTCAGCGTTTCGGTTGCGTCGCCGCAGCCGACGATGGCCGGAATGCCCAGTTCGCGCGCGATGATGGCGGCGTGGCAGGTGCGCCCGCCGCGGTTGGTCACGATGGCGGCGGCCTTTTTCATGACCGGCTCCCAGTTCGGGTCGGTCATGTCGGTGACGAGCACGTCGCCGGCCTGCACCTTGTCCATCTCGGTCGCGCTTTCGACGATGCGCACCGGGCCGGCGCCGATCTTCTGGCCGATGGCGCGGCCGCTGGCCAGCACCTTGCCGTACTGCTTGAGGCGGAATTTCTGCTGCGTCATGCCGGACTCGTGCGACTTCACGGTTTCCGGACGCGCCTGCAGGATGTAGAGCTGGCTGTCGATGCCGTCCAGGCCCCACTCGATGTCCATCGGGCGGCCGTAGTGCCCTTCGATCGTCATCGCGTAACGCGCCAGTTCGAGCACCTGTTCGTCGGTCAGCGAAAAGCGCTGGCGCTCGGCGTCGCTGACATCGACCGTCTGCACGCTGCGGCCGGCAGACGCGCTGGCGGTGAATTCCATCTTGATCATCTTGCTGCCGAGGTTGCGGCGGATGACCGCCGGGCGACCCTGGGCCAGCATGGGTTTGTGCACGTAGAACTCGTCCGGATTGACCGCGCCCTGCACGACGGTTTCTCCCAGGCCGTAGCTGGACGTGATGAACACGACGTCACGGAAGCCCGATTCGGTGTCGAGCGTGAACATGACGCCGGCTGCGCCCTTGTCCGAGCGCACCATGCGCTGCACGCCTGCCGACAGCGCGACACCCGCGTGCATGAAGCCCTTGTGCGCGCGGTAGCTGATCGCGCGGTCGTTGTAGAGCGACGCGAATACTTCGCGGATCGCGTGCAGCACGTTGTCGATGCCGGAAATGTTCAGGAAGGTTTCCTGCTGGCCGGCGAAGGACGCGTCCGGCAGGTCTTCGGCGGTGGCCGAGCTGCGCACCGCGAACGAGCCGTTGCCGGCGGCATCCAGCTCGGCATACGACGCGCGGATGCCGGCTTCGAGTGCGGCCGGGAAGGGCGTGTCCATCATCCACTGGCGGATCTGCGCGCCGGTGCGCGCGAGCGCATTCACGTCATCCACATCCAGCGCCTCGAGAGCGGCGTGGATGCGATCGGCCAGCGCGTCCTGTGCGAGAAACTCGCGGAAGGCCTCTGCCGTGGTGGCAAAGCCGCCGGGTACGCGCACCGACTTGGGCAACTGGCTGATCATTTCGCCCAGTGACGCATTCTTGCCACCGACGCTTTCGACGTCGGTCATGCGCAGCTGTTCGAACGGGATGACGTAGCGAGACATGGGTATCCTCTCTTGAACGGATTGCGGCGCCTGCTCGGCGCCCGCGTGTGCGTTCCGATGCACCGGACAGGTGCACGGAAGCCCGTCATTCTAGTTAAAGTCAGTGTTGCACTGCGGAATTTTTGGCTCGTGATGCGCTATATGACCCGATCGTCGCCATGGCGAGCGCTGAAGGCCATCGATCGAAAATCGGCTGGAAGGTGTGAAGCGGGGGAAACGGTGGGCCCTGAATTTGTCCCGATCCGGAAAAGCCTGATGACCGGATTCCGAACTTGCCCGATTATCGTACCAGCGAGCACGTTTTCAGCAGCTTCAATTGCACCTCGCTGATTGCAGTGTGCAATTTGACCGCCGCATCCGGGCTCGGCGATACTCCGCGCCGGGCAGGACGCGTCTACGTCTTCACGTGCGCGAAACGCGCAGCAAGACACACGGATCCCCGATACCCATGCCTGAACTTCACTATCTCGACGAGGCACGCCTGAATGCGCTCGACGCCGAGTACTTTCAGACCCGCGAACCATTTCCGTGGATCAACCCGGAAGCACTTCTGACTCCGGATGCGTTTCAGGTCCTTTACGGCACACTGCCCGACATCAGCCTGTTCGAGAAGAATTTCGGCAAGGCGCGCAAATTCGGGCAGCAAAGCCACGATCGCTATTCGCTTGACTACAGACCGGACCTGCCGCTGGCCGATCACTGGCATGCGTTCATCGCAGAGCTGAATGGTCCGCATGGCCAGCTTTTTTTCAGTCGCATGCTGGGCGTGCGCAGCGTCGTCCTGTCCTGCCACTGGCACTACACGCCGAACGGCTGCTCGGTATCGCCGCACTGCGACGCAAAACGCAAGCTTGGCTCGCAGATCTTCTATTTCAATACCGCCGATGACTGGGATCCGTCCTGGGGTGGCGAAACGCTGAATCTGTCCTCCGACAAACCGCTCAAGCCCGATTCGGCGCCCTCGCTTGATGACTTCGGTCACATCATCGCAAGCGAGGCGGTCGGAAATCGCAGCCTGCTGTTTGCGCGCACCGACCACTCCTGGCATGCAGTTCGGGAAATCAACGCCCCGCCGGACGCGCTGCGCAAAGTGTTCATTCTGGTGATCGAGGCTGGCGGCTTGGCTGGCAGGTTGCACCGCCTTATCGGAAAGGGCGGCTATTGACCATCGACAAAGGAACGCCGCGCGTGGCCCTGCTGATCTCGGGTCTGGGCCTGGGTGGCGTGCAACGCACCATGCTCACGCTGGCGGGCGGTCTGGCTGACCGTGGACTTGCAGTGGACCTGCTGGTGCCCGATGACCGCGGACCATTCCGGAGCCAGATACCGGGCAATGTACGTCTGGTAAACCTGTCGCGCTGGTGGCTGAGGCTTCCGGTCATCCGCGACCGCAAGCGACGCAAGGCACTGCTGATGGCGCCGGCCATTGCGGATTACCTGCGGCGGGAAAAGCCGGTGGCTCTGTTGTCCGCCTCGCACTATGTCAATCTCGCCGCCATATGGGGGAAGGAAATGGCGGGCGGTGGCACGCGTCTGGTCATCAGCCAGCGCACTCAATTGTCGGTGGCCATCACCAACAGTTCGCTGCCTGTGCTGCGCCGCCGGCCGCTGCTGGCATGGATGACGCGGCGTTACTACCCGCGTGCCGACGCGATCGTGGCCGTTTCGGACGGGGTCGCGGACGACCTCGCAGACGTGGCGCGACTGCCTCGCGAGAGCGTGATCACCGTCTACAACCCGACCGACCTCGCCTATATCGCCGGCCGAGCCGCCGAACCGGCAGCGCATCCGTGGCTGGCGGATGGCGGCGCCCCGGTCATCGTTGCAGTCGGTCGCCTTGCGGCGCAGAAGGACTACACCACGCTGCTGCATGCCTTTGCGAAACTGCGGGCCTTGCGGCCGGTGAGACTGATCGTGCTGGGTGAGGGACGCAAGCGCGCAGAGCTCGAAGGGCTGGCAGCCGAACTGGGCATCGCTGATGCAGTGGCGATGCCCGGCTATGCCGAAAACCCCTTCGCCGCTCTGGCAAGAGCACAGCTGTATGTGATGTCATCGCGCTACGAAGGTCTGCCGGGCGCGCTGATTCAGGCGCTTGCCTGCGGTTGCAAGGTGGTGAGCACCGACTGCCCGTCGGGGCCGCAGGAAATTCTTGACCACGGACGTTACGGCCGGCTCGTGCCGGTGGGCGATGTCGCGCTGCTGACTGCCGCTCTGCACGCAGCCCTTGATGACGCTCCTGATCCCGACCGACAGAAAGCCCGTGCTGCGCTTTATTCCGTGGACCGGGCAGTGGATGCCTATCTCGACCTGATGCTGGGCGCACAGGCAGATGACTTCAGAAAGTTGCCTCCACAGGGATGGACGTCGCAGCTCGCAAGGTAATTTTCCGATCAGGCAGGCGCGCCGCCTGATCGGTCACTGATGACGAGGCAACGCCGGCAGGCCTCGAGCAGCAGCGGCACTGAGCCGGTCAGAACTGAAGTCCAGCTGGACAAGGGAATCATGCATACCGAAGCTGCAGTCACCATGCAAGCGTCCGTTGAACAACTTCAGACCGCGGAAAAGTTGTTGCTCGAATGCGTCACCTTCGACATCGCGCCCGGCATCGAGCCCGGTGGCAAGCCCCCCGTGCGCATCTTTCTCGGCAGCGAAGAAGCGCAGCAGCTTGCAGAGCGGGTTTTTCTCTACACGGTGCACAAGCTGCGCGATCCGGCACGGGTGTACCAGGTCTATCTGATGAAGAACCTGCCCGGCTTCGACCGCCGCGTATGGCGCACCGGCTTCACCCAGTACCGCTTTGCCATTCCCGAGCTTGCCGGCGGTTGCGGGCGTGCGATCTACAACGATGTCGACCAGATATACCTGACCGACCCGGCCAAGCTGTTCGATCTGGATCTGCAGGGTCACGGTTACCTCGCGGTCGCCTCGAACGACACGTCGGTGACCTTGATGGATTGTTCGCGCATGTTGTCGTGGTGGAATCTGGAAACCGCGCGCCAGCGCGGAAAGCGCGAGCTGGTGCAGGCACCTGCGGATGAGCCGGGGCTGTGGGGGCCGCTTGACGGCGGCTGGAACGCGCGCGACTTCGAATTCCGGGCCGGCGAATCCGGACTGCTGCACTACACCACACTGCATCTGCAACCATGGCGTCCGACGCCGGAACGGTATTCCTATCGACCGCATCTGCTCGGCGAGCTTTGGCTGCGACTGCAGCGCGAGGCGGACGCCGAAGGCTACCAGCCATTCACCCGCGATTGCCCAAGCCAGGGCTATCTCCGGCTGATGGCGGAACGACGCTCGGCGGCCTGTTCCGCGATAGCCGAAATGACGTCCGAAACCCGCGATTTCCTCAGCGGGCTGGGCATCGATGACGGGGTCCTGCTGTGTACGCTGGATGCGTCATCAGCAGCGGCAGCCGGGTGCTTCAACCCTGCGCTGAGCGAGGACTGGCCGTCGGAGCCGGTGCCGGCGCTGGCTGTCGGCGGTGTGCTGGAGCGGCTGTCGACCGACGATCTGCCTTGGTTCCTCGACGCCCTGCTCGCGCTGGCTCAGCGGGCCCTGCATCTGCACGTCGACCTGCGGCAGGCCACTGCGCCCGATGATCGCCCGCTGCCGGCACGCCTCCGACGCCCCGCGAACTGGTGGCGCGACAGGCTCGCAGCAGCAGCCGAACGCCACCCGTGCACCGCGTGGCAGCTTGATCTGATCGAACCGGACGGTGCGCATCGGTGCTTCCGCTATGTACCGCCGGCCCCTCCGCCAAGGGTGTGGGTGCTGCTTGGCAAGCACGAGGGCGACAACCAGCAGTTGCTGACACTGGCGGATGCGCTGGGCTGGCCTTACGAAACCCGGCAGCTCGTGTTCAAGGGCGGCCCGAGCGTACCTGCCCCGCTGCAGGGTGCATCGCTGATACGACTCGATCGCCAGCGCTCGGCGCCGCTGAGCGCACCATGGCCTGATCTGGTGCTCGGCGCGGGCAGCCGCAGCGGACCCATCGCGCGCTGGATACGCCGACAGACCGGCGGCAGTACGCGACTGGTGCAACTGGGCCGCCCGCGTGCCTCACTCGACGAATTCGATCTTGTCGTCACCACACCCCAGTATCGACTGCCGGCGCGCGACAATGTGCTGCACAACATGCTGCCGCTCAATCGCCCGCAGACACGGCAGACAGGGCATGCGCTGGGCTTGTGGCGCCCGCAGGTCGAGGCATTGCCGCGACCGCGGATTGCGCTGCTGATCGGCGGTGACGGCAGCTCCTCGGTCCTCGACGAAGACACTGCCCGGCGAATCCGCGAACAGGCGGAAGCGCTGGCGCGCAGTCGCGGCGGTTCGCTGCTGATCAGCACCAGCCCGCGTACCGGGAGCGCCGCCGCTGACGCCTTGCTGGGCGATTCGGACATCCCGGGCCTGCGTTATCGCTGGCGTCCGGATGACGCCGACAACCCATACCCGGTGTTTCTTGAACTTGCAGATGAACTCATCGTCACCGGCGACAGCGCATCGATGATTGCGGATGCCTGTGCGGATGGTCGCCCGGTTCGCTACGTGGCGTTGCCGCACCCCAAACCGGACCGCCTTGACGTCGTTGCGTTGCTCGAAGGGCTGATCGAGCTCCGGCACGGCAAGCTTGGACAGCGCGGCACGCCCCGTCAGCAGGATGTATTCGGACGATGGCTCGATGGGCTGATTGCAAGCGGTTTGCTCTGGCCCCAGCGCGACCTGACCCGGCTCCACGAAGTATTACGCCACACGGGCCTGTCGCAGCCACTGGATGTGCCGACGCCATTAACCGGTTCGACTGCCAGCAACGATCTGCAGCGGACCGTTTCCGCGGTGCGCCACCTGTTCCTGCGCGGAACCGAGATAGCTCGCTAGTCGCGAGCCAGGCGCGCACCGGAAAAGCGGATCAGCCCGCCCGGCGTGTCGCTTCGGTGATGAAGGTCGGCGGTTCGTCGCCAGCGAGGGGCTGCCCGCGCAAGCGACTGAATGCGTCCAGGATGAGGTCGATCTGTTCCACGCTGTGAGCGGCGCTGACGCTTACCCGCACCAGTGCCTGGCCATTGGGGCTGGCCGGGGGCAGAACCAGATTGACGTAGATGCCGTCTTCGATCAGGGCATTCCAGAACGCAACGCCCTGTTGCGGCGAGCCCATCAGCACCGCCACCACCGGGCCGGGCTGCGGGCCGAGCTGGTATCCCATCGCGGCGAGGCCCTCATAGAGCCGCCGGGAGTTGTCCCACAGGCGGCTGCGCAGTTCGGGGCGCGCCTGCATCACCTTGAGCGCGGCGCGCACGGACGCGATGGAGGAGGGCGACGACGAAGCGGTGAATATGTAGGGGCGGCTGGCATAACGCAGCAGGTCAAGCTCGGCGTGCTGGCTGACGGCAAAACCGCCGATGGCGCCCAGACTTTTGCTGAAGGTGCCCACGATGAGATCCACGTCCGCCTCGACGCCGGCCGCTTCAGCCAGGCCGCGGCCGTGTTCGCCGAGCACGCCGACCGAGTGCGCTTCATCCACCATCAGGAAGCCGCCATGTTGCTTCTTCACCTCGACGATATCGGCCAGCGGCGCCTGATCGCCGAGCATGCTGTAGATGCCTTCGACGATGATCAGCGTCTCGCGCGCCCGTTCGCCCAGCCTGCGCAGACGCTTCTCTAGGTCGGATGCGTCGTTGTGGCGGAAGCGGATCACCTGGCTGCCACCCATGCGCACCGCGTCGTAGATGCTGGCGTGGGAATCGGCATCGAGCAGCACGATGTCATCCGGGCCGGCCAGTGTGCCTATGGTGCCCAGGTTCGCCAGATAGCCGGTCGAGAACACCATCGCCGACGAACGCCCGAAGAATTCAGCGAGTTCGGCCTCCAGCGCGGAGTGGCTGCCGTACGTACCGTTGGCCATGCGCGATCCGGTGGTGCCGGTGCCTTCCTCCTGCAGCGCGTGCGTCGCCGCCGCGATGCAATCGGGGTCGAAAGTCAGCCCGAGGTAGTTGTTGGTGCCGGCGAGCAGTACGCGCCGATCGCCAATGAGACCTTCGGTCGGCGAATGGATATGATCGATGCGGGTGCCGAACGGACTCCGCTGGTTATCGATCAGTGCCTTTCGGTCCTGTACCAGCTTGCTGAACTTGTCAAACAGCGCCATGGTCCGCTTCCATCAGTTCGCTGATTGCCTTCGCCAGTTGTGCCGGGGTGCGCACTTCGGCGAGCACATTGAGCGGCACGGACACGTCGAATTCGTCTTCGATTTCCATCAACAGGTTCATCACCGCCATGGAGTCGAGGCCCAGTTCCTGCACCATGTCGACATCGGGCTGTATCGATGCATCGGCGCGTACCAGCGGGCCGAGGTGAACAAACAGCTTCTGCAGGATTTCGTGTTGCGATGTCATAGACCAAAACTCATTTTTTCAGTGTCACGAACCTGGCTAGAAACGCCGCTGCTGCAGCGCCTGCATCAATTGCAGGCGCGGAGTCCAGGGAATGACTCCCTCAAGCGCTGAATTATTGCATGACCAGTCGGGATGCCGGAGCTCGCCCAGCTTCGCCGGCGTCAGCATGGGCGCACCGCCGAACAGCCGGCTCAACGCCAGGTTGCAGTGAGCCAATGCAGCCAGCAGGACCGGCGGAATCGATATCCGTCGCACCGGGCGATGGCGCACCTGCTCCGCTGCGTCGGCGATTGCCGGCCAGTCGTAACCGCCCGGCCTGCCGTCATGCAGTTCGTACACACCTGACACGGGGTCGGGCAGGGCGAGCCAGCTGGCCACCGCCGCCGCAAGATCATCGACGTGCAGGAAGCTGACGCGCGCCGAAGCGCTGCCGGGGATGAACAGCCAGCCGCGCAACAGCCATTCGAAAAGCGGGCGCAGCTCGCGATCACCGGGCCCGTAAACCGCAGTCGGACGAAACACTGTGAGTGGCAGATCGCCGGCAAGGTCAATGAGTTGACGCTCGGCCTCGCGTTTGGACGCGGCGTACCAGGACAGTTCGGGATGGCGCGCCGCGAGCGACGAAATCAGCAGGAAGCGCTTGCACTGCGCGCTGCCGCGTGCAGCCGCCATCAGCCGCCGGCTGCCGTCGACATTGGTGCGCACGAAAGCCTCCTCTGTGGCACCTCGCACTGCGCCGGCGCAATGTATGACCGCGTCTGCGCCGGTCACCAACCGGGCAAGCGAGGCCTCGTCTTCGAGCGATCCGGCTATCCATGTCACGCCGTCTGCAGGCTCGCTGCGCTGTCTGCTGAGTGCACGCACCTGAACACCCTGCGCCACCAGATGCCGGAGCAGTACGCCACCGATGAACCCGGTGGCCCCGGTCAGCGCGACCGTGGGCATCAAACGCAGACGGCCATATGCATCAGCCTGCGGCGGTGGCCAGTTCGAGCATTTCCCTGGTCGCCTGCAGGAAGCGCTGACAGGCCTCGGCGCGCGAACGCTTGCCCGAAGAGGTGCGCGGCAGCGAGTGCAACGGCACCAGTTGCACCGTGCACTGGACGCCGGCATCGCTGAAGATCAGGTTGGCCAGGCGCTCGATCAGTCCGGCGCGCTGCTGGGGGTCGGTCAGCCGGCACTCCACCTGCACGACGACCTGCGGATCGTGCGTGCCCGGCACCAGGAAGGCAATGGCGTCGCCGGTGCGTACTTCCGGCTGGCGCTCGGCCAGATGTTCGATGTCCTCGGGCCAGATGTTGCGCCCATGAACGATGATGAGATCCTTGCGGCGCCCGGTGATGAACAGTTCGCCGCCTCGCAGGTAACCCAGATCGCCGGTGTCGAGCCAGCCGTCGTCGTCGAGCACCTCGCGGGTGCTGGTCGGGTCGCCGAAGTAGCCAAGCATCACGCTCGGTCCGCGCACCTTGACCCGGCCGATCTGCCCTTCATGCAAGCGCTGATCGGCCTCGTCCAGAATGACGAGTTCATGGCCAGGGAGCACGCGGCCGCAATTGACGTAGCTGCTTGACGCGTTCAGGTCGCCGATGCAGGTAATGGCGCGCCTGTGGCGTTCCATCGCCCGCCGGTCGATCCGGTCAACCTGCATGCCGACACTCTGGCGGGCAAAGCTGACTGCCAGGGTGGATTCGGCCAGCCCGTAGGACGGCAGGAAGGCACGGTCGTCGAAGCCCGCCGGCGCCATCCACTCGGCGAAGTGCTCGAGGATGGCCGGACGCACCGGTTCTGCACCCACGCCGGCGACCCGCCAGCACGAAAGGTCCAGGCACTCCACCTCGTCGGGACGCATGCGCCGCGCGCACAGGTCGTAGCCGATGGGCGGTGAGAAAGAGATCGTGGCACGGTTGTCGCTGATCATCTTGAGCCACTGCCGCGGTCGCATGGCGAAGTCGTGGGTGCCCAGATAGTCGGCCGACAGTTGTGACACCATGGGTCCGAGCACAAAACCGACCAGTCCCATGTCGTGATAGAAGGGCAGCCACGACACGGCGCGATCACCGGGCCGCACGGCCAACCCTGTCGCACCGACAATGCCCTGCAGATTGGCCATCGCGGACCGCTGGGTCACCATTACGCCGCGCGGGAATCGGGTGCTGCCCGAGGTGTACTGCAGATACGCCAGCTCATCGGGTCGCGAGGGCTCGATTTCTGCAGGAACGAAGCTTCGCGCGCGCAGATCGTCAAGGGACCCGATGAAGGTTGCGGTCAGTCCCCTGGTCGCCTCGCATACAAGTGGCAGCATGTCAGCCGGCGCAACGACCACTGCGGCGCCGCAACTGTCGAGCAGCCGGCGCAGGCGAGTGATGTAAAGGTCTCGATTTCCGAGACCGGCCGGTACCGGCAGCGGCACGGGCACGAAGCCCGCGTACTGACAACCGTAGAAAATTTCCATGAAGCCGGGCGACGTGTCCGCGACCAGTGCGACCCGGTCGCCGCGTTGCAGGCCCAACCCGTGCAGGCGCTGCGCCATGGCCAGCGCCGCCTGCCGCAGTTCCGCATAAGGGAGCACTGCAGTCAGACGATAGCGTCCGTCGTAAAAATTAACCCCGGTGTGCCCGAGCGCTGCGTAATCAAGTGCTTCGCTCAGGGTTGGAAAATCCGCCAGCCGCTGGTCAAGTGATACGTTCGGGCTGGGCGTAACGCTCGCGTAACGCATTGTCATTATGATGAGTTTTCCAGATCTTCCAGTACAGATCTGCGTTCGCCACCAGGGTAGAAACCTTCGCAAATCCGCCGTTTCAGTCGTGCCACGAGCGTACCAGTTGGTCCCTTAACGAATTGTTAACGATCTCGCCGGTTTCGGCCGCCGAATCGAGACGCGGCGGTCCCGGCCAGCCGGGATCGAAGAACTCGACCCCGTGGAATGTACGGCTGGTGCAGTAGCGCGGGATCACATGAAAATGCACGTCCGGATCGACCATCATCAGCATGAGGTAGTTGATCTTGTCGTGATCGAAGGACTGCCTGAGCGCCTGTTCGATGTCGGCGGTGATCGCCTTCAGTTCCTCGAAAGCTGCCGCGCCAAGCATCGGCCACGCGGTCGCGCGCTCTTTCGCGACCAATACCAGCGAACCCAGCGTCACCTGCTTCGGGCGCAGCAGGACCGACCAGTGAACGTAGTCGTGCACCATGCTGCCTGGCGCACCGAACTTGATCATCGTGGGAGAAAGAGTGTCAGGGATGATGGGATGCACGCGATCTGAACCCGGTTGTGTCTGCCAACGCGCTGATCATACACAAAGAGCCCCGGCCCGAAACAGGCCCGCCCGACTGTGATTGCGGGGGGCGCCTGCAGCCCCCGCAAGCCCGGACGGAGCCCCGGGGGAACCCGCTCATCGACCTGACGCTTGCCCGGAGTGAACGAGCGCGGCACGCGCAGCGATGCCGTCCGGCAGCGGGACATCCGGTAACATGGCGCTCGAAGAAACAGCGCCGTCCCGCGGGACCGTCAAACAACTCCAGGCAACCGTGCCGTCCGTGAATCCGCTTCCTTCCCGCCTGCAGGTGGCCCTCGTCATTCGTCCGCTGGGCAGCCCCGCAGACCGTGAAACCTTCATTCGCCTTCCGGGCCGACTTCACCGCGATGACCCGCACTGGATCGAGCCGCTGCATTTCGAACGCCGACAGCATCTTTCGGCGAAGAATCCGGTGTTCGAGCATGTGACCTGGCAAGGCTGGCTGGCCTGGGCCGGCGACGAGCCGATCGGTCGCATCAGCGCGCAGATCGATACCTTGCATCGCGCGCAGCATGGTTCCGACACCGGTCATTTCGGCATGCTGGATGCCATTGACGACCCGGCGGTGTTCGCCGCCCTGGTCGGCGCGGCTGAGGAGTGGTTGCTGGAACAGGGCGCGCACCGCATCACCGGGCCGTTCAACCTGACCATCAACGAAGAGAGCGGACTGCTGGTCGATGGCTTCGACCGGCCGCCGTCGATGATGATGGGCCATGCGCATCCGTTCAGCGGCGCGCGGCTGGAAGCGCTCGGCTATCGTCCGGCCAAGGATCTGCTGGCCTACTGGATGCGCCCGCCCGACATCCATTACACGCCCGCCATGCAGCGGATCATGGATCGCATGCGCGACCGCATACAGGTGAGGCAGCTCGACCAGAGCCGCTTCGATGCCGAATTGATGACGCTGCGCGACATCTTCAACGATGCATGGGCCGAAAACTGGGGCTTCATCCCCTTCACCGAAGCCGAATTCCGGGAACTGGGCAGCAACCTTAAGCTGCTGGTGCCGCCGGACATGATCATGATCGCCGAGGTGGATGGCGTGGCGGCGGGCTTCATCGTCGGCATGCCCAACCTGAACGAAGCCATCGAGCCGCTGCACGGCCGGCTGCTGCCTTTCGGCTGGCTGCGCCTGCTGTGGCGGCTCAAGGTGCGACCACCGCGCAGCGCGCGGGTCCCGCTGATGGGCGTGCGCCGCGGCAAGCATTTCAGCCGGCTCGGTACGGTGCTGGCGCTGCTCCTGACCGAAGCGATGAAATTCGCGCTGATCAGGAACCGGATGGAGTCGCTCGAAATGTCATGGATACTCGAAGACAACTCGGGCATGCGCAACATTCTCGAACACATCGGTGCCGAGCCCTACAAGCGCTATCGTGTTTATGAAAAGCAGCTCTGAGCCCTGGCGCTGGGCCGCGCTCGTGCTGGCTGCCGACCGCAAGGCCGGCGATCCGGTGGCGATCGCGGCGGGCGTGCCGTGCAAGGCACTGACGCCGGTCGGCGGCGTGCCGATGATCAGACGGGTGCTGCAGGCGCTGGCCGACAGTGCAGCGGTGCACCGGGTCACCGTGGTCGGGCCGCCACGCGAGTTGCTGGGCGGCGACAGCGAACTGGAGCAGATGATCGCCGGCGACCGGATCGGCTGGCTGGCGCCTGCCGAATCGCCGAGTGCCAGCGCGCTGCGCGGGCTCGATGCGCAACCGGTGCATCAGCCGGTGCTGCTGACCACGGCCGATCACGCCCTGCTCAGTCCTGCCGTCGTGGACTACTTTCTGCACCATGCACAGGCCAGCGGCTGCGATTTCTTGATCGGCATGGCGCGGCTGGATACGGTGCAGGCCGGTTTTCCCGGTACGCGGCGTACCGCCACCCGCCTGCGCGGCGGGCCGTACTGCAGCTGCAACCTGTTCGCTTTCGTGTCGCCGGACAGCCGCCGGCTGGCGCCGTTCTGGCGTCGAGTCGAACAGCAGCGCAAGAAACCCTGGCGGGTTGTGGTCGGCGCACTCGGCTGGGTTGCCGTACTGCGCTATCTCGCCGGCCGGCTGACACTGGAGCAGGCGCTGGCGCGATTGTCGCGCCGGCTCGGCGTGCGCCTCGGCGCGGTGATCCTGCCCTTCGCCGAGGCGGCCGTCGATGTCGACACGCCGGCCGACCACTCACTGGTTGAAGCGGCGCTTGCCGCGCGGGAGTCGGTGCCGTGTCAGACCTGAGCGCTCACCGCCCGGCGATCCCAGTCGCGCACCAGTCCGCGTGCGGCTTCGAGGTCTTCGGGAAAATCGAGCTCACCCCAGCCGAGGCCTTCGATCGACTGCACGAACACCTGTCCGGTGCGGCCGGCCAGTTCGTCGATGATGCTCAGGTACCAGCGCTGAAGCGCCTCGGGCGTACGCATCGCACGCTCCAGCGCGTCGCGGAACAAGGCGCCGCCCTGCGGACGGAAGCACATCATGCCGATCGATTCGCCATCGACGCTGGCCAGCGCAAGCTGCTTGCCGACCCGGGTCAGCCGGTCACCGTCGAGGCACACCTTCATGTCGTCTTCGTCGTACGACGTCTTGCGGTCGATAGCCAGCGTGATCGGCCGCGGCGGTGCCTCAAGCAGCCTCTGCAGCACCGGCAGGTCGAACAGCGTGTCGCCGTTGAGCACGATGAATGTTCCCTCCATCGCGTGTCGCGCCATCCAGCAACTGGCGAGATTGTCGGCGACTTCGAAAAAGGGATTGAACACGGTTTCGATGTCGCGTTTGTCGTATCGGCGCTGCAGCACTGCTTCAACCTGAGCCGCGCCATAGCCGGTCACCACGAACACCTGCTGGATGCCGGCCGCGTGCAGGCCGTCGATCTGCCGCTCGAGGACGGTTCGACCGTCAAGTTCGAGCAGGCATTTGGGACGGTCGGCCGTGAAGGGCAGCAGGCGGCGCCCCTGACCTGCGCTCAGAATGAGCGCTCGCGTCGGCTGATGGTTTGTACTCGCAGGATTCAACACACTTCTCCGGAACGTTTCCGCGTGGCAGGTCGTCTGTCCGCGCAACCGCGAAGGCCGGGGGCGAATTGCGCCCGGCGGCGGCCGGAAAGTGTCGCACACATCGCTCTGCATTCAAGGTGCCCGGTGTCGTGATGCTGATCGAACGCTATATCGTCCGGGAAGTACGCCGGCCGCTGCTGGCGCTGCTTGGCGTGCTGACCGTCATCTTCGCCAGCTATACCGCGAGCCGCTATCTCAACGAAGCTGCAGGCGGCGCCATGGGCCTGGGCAACGTGTTGCGGATCACCGGATACAAGGTGCTGATTGCACTGGAAGTACTGGCGCCTGTCGCCCTGTATGTTTCGGTGGTGATCGGTTTGGGACGGCTTTACCACGATCAGGAAATGACCGTGATGTCGGCTGCCGGCATGCCGCCGCTGCGGCCCTATGTCGCGGTCGGCATGCTCGCGCTTCCGGCGGCCGTCGTGGTGGGATTTCTGTCGATCTACGGCCGCCCTTGGGCTTATGCCGAGGCGTACGCGCTGGAGGCGCTGCAGACCAGCGATCTGGACCTGAGCCGGCTGCAGGCCGAGCGCTTCAACGTCAATACCGATACCGGCCGGATGATTCTTGCCCGGCAGGTGGGTGCGTTCGACGGGCACCTGCACGATGTACTGATCTACAGCGACGGCCGCCAGCGCAACCATCTGATCCAGGCACGCGAAGCCTGGCTGCGCGACGCCGATCCGGCACACCCGGTACTGGAACTGCGCGACGGCTTCAGCTATTCGCTGCACCAGAACGGCACGCGTGACCGCACCGTGCATTTCCGCGAAATGACGCTGCAGATGGAGCCGATGGAGACGGCCCCCGAATACAAGCGCAAGGCGGCATCCACGGCTGAGCTGGCGGCATCGTCCGGCCTGTCGGAGCGGGCCGAACTGCAATGGCGGCTGTCGCGCGGCCCGACCGCCCTGCTTCTGGCACTGCTTGCGGTGCCGCTGAGCCGCGCGCCGCCGCGCCGTGGCCGCTTTGCCAACATGCTGCCGGTGACCGCCGTGTTTGCGCTGATCTACTACGCCGGCGGCATGCTGAAGAATCTGATCGAGAAGGGCAACTTTCCGGCCTGGCCGGGAATGTGGTGGATCCCGCTGCTGATGGGCATCGCCCTGTTCATCGTCATCCGGCGGAGTGGCAGGGCCTGATGCGCATCGTCGATCGCTACATCGCACGTACCGTCGGCATCGGCTTTGTGACGGCTGCGGCCCTGCTGCTGCCGCTGTTCGGCTTTCTCGACCTGATCGCCGAACTCGACGATGTAGGCGAGGGCAGCTACCGCATCGGCGACGCGCTGGTCGTCACGGCGATGCTTCTGCCCCGGCGCGCGGTCGAGCTCGGGCCTTTCATCGCCTTGCTCGGCGGCATCATCGGCCTGGGCCAGCTGTCGGTGCACAGCGAACTGACGGCGCTGCGCGCGTCCGGCCTCACGATGACGCGCATCGGGATCCCGGCGCTGGGTGCCGGGCTCCTGCTCGCACTGGCGCTGGCGACGGCCGACCAGTTCATCGTGTCGCCGTTGCAGCAGACTGCGCTGCAGAAGCGCACGCAGGCGATTTCCACCATGCAGGATCAGCTGAAGGACGGTGTGCTGTGGGTGCGCAACGGCAATCAGATCCTGCGTGTCGGCGAACTGCGCAGCGGCAGTGTACCGGTCGATGTCGAGGTGTTCCGTTTCGATGCCGGAAACCGGCTGGAGGAGTACATGCATGCCGCTTACGCGGAAGTCGGCGCGGATGGCGTGTGGACGCTGCGCGACGTGCAGCAGAAACGCTGGAGCGCCGAGGGTACGGTCGCCCGCTCGCTGGAGGCGCTGCCCTGGCCTTCCATCGTGTCGGCCAAGCGGCTGGACGAACTGGCGCTGCCGACGACCAGCCTGTCGCCACAGCAACTGTACCGTTACGTGAATGACCTGCGCCGCATGGAACAACCCACGGCCGCCTACGACGTCGCGCTGTGGCAGAAGATCGGCGCCCCCATCCTGACCGCCGCGATGATCCTGCTCGCGGTGCCGTTCACGCTGAGCAGCGGACGCGATCTTGCACTTGGCGGACGACTGGTGCTCGGCGCGGTATCGGGTCTGGCGGTCTACCTGCTGAATCAGGTATCGGGTGCCGCCGCCGTGCTGTTCCAGTTGAGTCCGCCGCTGGCCGGCGTGCTGCCGGCCAGCCTCATCCTAGTAGGTGCGCTGATCCTGCTGCGCCGCGTCGACCGCCGGCCCGCATAGCGCGAACGCCGCTTCGGCGCTGACCGATCCGTCTGCCCTGATCAGGCGCCGCTGCAGCGTCGCCGACCATCCGGCCGGCTGCCGCTCGATGTGGAACAGGTTGTAGGCGGCGACCGCCCTGTCGTCGTGATGGATGGCGGACGCCGACGGCACACCGATGACCGGCGCCCGCCCGCCCGGTACCGCCAGCCAGTCTTCCAGCCGGCGGTGACCATGACCATGCAGCACCAGCTCGACGCCGCGCTCGGCCAGCAGCTGCCGCACCTGCGGCGCATCGACCAGCCGCTTGCGCCAGCTTACCGCCCCGGCCTGCGGCGGATGATGGATCAGCAGCACGCGAAAGCTGCCTTCGCTGTCCGCCAGCAATTCATCGAGGCGGAGCCTCTGCGCAGCACCCAGACCGCCGGTGGCGAACGCCAGCGGGACCGGATGTGCCGAGCGGGCACCGATCAACGCTACCGGGCCGCGCTGTCGCAGAAAGGGGAAGCCTTCGCGGTCGGCGCCGGCCATGTAGTCGCGCCACAAACCGACTGTCGCGGACCATGGCGCCTGCACATACGTATCGTGGTTGCCGGGCACGACCGATACCCGTTCCGGACTGCCCAGCGCCTGCAGCCAGTGCAGCGCCGTCGCGCACTCGGCGGGTGTTCCGAGCTGGGTCAGGTCGCCGGTGACGGCGATATGATCGGGCGCCTGCTGCTGCAGGTCGCGCACCAGCAGTGCCAGCCGGTCTGGCGTGTGGATATGGCGTCTGCGCCGTTGCCAGGACAGATAGCCGCTCATGCGCTTGTTCAGCAGCTGCGGCCAGCGGATCGAATCCAGCCCGGTGAGGTGCGGATCGGAAAGGTGCGCAAGCACGAAGGAAGACGCGCTGCGCTGTACCGGTTGCGTCATGCGATGACTATACTACGCGGCCTTTCCGGCTGGCCCGATCACTGCGCAGGATCCTAGACATGACCATGAACGTCCATCTGGTGGGCGATTGCGACCTGCGCCTGTGGGGTCTGACGCCGCGCCAGCGGCTGGAACGCCTGCTGAGCGGTTTCCCGGAAGCGCGCCTGATCGATGCCGGACAACCGCTGCCGTCCGCTGGCGAAGTGCTGCTGCTGCGCGCCGACTATGTCTATGACCAGCGGGTGATCCGAGGCCTGCTGAAGCAATCGGGCGTTGCCATGCAGGATCCGCGTGACGGCACCATCGTCGCAGCCAGGGACGATGCCGGTCGCTGGCGGGGCGTGCCACGACTCGACGCAACGGCGCTGGACGGTCTGCCGGTCGTGTTGCCCGAGACGGTGGCCGCGGGACTGCAGGCCGAGCTGCGCAAGTTCGACCGGCCATGGGTCGCGCCCGTGCGGGCAGACAATCTGCGCAAGCTTGAAAAAGCCCTGTTCAGCGGCGCCTACAAGGGCGTGACGGACTTCATCACCCGCTGCGTATGGCCAACGCCGGCACGCTGGGCAACCCATCTCTGCATCCGTCTCGGCCTGAGCCCGAATGCGGTGACCGCGGGCAGCTATGTGTTCGCCATTCTCGCCGGCTGGTGGTTCTGGCATGGTGCCTATGGCGCCGGCCTGCTGGCGGCCTGGCTGATGACCTTCCTCGATACCGTCGACGGCAAGCTGGCGCGCGTCACCATCACCTCCAGCAAGTTCGGCGACATCCTTGACCATGCGCTGGATCTGATCCATCCACCGTTCTGGTACATCGCCTGGGGCATCGGGCTGGGTGCCGCGTGGCCCGCCTCGCTGCCGCTGTGGGATGTGCTGTGGGTGATCATAGGCGGTTACATTGCCGGCCGGCTGTGCGAAGGCGCGTTCAAGATCGCCGCGCCTTTCTCCATTTTCATCTGGCGACCGTTCGACTCGGTCAACAGGCTGGTGACAGCGCGCCGCAATCCCAATCTGCTGATGCTGACGGGGGCCTGGATGGCCGGTCACGGCGACACCGGCCTGCTGCTGGTCGCCGCCTGGACGGCGCTGTCCACCGCGGTGCTGCTGGTACGCGCGCTGTGGGCCATCGCGCTGAGCAAGACCGGTCACGAACTGCAGCCCTGGCTGAGCAGCGTCGATCCGCATGCGCCGGGCAACCCGCCGCTGGTGCGCCTGTTCGCCCCCGGCACCGGACCGGCGGATCTCTGAAGCGGCCGGCGATGACCGCCAGCGCCTCGTCCGCTGTGACGCCTCCGGCCGCCTTGCTGGAGAACATCGGGCAGGATTGCGCCCGGCCGGTCGCGCCGGAACTGCAGCTGCTGAGCGCACGGGTGCGCGAGCGTTTCGGCGCGTCCACGGCAGCCGTGCTGTTCTACGGCGCCTGTCTGCGCAGCGGCGATCCTGCTGACGGGCTGGTCGATCTGTATGTGCTGGTCGACCGCTACGCCGAGGCCTACCCGGGCATCGCGCTGCGGTTAGCGAATGCGTGCCTGCCACCCAATGTATTCATGCTGCAGGTGCGTACCGCCAGCGGCCGCACGCTGCAGGCCAAGTACGCGGTGCTGTCGCTGGCCGACTTCGAAGCCGGCACCACCGGCTGGTTCCAGAGCTATGTCTGGGGGCGCTTCGCCCAGCCGGCGCGGCTCGTGTACAGCCGGGACGAAACCGTGCGCCGGCGCGTCATCGCCGCGCTGGCGCAGGCGGTGCTCAGACTGCTGCGCCAGACCTTGCCATGCATGGCAGACCGCTTCGATCCGGCAGACATCTGGCGACGCGGACTGAGCTTGAGTTACGGTACCGAAATGCGCCCCGAAGCGGCCGATCGGCCGTTGCGACTGGCCGCGCTGCATGCGCCGTGGTTCGCGCGCCTGACTGCCCTCGCCGCGCCGGCGGTGGCGGACATGCCGGCGGTGGCGCCCGGCGTCTACGGCAACCGCCTGTCGCCCGCGGCACGTCGGCGCGGGCTGCGGCAATGGCGCCTGCGCCGCCTGCAAGGCAAGCCGCTGCAGGTGCTCAGGCTGATGAAATCGGCCTTCACCTTCGATAACGGCATCGACTACCTGGCGTGGAAGCTGGAGCGTCACACCGGTCACCCGGTGGAGGTGACGCCGCGACTGCGTCGTCATCCGCTGATTTTCGGCTGGCCACTGCTGTGGAGATTGCTGCGTGAACACCGCCTGCGCTGACCGTACCCGGGCGATGCCCGGAATGCCCGTCCACCCGAATCGCCGAACCGGACGCTGACACCCGAACGAGCAGAAACCCGTGGCTCGCAAACGCAAGCACCGGCGCAGCGTCGCCATCGGCCTGTGGATCATCAAGCGCCTCGAGCGTCTGATCCGGCGCTACTCGCTGGTCGACAACACACCCTTCATCGACAGCCGCCGGTTCCCGTGGGTGGACGAACTGGAAGCGAACTGGCCGGTCATCCGGCAGGAACTCGAACAGGTACTCGCCGATCGCGAGCGCCTGCCCAACTTCCAGGACATTTCGAAGGACCAGACCAACATCACGAAGGACGATCACTGGAAAACGTTTTTCCTGTTCGCCTACGGCTTCAGCATGGATGCCAACTGCGCGCGCTGCCCGCAGACGACGAAGCTGGTCACGGCCATCCCCGGCATGTTTACCGCTTTCTTTTCCATTCTCTCGCCGGGCAAGCACATTCTGGCGCACCGCGGTCCGTACAACGGTCTGCTGCATGCCCACCTGGGCATGATCGTGCCGGAACCCGCGGCGCACTGCCGGATCGAGGTCGGCGGTGAAATCAGGCACTGGCAAACCGGCAAGGTCATGGTGTTCGACGACACCTACAAACATCAGGTGTGGAACAACACCGACGGTACGCGCGTCGTGCTTTTTCTCGACAATTACCGTCCGCTGCGCTGGCCGGGCTCGCTGCTGAACCGCGTCGTGCTGCAGCTTATCCGCTGGTCGCCCTTCATCCAGGATGCCCGCCGCAATCATCGCGCCTGGGAGCGCGGGCTGGAACGCTGACGCCGGACGGCCTCACGCGTAGGTCGCCGGCTCCGCGAGCTCGCCGCGCATCATTTCCAGCCTGCCGTCGTCGAAGCGGTAGATCCGGTCGGCAATGTCGATCAGCGCGGGACGGTGCGACACGGCCACCACGGTCAGCGCCGGCGTGAGCGATCTGAGCGTCGCACTGATGGCGGCTTCGGATTCCGGATCGAGTGCGCTGGTCGCTTCGTCGAGGATCAGCAACTTCGGATCGTGCGCCAGCGCGCGCGCGATCACCATGCGCTGACGCTGCCCGCCGGAGAACCGGCCGCCGCGTTCGCCGACCACGGTCAGCATGCCGTCCGGCAGCGCTTCGATGAAGCACCAGGCTCCGGCCTGACGCAGTGCGCGTTCGGCATCGGCTGCCGTCAGCGTCGGATCCCCCAGCGTCACATTGACCAGGATGGTGTCGTGCAGCAGCAGCGTTTCCTGCGGTACATACCCGATGCTCCGGCGCCACAGGTCGCGGTCGAGCGATGCCAGCGGCACGCCGTCGATCATTATTTGCCCCGATTGCGGCGTCAGCAGGGCGCACAGCAGGTCGAGTATCGTGGTCTTGCCGGCGCCCGAGGGGCCGATCAGGCTGGTGAAGGAGCCTGCGGGCAGGGTCAGGCTGACGTCGCGCAGTACGGTTCTGTCGCCATACGCGAAGCTGACCTTTTCGAAACGTATGTCCCGCTGCAGACCGGGTACACGCTCGCCGCTGGCCGGTTCCGCTGCAGCCTGCGCCTCGTCGATCATGCCGCGCAGCGCCCAGTAGGCACTTTCCTGCGCAACCATGCGGTGGTAACGCTGCTGCGCCTTGTGCAACAGGCTGAGCACGCGCAGCAGCAGGAATGTGAGCACCATCACCGAAGCCATCGGCAGTTGCCAGATCACCAGCGCGACATACAGACCGCCGGCGGCGAGGATGGCCAGCATCGGCTGCTGCAGTGCGCGCAGCGCCTCGCGGCTCAGCACCTCGCGCTCCATCGCGCGGTTCAGGCGTGCGTTCTGTTCGCGCAGCAGCGCATCGGCCACGCCCTGCCGCGCCATCGCCTTCAGCGGCTTAACCGATCCCAGCACATCGGTCAGGTAGGCCAGCAGATCCCGCATCAGTGACGTCTGCTTCCTGCCGGCCCGGCGCGCTGATCGAACCAGCTGCCACATCGCTGCCAGAAGCACGCCGCCAAGCAGCAGCAGTACCAGGCTGGCCTGCCACGACACGAGCATCGCGATCACCGCATACACGGCGGCCTGGATGGTCAGCGCCAGCACATTGGCCGCATGCTCGTAGCCGGTGGATGCGCGGAACGATTCGCTGGCCACCGCATTGGCCAGCGCTCCGGTCGGCTGGCGCAGGTAGTACTCCCAGCGACTGCCCAGCAGGGCACGGATCAGTTCAAGCCGGAGGTCGGTCGCCATGTGTGCCACCGCATAACCGACCTGGCGATTGGCCACCAGGATCAACAGGCTGCTCAGGGTCATGCCGATCACGATTACCGCCAGCATCGTCCCGACGGCGGGCTCCAGGCCGACCGCATGCAATGCGCCGAGCACGTTGCCGGCCAGCCCCGAGTCAATCTTTTCTCCGAGAGCGACTGATACCATCGGCAGCAATGTGGTGAGGCCGACTCCCTCTGCAACGCCGGCCAGCACCAGACTGAGCATCATCAACAAGGTACGCGCCGGATAGGCGCGACCGAAAGCAACCAGAATTCGCATGCGCTTCGTTCAATACCGATCTGTTTCAGGACGTCCGGCGCGTGCCGCGTCGCGCGTGGCGCTGCTTGCGCGACGGGCGATCGCAGCCGGGCTGATGTTTGCCGTGTGGCCCGCTCATGCCGTTACCCCGCTCGGTCTCTGGATAAACGAGAAACAGACCGTCGCGGTGCACCTGGCTCCTTGCGAGGCGAGGCTGTGCGGGCGCATCGTATGGCTGGCAAAACCTTTCCGCAAGGACGGGACGCTCAAGCGCGACGAAGGCCGTCCGCTGTGCGGCCTCGCCGTGATGCACGGTTTCGCGCCGGTCGAGGGCGGTGCCTGGCTGGAGGGGTCGATCTACGACCCGGCCAGCAGCTCGACCTACAGCGGCCGGATGCGGCTGACCGACCCCGATACGCTGGAAGTCCGCGGCTACGCGCTGGTGTCGGTGCTCGGCCGCACGGTCATCTGGCACCGTGTCGCCGACGTGCCCGGTACCTGTCCTGTCGCCCGCCTGCACACCGCGCGCCAGCTTTCCTGATCGGCCGGCACACGGATCGTCTGGTCGTCATTCAGTCACTCACGGGATAAGCAATGCGAACCGTTTTCTTCATTTCCGACAGCACCGGCATCACCGCCGAAACACTCGGCCGCAGCCTGCTTTCGCAGTTCGAGGGCGTGAAATTCCGGCACACCCGGGTGCCGTTCGTCGATTCGGTAGACAACGCGCTCGACTGCGTCGAACGCATCACCGAGTCGCAGATGCGCGACGGCGTGCGGCCCATCGTGGTCACGTCCATCGTCAATGCCGAGGTGGCGCGCACCGTGCGCCAGGCCGACGCGCTCTTTCTCGATCTGTTCGAGCACTTCGTCGGGCCGCTGGAAGATGAGCTGGGGCAGGCGGCCAATCACAACGTCGGCCGGCAGAAGGGCGCGGAAGAAAGCGCCGATTACCAGAATCGCATCGAGGCGATCAATTTTTCGCTGGCGCACGATGACGGCATGTCGCACAAGGAACTGGAGAAGGCCGACGTGATCCTGGTCGGCGTGTCGCGTTCGGGCAAGACGCCGACCAGCCTCTACATGGCGATGCAGTTCGGCGTGAAGGTCGCCAATTACCCGTTGATTCCGGAAGATTTCGAGCGCGGCAAGCTGCCGACCGAACTGGTGAAGTACCGCAGCAAGCTGTTCGGCCTGACCATCGCGCCGGAACGGCTGTCGCAGATCCGCGAGGAGCGGCGGCGCGGCAGTCAGTACGCCTCGCTCTCCAATTGCCGCTACGAAGTCGATGCAGCGCAGAAGCTGATGCGCATGGAAGGCATACGCTGGCTCGAATCGACCCACAAGTCGATCGAGGAGATTGCCGCCGTGGTGCTGCAGGCGGTGCATGTCGAGGACGACAGCTGACGCGCCGATGACGCCAGGTGGCGCTTTGTGGTGCAATGACCGCCCGCACGATCCCGCTCCGCCCCATGTTCAATCCCACCCGCGACCAGGCCCGGCAGTTCTTTCTCGACACCTGGGCCAAGCGCAACAGCGGCCAGCCGCTGACGCAGATGGAAACCATCGCGCTGACGCTGATCGGCCGCCACCCGGAATACCACGCGCTGCTCGACCAGGGCGAACGCGCGCTGACGCGCGAATATCCGCCGGAACTGGGCGAGACGAATCCCTTCCTGCATCTGTCGCTGCATCTGGCGATCGAGGAGCAACTGGCCATCGACCAGCCGCCCGGTCTGCGCGCCGCCTTCGAGGCCCAGCGCGCGAAGATGGGTGACGAGCACGAGGCGCTGCACCGGGTGCTCGACTGCCTGGGCGAGAGCATCTGGCGTGCCCAGCGCGATCGCCAGCCGCCCGATGGCGCGGCCTATGTGGCCTGCGTGCGCGCCGGGCTCGACGACTGAATTCCTACTTTGGCGACACCATGACCGACAAGACCGGACTTATCCTTCCCACCGAATTCCACGGCCAGCCGGCGCTGTCGCTCGAAGCGGCCGACGGCGCGCGCTGCGTCGTCAGCCTGTTTGGCGGCCACATCGTGTCGTGGGTGCCGGCCGGCGGCAAGGAGCGGCTCTACCTGTCGCCCGAGGCGCGCTTCGACGGGCAGGCGGCGATCCGCGGCGGCATCCCGGTCATCTTTCCGCAGTTCGCGGCGCGCGGTGACGGGCCGCGCCACGGCTTCGCACGCACTCGCGTGTGGCAGCTGACCGAACAACGGGCGGCCGCCGATTTCGTCACCGTGACGCTCACGCTCGCCGACGATGACGCCACGCGTGCGCTGTGGCCGCACGCCTTCCTGCTCGAACTGACGGTCATGCTGAGCGGCAACCGGCTCGACCTCGAACTGAGCGCCGAAAACACGGACGACGCGCCCTTCGTGTTCGCCGCCGCACTGCACACCTATCTGCGCGTCGGCGAAGTCGAGAACTGCCGTGTCGAAGGGCTGCGCGGCAAGCGCTATCTGGACGCTACCGCGGGAGATCGGGCGACGCAGGACAAGTTCGATGCGGTGGTGGTCGAGGACGAAATCGACCGCGTGTATGTCGGCGCACCCGACAGCGTAGTGCTGAACGAACCCGGCCGCGCGCTCGGCCTGCAGAGCACCGGCTTTCCCGACCTCGTCGTGTGGAATCCGTGGGAACACAAGGCGCGCGCGCTGACCGACCTGCCGGACCGCGATTTCCGCCATTTTCTGTGCCTCGAACCGGCGCTGGCCGACAAGCCGCTCGAACTGGCGCCCGGCGCGCTGTGGAGTGGGCTGCATACGCTGGTTGCGGCTTGAGATGCAAGATTCAAGGGGCAAGATTCAAGATTCAAGGGGCAAGGGTAGGGGTGGTGTGCTTGCCGGGGGTGGGTGCTTGCATTGAGCGGCGTGAGGGATGTGCAGTTCTTTCTCTTGCGTTGAGGGCACTTCGTGTCCGGGCCGTCGGCGCGGGGCTGATGTTCAGGCCGCGTCGTCTCGGATCCAGCCGACGCGTCCCTGCGTGGCGTCGTTCAGGCGCGCCATGAAGGCTGCGGCTGCGGGTTCGGGCAGGCTGATGCGCATGTCGACCAGCGAACCGTGGCTCACGGCGCCCAGCGTGGCACCGGCCGCTTCGATTTCGCGCCGCACCGTGCCTTCGAGCGCGTAGGGCAGGGTGCAGCGCAGCGCGATGCGACGGGTCAGCGGCACCTTGGTCGCCGTCAGCAGCGCCTGCGCCACCGCGTCGGTGTAGGCGCGCACCAGGCCACCCGCGCCGAGATTGATGCCGCCGTAGTAGCGCACCACGGTTGCCAGCACGCCTTCCAGATCCTGATGACGCAGCACTTCGAGCATCGGCCGCCCGGCCGTGCCGCTGGGTTCGCCGTCATCGACCGCCGCCGACTGTCCGCCCGCCAGCAGCGCCCAGCACACATGCGTCGCTCCCGGATGCTCCCGCCACAGCTCGATCACCCGCGCCTGCGCCGCCGCGCGGTCCCGCATCGGCTCGACGCAACCGATGAAGCGGCTCTTCTTGATGAGCAGTTCGCTGCTAACCGGGGCGGCAAGCGTGTTCGACATGGCGGCGGAGCTTACCGGGAGTGCTTGCCGCGCGATACCCGTCTCCGAACAAGCGATGTCGCATGATCGATGCGCGGATCGCGAGCAGGGCTCGCTCCTACAAGGGGACGTGCCGCACCCGTAGGAGCGACCCCCGGTCGCGATCGGCGCGTTGATCGAGCGCGGGTGCGTGTTCAGAGGGGGGATCGCGAGCGGGGCTCGCTCCTACAGGGGAACGTGCCGCACCTGTAGGAGCG
>FWPV01005002.1_pt1 | contig 27057 bp, 27 predicted proteins | sample 2228371 | NCBI WGS metagenome assembly FWPV01 (sample SAMEA103939776, study PRJEB20133) | metagenome
TTAAAGGACTACTCTTTGCTAGAACGGGGTATTTCCCATATAATGTGGAGAGGTCACATTTATAGACTGGACAATGGTGAATGATGAAAGTGGTGTCAATAGTTGGTATGGCCGGTTCAGGTAAGTCAGAAGTAGCCAAGGTATTTGAAAGGAACGGCTTTAAGAAGATAAGGTTCGGGGATATCACTGATGAAGAAATCAGGAGGAGGGGCCTAGAGCTAAATGAAGAAAACGAACGTTACGTACGGCAACAGCTCAGAAAAGAGCACGGGATGTCAGCTTATGCTAAATTGAACCTGCCGAAGATAGACGCCTTGATAAAATCGTCGGACGTTGTGATTGACGGGCTCTATTCTTGGGAGGAGTATACCTTGCTTAAAAGCCGCTATGACAATGAGTTCTACGTAGTTGCTGTTTGGGCATCGCCGAAGACGAGGTACGAAAGGCTGGCTAAGAGACAGATTCGACCGCTGACAATGTCAGAAGCTGCCAACCGGGATATTGCCGAGCTGGAGAACACAAATAAAGGTGGACCAATTGCTATGGCAGACTTCACCATTATAAACGAGTCCTCACTGGAGGACCTGAGACGAGAAGCTGAAAAGGTGCTATCTCTATTGAGATGAATAAAGCAACCAGACCCGACATTGACGAGTATTTTCTCAAGATAGCTTCCGTAGTAGCCGAGCGCTCTACCTGCCGAAGGCACCATGTTGGAGCTGTAGCAGTAAAGGACAAGCACATACTAGCCACCGGCTACAATGGTGCAGCTGCTGGGCTCAAGGACTGCCTGGAGCTTGGTTGTCTCAGAGACGAAATGAAAATACCCTCAGGAACAAGGCACGAGATATGTCGAGGCATCCATGCCGAACAGAATGTCATCATACAGGCATCGTTGCACGGCGTGAGCCTTGAGGGCGCTACGGTCTATGCTACCCATACTCCTTGCATACTCTGCGCCAAGATGCTGGTCAACGCCAAGATAAAGAGATTTGTCACCTTTGGTGAATACGCCGACAATTCCTTTATAAAGCTATTTAACGAAGCTGGTATACAGTTCGAATTCCGGAAACGCCCACCCTCCAAGATAGCCCACTTGGACTAAAGTACCTATTTTAAATTCGGCTATTGACGGTAGAGGAGAATACACAAGAGTCTTAGTACAATATATCCCTATGTGGTTTCGAGCCTTGTTTAACTGGCTATTCCTCTCCCTTTTCTGCTAGAATACAGTAGGTGGTACTTCTGCATATTGTCTGATATGTAGTGCCGTAACCCTTTCGTTTAAGGAGGCGAACGATGAGGTGGATTTTATTTCCTATACTGTCATTGCTGCTCGTAGCGAGCATAGGATGCGGTCCATCTGCTGAGCACACCCGACTTATCCAACAACAGCAAGACCAGATCGAAAAATTGCAGGTTGAGTTGGCTATTGCCAGGGCGGAAATATCCGCCCTCAGATCACAGGCACCGCAAGTCGTGGTGAAGGAAGTCGAGAGCCCTAAGTGTGTGGAACGAGTCAAAGAGTCACCAGTAGCAGTTCCTGTGGTCGTTGAGGTACCAGTCTGTTGCCGAGTATGTGTCACTCACCCACCCTGTCCTTGTCCGCCCATCCGACCCATACCACCCGCACCACCTCCACCACCATGTCCACCAAAACCTCCTCCCTCCCATCCTCCTGCACCTTCTGCACTCTCTACACCTCCTTCTCCTCCCACACCTCCTACACCTCCTTCGTCCCATCCTCCTAAGCTTCCCACACCACTCGCTATGCAACCGCGACCAGGCGTGCTGTCTAAACCACCTGTGCTCCCAAAAATAGACCATGCGGACGCTGCAAGCAAGCCCGTTGTTAGCCTTTTGGCAGCAACGCTATCCCAAGCTCGCCCGAACCAGGCTTTCTCAAGATATATGCGGTCGCCTATGGCATCCCCTTTGCCAAAAAATATAACGGAATACCATCGATGAGACCTTCGCTAAAATCGCCAACTTGAGAAAAAGTCCCGCACCGTATCTATCTGGAGACAGCCTTAGCGGCATACATTCGCCGATACGGAATAGCGTCAAGCCAATGCTTTTCAATTCCTTTTCTCTGTGTCACCAACAAAAGTAGGAAAGGGCAATTACACCTCGAACGCCACACAAACCTTGCGTCCGGGGAATTCCAGAGGGGTACACACACCAGCAAGGGGTAGGAGGTGAATAATGGATCATTATCTCCTGGCACAAGAATTATGACCCTGGGTTACAGGCACTCCGGAGTCTACATGTGTAAGATACTCCATAGATGCTCTGGAAGGAACTCAGGCTTATTAGGCGTTGAGGGACAGGAAGACTACTGTTGCCAGAGTCGCCAGAGAGTAGCGGCTTATAAAAGTGCCACGATTTTCGAATTTGGCGTGGGAATTTCCTAGACAATAGTAGGTAAAGCATTAAGCCCGGCTCTAGAGGAAGGAGAGGGCTGGACGGACAAAAGAGACCAAGTAAAAGACCCAAAGGGGGAAGGTCGGCTTGTGGAGAGCATTTGTAGTCTGCGGTATTATGCTAGCGTTCACTGTTGCTAGTGCATGTACTGCACCACCAATTGTTCTCCAGGACAGGATGGCAGCCAATCGTGAGGTGGTGACTGTCAAGGAAGTAACTTTAATTACTGAAGATGGAATAAGAATAAACGTAAGCCATTTCGTCTGCGAGCAACCGAACGTTTGCATACTCGCTCACGGTTTCATGGGCAGCAAGCGAAGGCCTTATATCACCAGGCTTACTAAAAGGTTAGTCAAGAACTTCGATGTGATAACCTTTGATTTCCGTGGTCATGGAGCAAGTGGCGGTGTCTCAAATGGCTTAGCAGAATCTAACGATATGAGAACAGTCTTAGATTATGCCAAAAGTTGCGGATACAAAAAATATGCTCTGGTAGGATTTTCGTTGGGTGGCATTCAAGCGATATACACGGCGGCAAAATCACACGATGTTGATGCCTTGGTTACTGTAGGCACGCCGGCTGACGTCGAGTCGCTCATACCGAACGCAGGATGGCTATACTGGATGGTCTCTAACCCGCTGGGGAGGCTATTACTTTGGACGTGGGTTAGAGTAGGCAATGGTTATGAGCTTCCCAAGCCTGTTTCCGTGATAGAACAAGTCTCTCCGATTCCGATACTTATAATCCATGGTAGTAAAGATAGCCTAGTTGATGTCAAAAATGCAGAAGTGCTTTACCAAAAAGCAAAAGAGCCGAAGGAGCTAATAATTATTCAAGGCATGGACCATCCTCCCAGGCTACCAGAAGAGTTCTACAATACGGTGGAAAATTGGTTGGTGCGACTGTTAAAGTAGCAAAAATCTCGGGGCGACCTTTACGAATAGAAGTTGGCAATCCTATTTGCTGTGCACAACATATCGTCAAACCTGTGTGACGAAATTTCTTAATGTTCCTATTTTCTCTATTCGAACCTCTACCACATCTCCTGGCTTCATCGGGCCGACGCCTGAGGGTGTGCCAGTAGCTATAATATCTCCAGGAAGCAACGTCATCACACCGGTAATAAAACTTATAAGCTTTGGCACACCGAAGATAAGATCACCGGTACACGCAGATTGGCGAAGTTCACCATTGAGGTACGTTTCGAGCTTCAAGTTATCAGGGGCAACTTCCGTTTCTATCCACGGACCTATAGGAGCAAAGGTGTCGTAACCTTTAGCCCTCGTCCATTGTCCGTCTGTAGCCTGGGCATGGCGGTCGGAGACATCATTGACACAAGTGTAACCTAGGACATAGTATCTCGCCTTCTCTTCAGTCACATACTTCGCCTTTCTGCCGATAACTACGCCAAGTTCACCTTCGTAATCAACCCGTTTCCAGCCCTCAGGCAGAATGATCTCGTCATCTGGACCAATGACTGCAGTGGAAGGTTTTAAGAATATGAGGGGTAGGGAAGGGATGGGCAGTTTTGTCTCATCTATATGGCTGCGGTAATTTAGTCCAAGGCAAACTATCTTAGACGGGACACAAGGAGCAAGCAATTTCACCTCGCCAAACTTGTAGGTACTTCCATCAAGTATGGATGGACTATTGAGATGTTTGAGGTGACTAAATGGGCTACCTCGGAGTCCGTGTACCGTATCGTCCTTTAACAAGCCGTATTTAACTCTACCCTGAGCGGCAAATCGGACTATGCGCACGCCAACCTTCAATCATCGTGATCTTACAGTCCGGCAGCATCGAGAATCGCCGGCACCTTAGATTCCAGACCAATAGCCATGATATGAGTGCCCTGGCACATGTCACGCATCTCATTGATCAGCCGAGCTGCAATCTCGATGCCCTTCTGCAGCTTATTCTCAGCCTTGTCAATTTCGTTGATTAGTTCATCAGGGACATGTATGCCAGCAACGTTCTTGTTCATAAACCGTGCCATTGCTGCTGACCTTAGCAGCACAATGCCGACCAATACAGGTACGCCGAATTTCTTAGCTTCTTTCATGAAGGCTTCGAACCTTTTGGGTTCATAAATCGCCTGGGTTTGAAAGAATTGGGCACCAGCCTTAACCTTTTTCTCCATTTTAATAAGCTGTGGCTCCATTGGGTCAGCGCCCGGGGTTACACAGGCTCCGAGGAAAAACTTGGGGGCTCCCTTTAACTCTTTGCCAGCTAGATCTCTGCCCTCCTCCAGACATCGGGCAGCGTACAGCAAAGAAACAGAGTCAAGGTCGAATACAGGCTTCGCCTCCGGATGATCCCCCAGCGTGACATAATCACCGGTGAGGCAGAGGACATTCTCAATGCCAAGCACATGAGCATTAAGTAAATCGGACTGCAGAGCGATTCGGTTGCGATCACGACAGGTCATCTGAAATATCGGCTCGACGCCCTTCTGTTTGAGCAGGTAACAGCCCGCTAGTGAGCCTAACCTCATGACCGCACTTTGCTGGTCAGTGCAATTAATCGCATCCACCCTGCTCTTAAGTAATTCAGCATTTTCTAGAAATTCATGTATATCTACGCCCTTTGCCGGACCGATTTCAGCGGTGACCACAAACTTGCCATTCCTGAGCGATTCGCGCAAACTCATTCTAGGGTTACCTCCTTCAAGGTTAGCTAAACCTTCACTTCTTGTTGTTCAAGTGCCCACATTATGGTAGACCTGAGTTCTCTCGGTGGTTGCATTTTGGCGTAGTTTTTGATTACGGGCAAGGTTCGCATTTTATCCAGTCGTCCTAGCTTTTTTAGTCTCTCGTAGATTAAGTGCCAGCCGCAATCGCGTACATCAGGCTCAACCTCACACTTCCCGTTTTTAGCACCACCACAGGGACCATTAATCAGCCACTTGGTGCAGGCAGTCAAGGGACAAATGCCACCAGTCAAGTCGAGAACACAATCGCCACATTCGCGGCACCGCTCGCTACCCCGCCACTCGCCACGGGCACCCCCAACATTAATAGTGTTAGCTGCCGGATGCGTCAGTTTGTTCACCACAGCAGCGGTAGCCTGAACTCCAATGCCACAGGTCATTACCAGTAAGGAGTCGGCGGCATCAATCTCGTCCTCGTGGTGGAATAGCCTCGTCTTAACCAGAGCTTTATCGCAGAGGAAGTCGACTATGCAATAGCCAGTGACGATCTTGCCTTCCTGCTCCAACCGTTGCTTCATCTCCAGAACCTTAGACTCGTCACCGGTATGACAAACCTCGGCACAACCTTTACAGCCAACCAAGAAAACTTTTTTCTCTCCTTCCAGATAGCTCAGGATCTCCGACATAGGTTTTAACTGAGAAATTATCATTTGCTTACCTCCTTGGCTATATTGCTTTCCTCTATCTCCCTAAGGACTAGCCTGACGAGCTCGGGTAGTTTTTCCTCTACTTCTGGGGAGAGCTCAAGCCCTAAGTCCATTTCTTTGGGTTCGATACCGATGATGACGACAGACTTCGGCAGCCTATCAAATAGAGCCATCATTTTCAAGCTATCTAGTGCTCCTATCTCATGCAAAGAAACAGGTGGCTCGAAGCCCAAGCCCACTTCATCCAAACTGAAGCGATAAATAGTCCCGGGCATATCACCAGCTTTGACAGCATCCACGATGATCAGCTTCTCTACACCGTCACCAATCAATGGTAAGATATCAAGTGTTGTACCCCCTTCAATCACATGAACAACGGCAGTGTCCACACTGCCAGACAGTTGCTGAACCAAGCGGACTCCAATACCATCGTCTTTAAGCAACAGGTTGCCCAACCCCAGAACCGCGATTCTCGGCGAGCCCTTTTTTAACATGCTGAGCCACTCAGCAGACCTTGTATACTCCAAGAGTTCTCCCCTTAGGTGTAATAACGTGGACGGCACAAGCCAGGCAAGGGTCGAAGGAGCGGACAATTCTTCCTATTTCAAAGGGATTTCTCTCATCTTTTATCTTGGTACCTATCAGGGCTTGTTCTACCGGACCCGGCTGTTCCTTGTCATCTCTGGGTCCTAAATTCCAGGTACTTGGCACTACACACTGGTAATTGGCAATTTTCTTATCCCTTATCTCAATCCAGTGCCCCAGCGCCCCTCGAGCGGCATCGACCAAGCCCATTCCGAAAGCCTCGTCGGGTATAGCGTAGTCTATATAGGCTGGTTCACCGGGCTTAAGCTGGAGGAGCCAATCAGGCATAGAATCAGCCAGGAACTTGGTATAAATAGCACGGGCGGCATGGCGACCTAGGACAGAGAATAAAGCCTTGGGGCTGGCTTTGAACCTGGAGAGAACGGAATCGACCAGTTTCTTTACCGTAGGCTCACCGCTGGCATAGGTGACCGCTACCCGGGCTAGAGGCCCTACTTCATACACCTTCCCATCATAGCGTGGTGCCTTTGCCCACGAGTATGCCCCTTTCTTCTCAGGTTGGGGCTCTGTGATTCCCTGGGACGGGTGCTTGCTAGTGCTTGAATCAGCATACCAAGAATGCTTCACGTATTCCGTGATTTTACTGGCGTCTAAGGAGTTGGGTTTCAGATCCATCGACACGGTTCCTTGCTTCATAAGTCGCTTTCTCTTGGTGTAGTCCGGGTTACTACCATCGAGGTCAAAGCTTCCATAGGAAAGCAGATTGCCGCAGCCAGCACCGATTTCAAAATAGTCAGGGTAGGCTTCAGCCACTGCGAGCACATCAGGGATATAAACGTTATCCACAAAGTCCCGCAGCTCATTCAGCATCCACAGGAAAGATGCTATTTTATCCACGGTGACAGTTGTTGTGACTCCACCTGGAATGACTGCCATGTTATGAGGCATTTTGCCACCAAAAATAGCCAGCATCTCCTGACCTTTACGCCGCATCTCCAGAGCTTTAACATAATGAGCTAGGGCATCTGTGTTCACCTTGTCACTGAGCCGATAATCGCCTTCGTACCGGGGCACAAATGGGGCTAATTCACCCCGCTTGGCAAACTCTTTGACTGAGTTCAGGACAGGGTCATTGCCATCATACGTAAGCACCCGAGTGACATCGACATAATCAAGTGCCGCCAGGTGATAAAAGTGGAGGATATGGTCAGAAATATGCGCTGCCCCCAAGATTAGATTACGGATGATCCGACCGTTGTCAGGTATCTTATCAGCAAGACCAAAGGCACTGTCTAAATTTAGAGTAGCCGCTATAGAATGGCTGGTAGGACAGACTCCACAGATGCGCTGCGTATACATCTGGGCATCACGCGGGTCTCTGCCTCGGAGGATAATCTCTATACCCCTGAAGAGCATGCCTGAACTGTGTGCCTCTTTTACTACTCCATTCTCCGTGACGACTTCAATCTTGAGATGTCCCTCGATACGGGTGATAGGGTCAACTACAATCCTGCTCAATTCTCAATTCTCCTTTCCTTGGAGTTTGCCTATCATGGGCATGTTGGCATCATTAAGCTTTTGATATACGGGTGCTAGCAAATCAGGAAAAACAGGCTCGCAGCAACCTATGCAGGGTGACCCTGCATCAATGCACCAGCTTGTTCCGTGGTTCCATTTCCTCAACGGGCAATCGGCATGGGTAACCGGCCCCTTACACCCCAGCTCATTTAAACACCCCGGTTCGCCGAATTTCCTGGCAAATTTTCCCTCATCAAAATAGGCTCGTCGAGGGCAATTCTCATGGATCAAACTGCCATAAAAAGCCTTGGGGCGCTTAAATTCATCTAAGTCTTCTGGCTTGGGTAAGCCCAGAAGTAGCATAGAGGCAACAGTGCCTATGAACCAATCCGGGTGGGGTGGACAACCGGGGAGATTGATCAAAGGCTTGCTTATCTTTCGCGAATTCAAGAATTTGTCAGTGCCGATATAACCACCCGGGTTTGGCTTGCCCGCAGCTATGCCACCAAAAGCAGCGCAGGTGCCCAGAGCGACGACTGCCAGTGCATCCCTGGCTAACGTTTCGACACGCTCTGTCATAGGTACTGGCTTACCATTCTTCTCTCCGAATGTCCCGTAAATGCCACCATCTTTAGTAGGTATCGCACCCTCGACAACGAGGATGTAGCCGTCTTTGTTAACTTTCGACATTTCTTCAAGCACCGCAATCACTGCCTCACCCTCCCCTGCCATTACGGTCGCCTGGAATTTCAAGCTTACATGTTTACCTGGGATTAACTCATCGATCAGGACATTCTTTATGGTCGGGCTCACTGAATTGAGGACTGAGACAGAACATCCGGTACAGCTACCTGTTTGTATCCAGACTACCGGAACCTCTTGGACATTTGATTTAGCCATCTGGCCTCCTTTCCTTGCCAAGATTTGCCAAAGGCAAATTTTACAGCTTTACCGAAACTAATGCAAATAGAGACACATCGGCTGCGTTTTCCTACACGCGCAACAAGCAGTCGACGGCACAATTGAGTGCTTTGTCCAAATCTGAAAAAAACCGAAGGGGGTGATGAAAAATAGCACGCATGGCTGCGTTCGCCCCCGTTTCTTGATTTACAAGGAGGTTAGCCAGACTTTCCGGGAAAAGCAGCAGCATCGCTAAACCTAGCAAATTCTGGGGAGTAGTTCGCCGCTGAGCATGTCAACGATGCGGGAAGCTCCCAGTCGGGTCTTCATTATCACCTTGCCCTTATGCTCATCGGTTACCTCACCGATAATTGAAGCATCAGCACCATACGGGTTCTGTCTCATCTTGTCTAAAACTTTCCCGGCATCTTGTGCTGCAACTATAGCTACTAACTTGCCTTCGTTGGCAAGGTAAAGCGGGTCAAAGCCAAGAAGCTCACAGGCAGCTTGTACTCCAGCACGAACCGGAATCTTCTCCTCTTCTATCCGAATGCCCACATTCGATTGTTTGGCGAGCTCATTAAGTGATGTAGCTAAGCCTCCCCGAGTTGGGTCACGGAGACAATGGATCTGAGGTGAGGCTTCGAGCATCTGCAACACCAGCTTGTTAAGCGGAGCGCAATCGCTTTGAACCGGCACTGAGAACCTAAGCCCTTCACGTTGGCTCATCACCGCAATACCGTGGTCGCCGATAGTCCCGCTCAGTATAACTTTGTCGCCGACCTGAGCATTAGCCCCTGAAATATCAACTCCCTGCGGCACGATGCCTATACCCGAGGTGTTGATGAATAGTTTATCGGCGCTGCCTCGGTTCACCACTTTTGTATCGCCAGTGATTATCTTCGTCTCAGCCTCTTCAGCCGCCGCCTTGATAGAGCTAACAATCCTTCTCAGCTCCCCTACCATCAAGCCTTCTTCTATTATGAATGACAGGCTTAAGTATAATGGTATAGCTCCGCTCATAGCTAAATCATTGACCGTGCCGCAGACTGCAAGCTTGCCAATATCGCCACCCGGAAAAAAGATAGGGTTCACCACATAGCTGTCGGTGGTGAAGGCAAGACGACCGCTGAGGTCAAAGACCGCCGAATCATCCAGCTTAGACAGCAGCGGATTAGCGAAGGATGGCAGAAAATTCCTTTCTATCAATTCATGGCTCAGCCGGCCACCGCTGCCATGAGCCAGCAAGATAGTCTCATCGTTCATAATCAGTTCCAAAGTGATAATAGGCAGCACAGGCACCTTCTGAAGACACCATACATGGACCTACAGGTTCCTCCGGAGAGCAGATTTTGCGAAATAGCCTACAATCAGTGGGGGTCTTTACACCGCGGAGAATATCGCCACAGATACAACCCTTTGCTTCCCGAGCTGGTTCTAGTGTTATGGGGAAGGTTTTCTCAGCATCGAAACGCTGGAATTTGTCCTTCAGTTTCAGCCCGCTAGCTGGAACAATGCCTATGCCCCGCCAATCTGCGCTGGCGACCTCGAACACGCTATCAATTAGCTGCAAAGCCGTTACGTTGCCCCCGGGTTTGACGCCACGGCGATAGGCTATCTCAACTCGCGGACTGTGGCTTTCGATTTGCTCCACGAGCATAGCCACAGAGAGCAGAATATCCAGTGGCTCAAATCCTGAAACAACGCAGGCAACGCCATAGTCTCGGGGGATAAACTCGTAAGGGCGTGAGCCGATTATAGCGCTAACATGCCCAGGGCAGACGATGCCATCCAGCTTAAGCTCACCCAAGTCAAGCAGTGCTTTCATTATCGGTGGGCAAAGCTTCAACAGGCAGAGGACATAAAAATTTCTGATTCCTTCTTTTTCCGCCTGAAGAATAGAAGCCGCCACGGTTGGTGCAGTGGTCTCGAATCCTATGCCGATAAAGATGACAGACTTCCTGGGGTTATCTTCAGCAATTTGAAGCGCGTCTTGTGTGGAATAAACAATGCGGATATCAGCCTCCTCTGCCCTAGCTTTCTGTAAGCTGGAATAGCTGCCAGGGACTTTCATCATATCGCCAAAGGTGGCGACAATGACATTTGGCAGGCGAGCTAAGGCAATAGCCTTATCTATATCGATATTTGCTGTGACACACACAGGACATCCCGGGCCAGATAGCATCTGCACGGTTGGAGGTAGCAGCTGGCGGATACCATTTCTCATTATGGCTACAGTATGCCCACCACAGAATTCCATCAACTTAGCTGGGCTTTTGGATAGTCGCTCTATCTGGGATACAAGCTTCTTCCCCAGTTCGACATCCCGGTACTCATCTATAAATTTCAACTATTCTGCGCCCTCTTTTAGTGGTACTTCACCAGCAAATCCTTCGCCAGTAAGTTTCGGCAGTATCTGCTCAGCTAGCTCCAGATTAGATATCAACTCTCCAAGCTGGCTTAAATATCTTGCAGACTTATTTTTAAATCCCTGCAAGTACTTTTGCCTTATCGCCAAGTCTGAGTTACCGATGCTTTTCTCAATGTTTGTGAGCACCAACTCGTTGGTATTCTTGTAGCTCTGGGTCAAATATCGTGCACCGCTCAGCGTGGATTGAAGCTGGTTGCACAACTCCACCCATTGAGAGATGGTGGAAAAATGTTCTGGCTGTTCTGGCTTCTGCAGCCGAATTCGTTCTACCATTTTCAAGCAGGTATTACAGTAGAACACCAGAGGGTCTGCCGATTCCGGGCGGGGCAAAAGCTCCGGTAAAGCGATCCACTTGGAGCCGCTGTTCATATCTAATCCCCCCTTCTCAGTCACACGCTCACCCAGCTTGCATACTTCACTGGGTGGCGCTTCTAGACCGATGGTGGCAAACTCGCTCCACTTGAACTCTTTGAGTTCCAGAGCAATGCTCCGCGCCTTCTTTATGTAACTCTTCAACTCATCGTAGGGATCAGCGGTCTTGCGCTCCCTGGTAATTAAGTCCAGACTGTCAGGAACCCAAAGCAAAGCCAGACCAGCGAGCAAAAGTACCACACCAGAGACTAAAATAGCATGCAATATGTAGTTATTCTTCATTGCCCAACATTACCATTTCCCCCAACATCTTCAAGGTCTCTTGGGCTTCAAATTCGTCAATGACATTTATGGCATAGCCAGTATGGAGCAGGACATAGTCGCCGACTTTAACTTCAGGAGTGAGTATTATGCTGATCCGGCGCTTCACACCACCGATCTCTACCTCAGCCTCATTACCTTCTATCGAGACAACTTGGACAGGGACGGCTAGACACATGGTTTCACCCCACTGAAATTGGCTATTACCGCTTGGCCCAATGAAATCCCGCCATCATTGCACGGTACCCGCTTGTGAGTCAACACCGAGAAGCCCGCTGATTCAAGCAAGGGTAACACCTTTCTTAGCAACAACCGATTCTGAAAGACGCCTCCGCTCAAAGCCACTTGACTTATCCCCGTCTTTCTAGCTATCAACTGTGACATGTCAGCTATCATCAGGGCTACAGTATTGTGAAACTTGGCTGATATGATGCCTTCGGAGACGCCTTGAGACAAATCTTCCACCACAGCGGAGAACAAGCCTGCGAGCTGGATGATGTTCACTCCCCCTCTCTCAGCTATGTAATATGGGTATCCTTTATCTGCCATCCTATCGCAGTCATAAGCCGCCATTTCAAGTTCGATGGCAGCCTGTCCCTCGTAATCTATCTCGCCTCTGATGCCCAGCAGGGCAGATACCGCATCGAATAGACGCCCCATACTGGAATTTAATGGAGAATTCAGTCCACCTTGAACCTGACGTTTGATAAAGTCAATTTCCATTTTGTCAACCTGTGCAAACAAAGCTAGTTTATGGCTAACAGGGCTAACAGCGTCCTCACCTAGTAGCTTCAAAAGATAACCTATTGCGGTTCGATATGGCTTTTTTACGGCAGCAGCTCCGCCAGGCAAAGGCAGGTATTCCAGATGTCCCATCCTCGTAAAACCTTTATAGTCAACGACCAAAAATTCACCTCCCCAGATGTGTCCATCGCTTCCATAGCCTGTACCGTCTAGAGCTACACCGATAACTGGAGTCATAACCTCGTTGTCGACCATACAGCTAACTATATGGGCATGATGGTGCTGCACTTGGATGAGTTTAAGCTGGCTGTTCTGACTGCCCAACTCCAGCGCATATTTGGTGGAGAGGTATTCCGGATGCATATCATGGGCAACGACTTCGGGCTCGATGCGGAACAGTTTCTTGTATAAGGACAGCGTGCTCTCAAAGTGCTCCATTGTTTCTAGGTTCTCCATATCACCAATATGCTGGCTTATGAAGGCATAGTTATCTCTAGTTAGGCAAAAGGTGTTCTTTTCCTCAGCGCCACAGCCCAGCACTTGCCCGGCACAAAATTTCAGGTGGATGGGATATGGAGCATAGCTGCGGGCACGGCGTGTGAGTTGAACCGTACCCTTTTCCACAAAGGCTACACTGTCATCATACCGGGCATATATGTCGCGGTTGTGCACCAAAAAATAGTCGGCAATCCCCGAAAGTCGCCTTAGGGCTTCATCGTTATCTTTACAAATCGGCTCCTCGCTGATATTGCCACTGGTCATAACCAGAGGGAGGCCTGACTCCCGGAGCAAAAGGTGATGCAAGGGAGTGTAAGGGAGCATAACTCCAAGATACTTTAGATTCGGGGCTACTGCTTGACTTATTGTAGACTCCGGTCGCCACCGCATTAGCACAATAGGGCTTTGAGGCGAAATGAGTAGCCTTTCTTCAGCCTCGGATATATAGCAATAACTCTTAGCTTGATCTAAGTTAGCGACCATTATAGCTAGCGGCTTGAAAGGGCGCCTCTTTCTTTGACGGAGTAACCTAACAGTCTTCTCGTCGGTAGCATCACAGGCAAGAAGGAAACCACCTAAGCCTTTGATAGCCAGGATTTTTCCCTCTTTGAGAAGCTGACCGGCAACGAAGATGACGTCAGAAGTTTCGATGGGCGTCCCGCTAGCATCAAGCAGCTCCACCCTTGGTCCACATTTGGGGCAGGCGTTGGGCTGAGCATGAAATCGACGATCCAGCGGGTTATCATACTCTGCTTGGCAGTCCGGGCACATTGGAAAGGAGCGCATTGTAGTGTTGGAACGGTCGTAGGGCATATCCATTATAATGGTGAATCGAGGACCACAATTTGTGCAATTTGTGAACGGATAGCGGTAGCGCCTATCGTCAGGGTGGAAAATCTCTTTAAGACAAGCTTGGCAGGTGGCGATATCTGGGGACACCAGTTGATACTTACCCATCTCCACTGTGCTATGGCGAATCTCAAACTTTGTATAACCTGCTGGAGGATGGTAAGTAATGGAAACACCTTCTATAAGTGCCAGTGGTGGTGCGTTGTTTTGAAGCTCCGCCAGAAAGCACTTCAGGGCTTTGATTTCCCCTTCGACTTCGATTTTGACGTCTTCTGAGGTATTTCGTACCCAACCATTCAAATTGTATTTGGTAGCTAGCTGATAAACGAAAGGTCTGAAGCCAACCCCCTGAACTATACCCCGAGCGCTAACTCGAGCTAATCCGACGGTACCAACTTTAGCCATAAATTACATAAATTTTACTTCAATTGACAGCTTGGAGCAAAAATGAGAGATGGCTAAGTTTTCAAACAAACGTTCCGGGACTATCCCGATGCGTATTGCCCGCTCTTAATAGCTTCGACAACGCCCTGTCTTGCCCCCAAGTAAGCTAGGTAAATAGCGCTCTTGATAGCCTTAGCCCGACTGCGACCATGACCAATAACGATGTTGCCATTCACACCTAGAAGATATGCCCCGCCATATTCTTTGTAGTCTAGCTTCTTAATGGTGGAAGTCATCTGTACGTACTGAGCTAGAGCATGTCCAGTAAGCTGCTGGTCAAGCTTAGAAGATTGCTGCACCTCCAGCAAATTCTGGATAATTTCTGAATACCCTTCAATTGTTTTGACCAGGACATTTCCGGTAAAGCCATCCATGACAATGACATCGGCTTTACCCTTGAGGACATCATACCCCTCCACGTTGCCGATAAAATTTAAGTCGGTCTTTTTCAAAAGCTGGTACGTCTCCTTGACCAGCGAGTTGCCTTTATTTTCCTCCTCGCCAATATTAAGTAGTCCCACTCGGGGCGAGTTTATTCCGAAAACCTGTTTTGACAGGACATTGGCAAGCTGGGCAAATTGCACCAAAAATATCGGTCGACAATTGGGGTTAACTCCAACATCAATAAGAAAAGTTGGCTGAGGTTGGTTGGCATCAAAGACAGCACAAATTGCCAGACGCTCGATGCCCTTTACCAGTCCCAAATTGAGGAATGAGGCAACTACTGTTGCTCCCGTACTGCCTACGGAGACAAATCCGTCGGCAATTCCATCTCGCACCATCTTTATGCCAACCACAACTGAAGAATCCTCCTTATTTTGCACCGCCTGTATAGGTTCTTCGCCATCTCTGACGACTTGACTAGCCGGGACAATGGTTATATTTGATTTTCTCGAGCAGCGCCTCAACAGCATCTCGAGAACAGGTTTGTTGCCCACGAGAGCGATATCTATTGGGTATTCCTTAACTGCCTCGATGGCTCCCTTAACCACTTCGCGAGGGGCATAATCACCACCAGCAGCATCTATAGCGATTAGCATCGGTCTCAACAAAAATCTTCGTCTGCCCTAAGGCGTTCCCTGCAAGGCTGTAAGCTTACCGGATGGTTAAAGACTTTAGCGGGTCAATGCTATTTTGTCAAGGATCTGCTCAAGATGCCTGGGTACAATTCAATTTCCCTAGCGGTACCATGCTTTAGGGACACCCCTCCATAGAAAACACTACGTAAAGCTACCGCGTGATTTCATCGAACTTTGAAAAGCTGAGAGTAAACATCTATAATTCGATGGCTGAAATAACGGAGACACAAAGGGGCAATGCATGAGTTAGCAATAACCCAAAATATGTTGGATGTTGTTTTAGATGAGGCGAAAACTGCCAAAGCAACTAAAATTACCAAGATAAATCTGGTCATTGGCGGACTGTCAGGGGTCGTTAGCGATTGTGTGCAATTCTATTTTGACCTTCTTAAGAAAGGCAGCGCTGCTGAGGAGGCAATAATTGAATTTAGACTAGTGCCTGCTGAATTCAGGTGCCGTGATTGCCAGCATAACTTCAGCTTACAAGACTCCTCTTGGATTTGCCCTAATTGTCACAGCACCAGCCTTGAGGTGCGTAGCGGACAGCAATGCTACGTAGAAAGCATTGAGGTTGAGTAACACCTGTCTGGAAACAACTGAGGTGTTCTAGTGGGACACAAGTTTCGCCAAGGCTGGCTAAAGAAAAGGTGAAAAACAGCTTTCGGGAGACGGTGATGAAAAGGATACAAGTTTTGAAAAGTATTACTAGCGCCAATGATGCCATTGCGGCTCAGAATAGACAGATTCTGGACAAGCATAGAATTCTGGCTATTAACCTTATGTCGTCGCCAGGAGCGGGCAAGACTAGCCTCATCTTAAAGACGACTGAATACCTTGGGGGAAAACTGAAATTGGCAGTCATCGAAGGTGACGTAGCCTCCAGAATAGATGCGGAAAGAATAGGCAAGCAAGGGATCCCGGTTGTGCAAATAAACACAGGTGGCAGTTGCTCTTTGGAAGCTCAAATGATAACTCCAGCCTTGGACAAGCTACCATTGAAGAGCATCAATCTGCTCTTTATCGAGAATGTCGGCAATCTTATTTGTCCCGCTGAATTCGCCTTAGGGGAACATAAAAAGGTAGTAGTCTCTAGCATACCTGAGGGCGATGACAAGCCCATGAAATATCCTCTAATGTTCACCGAGGTCGATGCTTTGGTGATAAACAAGGTTGACCTCTTGCCATTTTTCGAATTCAATTTGGCAGGCTTTCGTAAAGCGGTCAAAGGGCTAAACCCGAATGTGAAAATTTTCGAGGTGTCATGCAAGACAGGAGTAGGTATGGAGACATGGAGTTCCTGGATATTGACCGAAACGAAAAAGTTGCTTTAGACAAGCTATATTTGCTTCTCTCTTGGTCATAACGCTGGTTTAAGCATTGAAGCCCAGAACAGTTGCCATGAGGATGTCAGATATTATAGTGGGGGAAAAGAGCGGTAGTGGGAGGGGATGGTCATCCATCACCGGACAGCTAGGGGACCGATGTCTTTGCCCCCGTTTGCTCAATATATTGGCAGCGCTGATTGGGATTTTGGAACGGCTTGGTGGTATCTAATAAGAATTTGGTAAGGCTACCCGGATTGATACCCGTCGGATGGGGACTTGCAAAGTGCTTCAACCCCTTTTGAAGTAGACCACCGAAAGCCCCCCAGACATGAGGGGTAAGCGCTATTAGCCTGCTAATTTTAAGCATTACCTTATTTCGCCTCGCTGCATAGATCTCTCAGTTCCGCAGGCAATTTGCCTTTGTCGTTGGCTACCGCTGGGACTGCCGGAATTTGCCAGTTTCTCTGCATAATCCCTTGTCCGTCTTGACTCAGCAAAAATTCTATAAAGGCTACAGCTAGGTCCGGGCGTGACGCAGTCTTAGGAATGGTAAGCCCGTAAGCAATCGGTGCCCCATTTATGCTGAAGGTTGTTCCCGGCTTCTTTCCGGTCACAACCACTGCAGCTGTAGCATACGAGTCTTTAAACTCGATGCTGGACAGGTCGATTTCCCGTGGCAGTTCAACATATTTGAGGCTGTGTTGCTTGGCGATAGAAAGGTATTCAAAGGCAAAGTCGATATCGCCAGAATGGAGTAGGGCGACCAGATCCACCTCTTTAGGTCTAATCACCCTCTTAGCAAAGTCACGGACGTCTAAGCTGGCATACAGACCGGGCTTATTGTAGTATTTTTCAGCCAGCTGCCAAATCATCAGTGTTCGATACCCACACGGATCTTGGTTGGGGTCACTGTGCCCATACCTTACGCCATCCCGAGCTAGGATTTCAAACCAGTTGTCTTTGTTTATCACGTCTTTAAATTTCGATCTTTCAGTATAACAAATCACCATCCGATTGTAGGCAAAGATGATGTACCAGTCGGCGAATTTTGGAAACATCATCTCCGGAATTAGGGCGTAGTCAGCGGAAATAAGCAGGTCGGCTATTTTGCCCAGCTCTGTGATCTTACGTATTTGGGCACGGCTACCGCCAGAGTCCCTTTGTATCCGTACGCTGGCGTAAATTTTGTTAAATTCCTTTGACATATCCTCAAGAGGGACAGCGAAACTGCCAGCATGATAGATGGCAAGATTACCCTTAAACGGCTGTAATGGCTTTAGCTGGGTGCAATTTAGAGCCACGATTAGTAGCACTACTAACAGAACTGCGGCTATGGAGGCTAGACTAATTCTCGCGTACGTTATCGGATTTCCCACTTTCAACCTTTTTTGGGTTCAACTTGACCAGATGTAATTGCGTTCATTTAAGTTCGCTGCTCACGGAGCCCGTTATTATATCTTGAGGAGCAAGCCCAGAACATAACAAATACCCTGCAGGCCAGCACTCTTACTGGCTAAAACACGTGCACCGCCGAAGCCTTGAAAGTCAAATAGACCTCTTTTCCCTTGGTCAGCTCCATCTCCTCAAAAGAGTGGCGGGTAATTAGGCAGATAAAATCAGGCGGTACAGTCACGGTAAGCAGGAGAGTTGCGCCTCTGTCATCTATCTGGCTGATGGTGCCGAGTAGACAGTTGCGAGCGCTGGACTTAAATGGCTGGGTCGAGACTAGAATATCCTCAGGTCTTATTGAAGCATGAAATCTGCCCCGCAACTCAGTTGCCACAGCCAGTTCTATTTTGCCTATGTTTATGATGGCACATTCATCATCACCATCACGGACTTCTCCGCCGAAGACATTTCGCGACATAGCAAAGCAGGCTACAAACTCCGAGTTGGGCTGACGAAATATCTCCTCGGCAGTACCGATCTGCATTATGCGCCCCTCGTTGATAACCGCAATCCTGTCTCCCAACGCCACTGCTTCCTCAAAGTCATGCGTAACGTGAATAGTGGTCACATTCAGACGCTGGTGTATTTGCCGCAGTTCGCGCTGTATGTTTTCCCTGGTGCCAGGGTCAAGCGCACTCAGCGGTTCATCCAACAGCAATACCCGTGGCTTAACACTTAGCGCCCTTGCCAAGGCTACCTTTTGACTTTCACCCCCGCTTAATTTATCTGGCTTCCGACTCAGAAGATGAGAGATGTTCAGCATCTGTGCCATCGAGTCAATCGTGGCTTCAATTTCCCGCCTCGGTTGTCCTTTCAGCCTCAAGCCAAAGGCTATATTTTCTTTGACCGAAAGATGGGGGAAAAGCACATTGTCTTGGTAAACGACGCTGATGGAACGTTTTTCCGGATTAGTATTGGTGATTTCTTTTCCGTTTATCCATATCTCACCTTCACTTATGGGATAGAGACCAGCAATGGACTCTAGCAGCACTGTTTTTCCCGCTCCAGTTGGTCCCAGAACTATGAAATACTCACCTTGCTGCACCTCGAAAGTGACGTCTTGCAACTGGAAATCGCCCAGTTTGACCGATATGTTCCTCACCTCAATCATGCTTTAACACCTTTGTAAACAAAAACTCTGAGACCAAGGAAGATGGTAAGACAGATTATTATTAGCAGTCCTGCCACTGGTCTGGCATGGTCTAGACCAAATTGCTCAAACCTATCAGCGACTAGTATAGACGCCACTGCCGGGTGATAAGCCAGTACCATCACTGCGCCGAACTCGCTTATTCCCCTTGCCCACATCATTATGTTGCCTGTTAGTATGCTCCGCCAGGCTAAAGGTAGGGTGATGTAGAAGAAGGTCTGCCAGGCAGAAGCACCGAGGCTACGTGATACTTTTTCCAGCCTAGGGTCAACGCCCTTAAAGCCTTCCTTGGCTGAGTTTATCAAGAATGGGATGCTGACAAAGAGCATGGCAATTATGATTCCCGCAATTGAGTCAACAAAGTTGATGCCTATAAAACTAAATGCTTTGCCCACTGCGAATTTGCGCCCGAAGACGAAAAGCAGCGCAATGCCAGCAGCAGTATGCGGGATAACAATGGGCACGTCAATTAGGGATTCAATGGTCTTCTTGCCCGGAAAGTCAAACCGCGCCAGAATATATGCCAGAGGGATGCCAAAGATCATTCCCACTACTGTAGCTAGCAAAGCAGTATATATGCTCAGCCAGATTGCGCTTCTCACTTCATCATCCAAGAGGGTCTCAAACAACATTGAGGGGCTGGATGAGAATATAGTCTTTGCCAGCGGCATAAAGATAAACAACAAGACGAGCAAACCAAGAAGAGCAAAGGTGATAGTCATGTTATCAGTTAAGGCTCGCCTCAGCCCTACTGCACCGTTTTTCACAGTATCTCCTCCATATGTTAGAACTCAAATAAAAGAGCGCCTCAGAAAGGAGACGCCCAAAAATTACAATCTTTGCTCTCCTTTCCAAACACGGGAGGCATCGCTGTTTCCTGCGATACCCTATCGGCCAATGCCCCTGGGGTACTCCTTTAGGACAAGAGGCTCGGAAAGCTAGCTATTGAATCCTGGAGCATTATAACATGCAAAAATGTCGCATACAAGCGATTGTATAGACCGAGGGCTAACATATGTTATAATCAGGCAGCGCAAGACTGGGAGCGTCTGCGCATTGAGGTATAGAGATGTCGTTAAAAGACATGAATGTATTTATCACCGGTGTCAGTGGTTTTGCAGGTTCACACATAGCCAAGCACGTCCTCAACCAGGCAGCCAGGGTTTTCGGTTTAATCCGAAGACGGGCAGATGATTCTCCGCCGCGCAATCTAAAATATTTGGGCATTGAAGCCGATATTGAACTGCTGGAAGGTGATGTGCGTGATATATCCAGCATCGCTACTGCCCTAGACAGGTCCAAACCAGATATAATCTTCCACTTGGCTGCCCAGTCATTTGTGCCCAGGTCTTTTTCTCATCCTTGGGAAACCCTTGATATAAACTTTCGTGGTACGGTCAACCTTCTTGAGGCAGTCAGGGCTAAAGATATTGACCCGGTCATTATTTTTGCCGGCAGCAGTGAGGAGTATGGTTTAGCCATAGTTTCACAGCAGCAGTATCAGGAAGTGCTAGCTAAATATGGTGTAATCTTCCCCGAGCCGAGGCGAATACCCGAGTTGCCCATTAATGAGGACAGCCCACTGCGCCCTATGTCCCCTTATGCTGTCTCAAAGGTCTCGGCTGATTATGCAATGCAAAACTATCACAACGCCTATGGCTTGAGAACAATAGTATCTCGTGCTTTCAACCACGAAGGTGCGGGCCGGGGGAAGATATTCGTCACTTCAGCCATAACGAGCCAGATCATGAAGCTGAAGCGTGGTGAGGTGAATAAGATAATCATAGGGAACGTCAATGCTTTCAGGGATTGGTCTCATATTGATGACATAGTAAGAGGCTATTGTCTGCTAGCCGAAAAGGGCGAGCCGGGTGGAGTTTATATTCAAGGTTCTCAGAGAACAAACTCGGTTTTGAGCTACCTGCTCTTGGCACTGGAGTGTGCTGGCTACTTGGTATCCAGCATCGAAACCATTGATGGTAGTATCAGAGTGGAAAAGCCAACCGAGATAGATAACGCGCCAGTGTTCGGTTTGACTTTCGAGAAGACAAAGGTGGACAGACTGATGCTGGAAGGGGCTTTAGAGCTCCAAGCTTCGAACCGAGGGATTATAGTGAATACACAACACGGCAAGATAGTTGTGGAGTTCAACCAAGGGCAGTTCCGGCAGGCTGATGTCCCTATCCTCTTATCTAATACCTCCAAGATCCAGAAGCTTGGCTTTCAGATAAAGCACAGCCTCAAGGATATAATTGCCGACCAGCTAAACTACTATCTGGATCCGTCCAGATAATCAGCCGTGTACTGTATTATACCCCCAGACGGGACAAGCCCCCAGCTTATCCATTTAGCTGAGCTGACCCGTTGGGTGTGGTGTTCCTGCACCACCATAGCAACTTTGCAAGCCTCAATGGTATTCATGCACAAAGGCTTTATGGGGATCCTTTGTATTTTCGATCAGCGTCAAATGGCTTTTCTGTGGCACGTGCCACTTACTTTGGCACCAGATCCCTCTTGCCCATTCCCTACTTCTTTAGATGTAAACCAAAAAAGAGCGATAGAAGCCGTTTTGTCCAGTAGGCGAGTTGAGTTAGCCAATCTGGAAACGGTGACACAGTATGTGGCTGACCTGCGAAACCTGCTTAACGAGAGCTCACTAACATAAAAGAAAGCTTTCATTAGGAGCTTTGTTAAAGAAGTGAAGGTGACCGACAACGAAGTATTGCTAACCTCTACTATGCCACTCCCACCACAAGGGATCTCTCAGAGAGTGGGAGTTCTTTGTTCCGTACGTGGTGGTGGAGCTGATTGGACTTTTGCAAAACAGGTTGAAACCTTCTTTGAACTATCCATAGTTGCTGCTCCCTCTTTCCACGAGGGATGCGGCTATGGACTCGTGCAACGAACTTAACCTCTACTTTAGTCTTAATCTAGCATTTTCCTATCCCAAGCATTTTCCTATCCCAAGTCTTGCCGCAGGACATGGCTTGTCATTACTGACCCGGCCAATGCCCCTGCGAGCATCATTGAACCCAACGATGAAGGCATGACTGTCACAGAGCCAGCATCAAAGCTGGCTTCCGCACTGATCTCTCCTACCAAGAACCGGTCCCCACCCTTCAATCGGGAATTATTTCCTGCATACCTGCATTGCAGTTTTCCAGCAGGAAGCCGCATAACGAAAATACGATTCAGGAGGAATAAAATGACCGAGAAACAACAGGACAACACCATAAAAAGCCGGATAATCGGGCTGCTTCAAAAGGGCTATAGCTGAAGCCAGCTCATCAACGACTTCAACTTCGCCGAATGCACTGTCGATGCCGCCATCAAGGAATACGAAGAGCAAGGGGGGGGCAGTGAAGACGACGAAGGCAAGAAAGCCGATGAGTCGGATACACGGGCGTTGGCGATACCTGCCAAGCTGGACATCAAGCAGGTCATCGCCCCGGAGTATCTCATTAAGCACCTGTCCTTTATCAACGGCGACCAGCGTCAAACATTTATTGATGCTCTGCTGGTGTACGAGCCGTCAGACGGTCAGTCGTGGAGGACATAACCATACTCCAGCGGAAAGACGGGCGGAGCTGATTGCCAGCTTTGCCATTATGCTGGGGATGATGAGCCAGGCGCTCAATCTTCAGGCGAAGAAAATAATCAATGAGGAGGCCGATAATGGATGACTGGGAGCATTTGTTTAGATTCCATCTCACGTGGCTGATGCCCTTCTCGATATGAGGCATCGTGAAAAGCCTTGCTGATAGGCTGGTGGAGCTGGAAAAAGGAGAAGCTGCCAGGGTGCTGGGGCATGAGCCGACCAAGGAAAACTGGCAGTATTATTGTGACCTGCGGTGCCAGAAGAGGCACCAAAAGGAGGCTCGCCAGAGTGAAATTGACCGCGAGAAGATCCGCCGCTGGTAATGGGGGAGAACGATGCTGCCAATCAGACCAAGTAGAGGTGGCTTTCTCCGTCCCTTTGGCTGCGGCTGGTTTATTCGGGAGTTCCTGTTGGGGCATGCTCCCAAGGGCTCAATCAAGATTGACCCTGAAGTCGGCGCCTGCCAGGAGGATATTTTCTACCATTACAGCCTGGCGTTTCACCGGGCTTATGCCGAGGATGCCGTTGCCTGGGAGAACGACGACTGGGTCAGGGCAGGCAAAGAGCCGTATACCGAGGCAGAATATGCCGAGAGGGTGGACTGGCACTTGAGACGAATACCCTACAAGCTGGTCAAGGCTTGTTATCATTCATTCGCTTGATACTCACAGACCAGGGGAATTTCTGACCTAGACAGCAACCTAAACCACTGAACTGAGGGTATGCAGTGAGGGTGAGAAGACAACAAGAGAAGCAAAGCTGTCGACTGCCTGTCATTACTATCACGCGTTGAGACGCCTGTTAAATTGGGCAGTTGAAGGGCACTATTAACTATGGCCTCGGACGCGTCCCATCTCTGCTAACGTCCATATAATTGATTACGCATTTTTAGTCCTACATAGCCCTTTGCTTTTTGCTGAGACGGCTGGTGCCCAAGCAGATGTGATTTGCCTGTTCCTACCAGTCAAGCCCTTCTTGGTTCCTTACTCTCCTATAGTGCTCCATGGTTTCCTCGAATGGTTCTGACTTGACTAAAGTATCTTCGGCATTGAATAGCCGAAGGTCCACGATATCTCCTTGGATGCCTAGGGATGGCACCCTCAATTTTTCCATTAGCATGTTGGAGATAAAGGGCAGGTTAAAGGAAGCACTACGGCAAGTAATTACCGAGTGAAGAAGTGCCCCATCGCATTTCCATTCTCTGGCATAGCTTAGATAGGGGCTGGACGTAGGTAGCACGTTTTGTTCCAAGGCATCCCTGTAATATGCGAGAATTTTCTGGAGACTGAATTTGGTGATTTTCTCTAGCGGGTCACTGATGCCGCTAAGATCGAGTGGTATTGGGGGGTGATAAGCAAAGCTCTCGATGACGAAGTTCCAGCCCCGCTCAGCTAGCCTTTCAAACAACTCTAGACTATGCCATGGAGGTAGCTCAGCGATTACAAGCCGATACCTCTCTTCGGGGATAGCTCCTATGTGATTTTTCACCCTATCGTTGACTTCAGCATACATATCCTCATAGCAGTGCAAAGAATCTCTCAAGTCTCCTGCTAAGAACAAGGCCGCTGGCATGGCGCTCCAAAAATCTCGGCTATGCATAGGGCACGGCTTTGCTTTCCTGAGTTCATTGATTTCATGCCATATTCGGTTAACCTCTATCATAAGGTCAACTGTCTCGGCCAGTTTATCCCAGTCCATCTTTCTACCTACAATACGTTCAACAAAAGCAACGAATTCTCGCAGATGTTGAATACCAAAACGAACCATTCGCTCATAGCATCCCTCGATGAAAAATTCCTTTACACCCGGAAGTGGTGCTTCTAATGTCCAGACTGGGATATCCATGTAGCGGCTCATTGCTTGGAACATCTTATGCCTAGCATCGCAGATGGCAGCCGAGGATAGCAGGAATAACGGCTTCGGCATTCCTCCTAAAGGGGCTTCTGGCGGTATTTGGAAACTCAGTTCTTTCATTCTAGAGGTATAGCCAAGGCTAGCTCGGCAGTATCCGCAAAGATGGTCGGGAAAACCATCGGCATCAGCTCTTTCCAGATACTGCTGGGCAACTCCCGCGGCAGCAAGAGCAGCCCCATAATTCTCGGGGTATACTACTTCCAAGTCCATAGCCTTCAGAATGGGCTCACCATAATAGACACTGAGCATAGCCCACACTGCAGGCTTACCTGCCTTTATTGCTTCGATGCTCTTTAAGTAAGTCTCGTTTACTTTAGCACGAAGTGGATACATAGATCTTAAGCGATTTATCACCTTCTTCTTTTCTTGCAGCGCCATATTTCATATCTCTCTCGTATTAATTGAACCGACAACAACAAGGTACTGCCTTTTACCATTTCACCCCGATAGGCAGACTAATTTGCAGTGCCTAGCATGCCATTGGGAACCAAGACAATTGGGAGCAAAGGTTTCAGCAAGAATTAAGATTATAGGCTTCACAAGTATCGCGCCTCGACAATTAGCCCTTATGTATCCCATATCCGGTCGTTTGGGTTCGCCATTTAGATCTTGGATGGCTTTTGCGTTGCAGTGGCTGATTTTGTTCGGCTGTTCCTCTTTTCTCTTAGCTTGTTTAACTCCTTTGGGTGCTTCCTTTTCCATATGACTGAATCCGTTTGTGCCTTAGCAAAGGGGCATAAGAATTGAGCAGCCTGATAGTCCTGCTTTGTCTTCACAGCTTCGAAAATAAGCTCTGTCCAGTTATCAGTGTAGGCTGTGAGGTCATGGTTTTTATTGCGCAGCAACCAAATTGTGACCAGTTGTCTGATGCCTCCAAAATATAGGTTGCTGACCAGACGCAGATCTAAGTCACGTCTCACTTCTCCCTCTCTTTGCCCTTCCTCCAAAATCTTCTTGAAAATTCGGTTTGTAGTTTGGAGTGTTTCCATGGCATAAGGTGCTTTTAGCCACGTTGTAATAGGCATATTCACATAGACAACCCATCCATACTGCCAGTTTTGCTGGAAGAAGTTAAGATAGAACCACGTCAATTTCCGTAGCTTATTCAGGGTTCCTCTGATTCCCTGAAGATGGCGCTCCATCTCCTTTCTGCCTTCGGCATCCTTCTCGGTGAGAATAGAATTGGCCAGGTTTTCTTTGTCCTTAAAGTATTTGTAAATAGTGGCTTGGGCTATGCCAGCCCTCTTTGCTATATCGCGCATTGTGGCTTGGTGAAATACCTCCGCCTCAGCAAACACGTCAAAGGCTGCATTAATAATACGCTCGCGTGTTGTCTCATGTCTATCCTCTCTCATTTTTTCACCTCATTCCTAGCCCTTGAAGGCTAACATCTTCATTGGGCTTATGGGTTGCTGTTCATGAGAGTCAAAGCTCTCAACACCTATAATCGTATAAGTGCTTGACAAGCCCCCGATTTTTGCCTATACTGAACGTTGTTCACCAGCCGCTAGATAGTGAAATCATACCCTACAATACATCTCAAGGGGCGAGATAGCTTAATAGTAAAGGAACAATGTTCTTAAGTCAAGCCTAGGATTCCCAGTGGCAAACCTAAGAACCTAAAGTTGGTTGTTGGTGTCGAATGGGGGAGTAAGGAAAGGGTGATGTTTACGGTCTTGGATGGGCTGAAGGTTGTCAGCATGGCTTGGCAATACCCGGGTCCCTATTGTACATTGCTTCTTGCCGATATGGGGGCCGAAGTAATACTGATAGAACGTCCTGGCACAGGTGACCCAGCACGCCTCCTCCCCGATTTCTTCAAGGCGATTAACCGTAACAAGAAGAGCCTAACCCTAAACCTGCTGTCTGAAAAAGGCCGGGAGATTTGCTACAAACTAGTTGAGAAGGCGGATGTATTTTTAGAGGGATTCCGCCCTGGTATTGCCCAAAAGTTGGGAGTCGATTATGGGAGACTAAAGACGATCAATCCTGACCTTATATATGTATCTATTTCAGGTTATGGGCAAGACGGTCCCTATGCTAATTGGGCAGGACATGATATAAGTTATCAAGGGGTTGCAGGAATGCTGGCAAGTGTCAGTACGGAGAAGGAGATTTCCCTACCTCCTGTTCCAAT
>FWPV01005005.1_pt1 | contig 27043 bp, 21 predicted proteins | sample 2228371 | NCBI WGS metagenome assembly FWPV01 (sample SAMEA103939776, study PRJEB20133) | metagenome
CTAAATGAAGGTGAAAACAAATTCACTATTACTTCAACTAATGATTTAGGAAAATCTGTAACAATAGAAAAGATAATTACCCTTGGTGTAGGTGCACCAACATTAAATATAATAACATGCCCAAGTACTTCTACAACAAAGACAGTGACAATAAGTGGAAATACAAAAGATGCCAATGATAAATATCCAACAGTAACAGTGAACGATAGTATCGTTAGTGTCAATTGGGAGGGAACTTGGTCAAAGGAAGTATCACTAAATGAAGGTGAAAACAAATTCACTATTACTTCAACTAATGATTTAGGAAAATCTGTAACAATAGAAAAGATAATTACCCTTGGTGTATTATCACCACAAATAACTTTTACTAATTGCCCAGAAGTAACTGACCAATCACGTCTTTACTTACAAGGTAAGATAACAGGCTCAACAGGCAGTGTAAAGCTATATATCAATGACCAAGAAGCATCTGTTTCCTACGATGGTACATTTTCTAAAAGTGTCACCCTTTCCAGTGGCGACAATAGTTTTGTTTTTAGGGCAGTTAACAGCTACGGAAAGTCAACGTCCGTTGTTAAAACTGTTAAATTAATAAACATCGTGCCGCCAACTCTTTCGGTAGACAATGTTCCAAGCACTTCAATGGATAGGACGGTAACAATAACCGGAACAGTAAATGACAATCTCGACTCTAAAGTCTTGGTATATGTAAATGATAATATAGTATCTTCATCCATTGGAAGTTGGTCAACCACGTTAGGACTGAATGAAGGTTCCAATGACATTATAATTATTGCAACTAATAAGTTTGGTAAAAGTGTAACTGTTATAAAGAAGATAAGCTATTTACCAACACCGACACCAACACCGACACCAACACCAACACCGACACCAACACCAACACCGGAGCCGACGCCAACACCAGAGCCAACACCAACACCAACACCGGAGCCGACACCAACACCAGAGCCAACACCAGAACCTCACGGTGCCAAGAAGAAATAGGTTAGGTGCCAGTCTGTCTAAACTGTCAACTTATGAAGCAAATATAGTGTATAGGGTAAGCCCTGGGAAAACTCCCAGGGCTGTGCTTTTAATGTGGAATAATATATGGTAAAATGTAACACATGGAAATAATATGGTGCCAGGGAAATTGCTGCCTTTGTGGGCTTTTTTTCGGAGGTTTCCCTGGCACCTAAGCTCTTAACCTTCGAGCTTTTTGGTTGACTGCTTCTTCTCGCGCCCAAATAAAAAATCAAATTATATTTCCAAATATTAACTTGATTTTTTGTTGAACCCATAGTATACTTCAGGTACATAAATATACTATGGGTATACTATTGCTCTTTGAGTTTCCTAAAAGTATAAAGTGTATGCTTAGGTAAGTTATTAAAGCAATTATTATAAATGATGGGGGAAGAAGAATGTTTCACAAAGATTTTACAAACTTGGAAAGATCAATAGGAAGAACTACAGCATTTGCTCTATTTTTCTTGGGGATAATCTACATTGTAGTTACAACTATTGGACTATTATCACTTAAATCACAATTGGATCCGATAAGTGATCCATGGTTTTCGATTATGGAGATACTTATTTTAGTAATGGCACCTTTGATGGTCGTGCTTATGGTTCAGATTCATGCTTACGCATCTCAGAATGTTAAAGCATTAAGCCTGACAGCACTTGTTTTTATGAGCATCATGGCTTGCATCACATGCAGCGTGCACTTCCTGGTTTTGTTCGTTAGCCGCCAAATTGAGGCTATAACAGGGCTGCAGTGGCTATCATATGTGTTTTCATTTAGATGGCCTTCGGTCATATATGCATTGGATATATTAGCATGGGATTTGTTTTTTACTCTTTCTATGTTTTTTGCCGCACCTGTTTTTAAAGGTGACAGGCTGAAATCATCTGTAAGGGCTTTAATGATAGTGAGCGGGGTGTTAAGCTTTGCCGGATTGCTTGGTCCTGTATTTGGAAATATGCAAATCAGAAATATTGGGATAGTGGGTTATGCAGTAGTGTTTCCTGTAATTTGTCTGTTATTAGCGAAGGTTTTTAATCGAGCAGAGTTTCTTTGTAAAGAAGATATGCAAGTCCAGCAGGAAAACCTAGGTGCCAGGCATCTAAGCCATAATTTAAAAGGTATAGTTTAAGGAGCCTAATATGTCTGAATATAAAATGATTATAGAGGATGCGAAAAAGAGAATAAATCAAGGCAGTAAGATGATAAAGACAAAGCTTGGGGAAATGGAATGTGCTGTAAAAGGAGAAGGCCCACCGGTATTGATTGCACACGGAAATGGCGGTGGATATGATCAGGGATTGGAACTTGCAGAATTATACACATCGGGTGGATTCAAAGTGATAGCTCCCTCACGCTTTGGTTATTTGAATACCCCGCTTCCAACGGGTATGAATGCAGCACCCATGGCTCAGGCGGATGCTTATGTGAGTCTGTTGGATGAATTACAAGTTCAAAAAGCTGTTATACTCGCAGTTTCTGATGGAGGACCTTCAGCTTTGCAATTTGCTATCCGCCATCCCGAAAGGTGTGTGGGGTTGATCATGGTAGCAGCGAAAAGCAGTCCACCACCAAAAGAGAGCTGGCTTCAGGCTATTATCTTTAATTCGGTTTTAAGAACTGATTATTTATACTGGAATATGACGTATAAGCATCGCTCACTTATGTTATCAGTTTTTGGTATAACTAAGGAATTACAAGATAAATTTACAGATGATGACAAAAGAATGGTTAGTGCAGTAGTAGATTTGATGAACCCCATTAGCTACAGGAAAAAAGGTATTTTTAACGATAGAAAATGGATGAACAACAAAACCTTGCGTCCGGAAGACTACCCCATCCATAATATAAAGGCACCTACTTTGGTAGTCCATGCAGTTGATGATAGCTTGCAGCCCATATTTCATGGAGAGTACACAGCATCATATATTCCTGGTGCACATTTTCTAAAATTGGAAAGCGGCGGACATTTTTCAGCTGGGCGAGTTGAGGAAGTGAGATCTGAAATAACGACATTTTTGAATAAGATTTATGATATTTAGTAAAGCATGAAATAGGGAAGCCATTTTTGGCTTCCCTATTTATAACGAATAGGAAAGTATAAATTTCCTTAGTGTACCACTTTCCGTAAATGAGTTTCATAAAAGGCTTCATTGATTGTTAAAATGCTTCAATAGAAGCCTTTTTTATTTTTTGGTGCTAGTGTTTCGATTATCATTTTTAATCCAAATAGAATAAAGTCATCTTTTTCAAATTCATATTCTTTGAAATAGCTATCAACGGTTCTAGACATGGTATTCATATATGATATTGTTGTGACTACTGCAAAGTGAGCTGCTTTTTTTGCGTCCAAATCAAGGGAAACACTTCCATCTTTTTTACCTTCTTCAATAATTTCTGTAAACATCTTAAAGGATTCATCATGAAATTTCATCAGCTCTTTATGATTAGGAGTGATTTCACTATCCGGTTTAGTAGGTGGAGTATAGTTCATCAGCCTAAAAATCTCAGGGTTTTCCTTAGAAAACTGATAATACTGCATTACCGAACTTTGAAACTTTTCGAGAGCTGTTTTCTTACCTTTAAACGAATTCTCATAAAGTGTATTTAAGTGCTTAGAAAATTTTAAAACAACTGCAAAAAACAAGTCTTCTTTATTAATAAAATATTGATATAGAGTTCGTTTTGTAAATTCAGCTTCTTTTGCAATATCATCCATTGAAGTACCTTCATAACCATGCTTTACAAATAATCTTTCGGCAACCTCTAACATTTCAGCTTTTCTTGCAATTTTTTCCCGTTCACGCCTGGTTAAAGTTTTTTCCAAATTATTCATTCCTTTCGCTTGATTAATTAATGCTATTATAATATACTATGAGTATACAAACGTACTATAAATATACTTATACACTAATAGTATACCACTTACACTATTTAAATGCAAAGCGTATATATTTGATACAACAATAAGTTATACCTTTGAATATAAGTATTGAAACAAAGGACTTTTGTAATTAGATGAAAATTAGAGTCTTGGACTGATAAAGAAAGGAGTATTATTATGAGAAAATTACAGCTTATTATGGCCTATCTAACACTGCTTCTGATGTTTAGCACAGCGGTATGCGGTATGTGGATAAAGTCTGCAGGGAGCGAGGTTACAGATCCTGAAAGCTCAATTCGCTTTCACATGACTATTGGTATTTCTACTGCTATTTCTTACCTTGTAACGTTTATAACAATCCTACTCAATAAAAATAAGCCTCTGAAAAAAGAGCTGACGGACAATTCGATTCAGCATACACCATAGAAGGTGAGTTCATATCTTACAAATAGGAGAGTCACAATATTCAGCAACTGTTGAGGGAGCCAAGAGGCTTCCTCTTTCCATGCAATCATACCACACCACTTCACCGCGTGTTTAGTACTGCCAAGGGGGAAGGGTTTTACAATCCGGTTCAGTGGTGTCGTGAGTGCGGAACCGTTAGATGACATTTCCCCGAGATTTAGGGAAAGGCGTTAAATTATATTTTCATGGAGGAGTATTAGATGATAGTTGTTAATAAAACACAGTTTGATATTGATTTGTTAAATAGAGTATCAGAGAGACCGAAGCTTTTTGAGAAAGGCGAGGAGTTGTTCTGGAATGATGAGCATATCTCAAAGGGGATGCTGGAAGCACACTTAGATCCAGAGTGGGATGCAGCAAGCAGAAAGCATGATACCATTAAAAGAACCTGTGATTGGATTACTTCAAAGTTACAATTGCCTGAAAATGCAGAAGTTATTGATTTGGGATGTGGGCCAGGTTTGTATTGCAATCTACTTAGTAAAAAGGGTTATAGAGTAACCGGACTTGACTATTCTCAAAGATCTATAGATTTTGCACAGCAAACTGCTCTGGAAGATGGGCTTCGAATTGATTATGTTCTCATGGATTACTTGAATATGAACTATATTAATAAGTTCGATCTGGCATTTATGATCTATTTTGACTTTGGGGTTTTTTCTAATGAGGAGAGAGATATTTTGCTACAGAGGATATGGAACTCTTTAAAGAAAAACGGAGTTTTTGCATTTGATTTGATGACTTCAAAAAGTATACCTGAAGAAAAAAGCAATTGGTCAGTCCATAAACAAGGTGGCTTCTGGAAACAGAACTCATATGTTGAATTGTTCCGCAGCTTTTATTTTGAGGAGGTTAACGCCTTACTCAGGCAACATATTATCATTGAAGATAGTGGGAAAATAAGTGTTTATAGGTTATGGGACAGGTATTATTCCGTAGAAGAAATCACACGTGTCTTGAATAAGAATGGATTTGATATTTTGGGCATTTATAATGATTTAACTGGGAATAAGTATGTAGAAGCATCAGAGTCATTAGCTGTTATTACAAGAAAAAGGTGTATAGAATAAGTGCCAGGCACGACAGTTAGACAGTTATTGAGAAAAATTTATCCTCCTATCAATATAATAATACTATATTGATAGGAGGATTTTCTTTATTGAGAGAAGAGTATATATAAAGGGTACTTTATACTACAGATAAAAGAAACAGTTGAGAGAATAGGAAATGGCCAATTACTATGTAAGAACTGGTAACTTCCATTATCTGCATAGATCCGAAATCCACTAAAAAGTGTGGCTGCCGGCCATCCGGCTTCGAATCCCTCTCTCTCTGCCATAATACTGAAATATTTCAAAGTCAGACGTATCAAGAGATTGAAGCGTTTGACTTTTTTATTTTGCATTGAAATGCGAAAATCAGATTTTTTCATGGTTTTTACATAATCGTGTGTACTGCTTTTATTATGATTATCCTTTAAGTACGTTATTTTTACCTGGCACCATATTTCTAATAGGCAATTTATTTCCTGGTGGCAAATAAATTCATAGCAATCTTTTTCATGAATTAAAGAAATCCCCTTAAATACTACGATTAATCCTATTAAAAGTCATTATTTCTTTGGCATGATTTTTGTAATATATAAATTGGACATCGTATAAATTCAAAGTAATATTTAAAGGGAGGTAAATTTATGTCTGAAAAAACAAAAAAACTCGAATTCTATGGTGGAGAATGGATGTCATTTATTCCTTTCATTGTGTTTCTTGTATTAATTATCTTAACTACTTTTTATTTTGGCTCAATATCAGATGGTGCTCTCTGGGTACCTGCATTTATGTCATTGGTAGTAGCATTCTTCTTTGCTAAGAACAAACAGTTATTTGCAGATACCATTATTAGTGGTATGGCGAGTAAGGAGGCAATCATACCAGTTGTTTGCTGGATTTTCGCAGGAGTTTTTTCAAGAATTCTTCGCTCCTCAGGACTCGCTGCTGGAATAGCTGGAGTCGCCGGTTCGATGGGTATTGAGGGGACATTCTTCATTGTCATATCTTTTATTGCCTCTGCATTGTTTGCAACAGCATCTGGAACTGGCTTTGGTACTATAGCTGCCGGAATGGGGGTTTTATATCCTGCAGGTATAGCACTAGGTGCACATCCGGCTTTATTGGCAGGTGCTATTGTTTCCGGAGGTGCATTCGGTGATAACCTTGCACCCGTGTCTGATACGACAATCTGTTCTGCTACATCACAAGGTGTTGATGTTCCCGGCGTTGTAAGATCCCGTGTTAAGTATGCAGTTACAGCAGGTATTATAACCATTGTCGGTATTATTGTTTTTGGCTTAGGCTACTCAGGACAGAAGTCCGCAGTTTCTGCTATTACATATGATCCAAGTACTCTTTTAATGCTTATCCCTGTAGCTCTTACAATCTGGCTCGCTATAAAATCTGGTGATATAATTATTGCAACTACTGTAGGCTCAGTTATTTCTGCAGCTACTGCGGTATTTGCAGGTCTTATCGATTTTATACAGATTGATCCTGCTAAAGAAGTAACAAAGGCAGCCTTGCTAAGAGTAAGCGGTTCCGGCTTAGATAGGACTATTGACGGCGTAATCTATTCAGGAATTAATAGTATGCTGCAAGTATGTATATTGGCAATTCTGTTGTTTGGATCTATTGCAATCATGCGAGCTGGTCAAGGAGATATCAAACTGCTTAATTCATTGGGGAAAATTGCGAGAGGTCCTAAAAGCTCTGAAGGAGTTATTGCCGTAATGATAACACTACTCTCCTCATTGATGGGTCTCAATGCACCAGCTATATTGGCAGTAGGCTCTTCATTTGCAAAACCTATGTCTCAGCGTTACGGTATAAGTCCTTACCGTACTGCAAACTTATTAGATGCAACCTCATGTACACTGGTATACTCACTGCCGTGGACTCCGGCAATCATATATACAATTGGCTTTGCGAAGGACAGCATGCATCCTCTGACTGCTCTTGAGGTAACACCGTTTGTCTTTTATGCATATGGCATGATGGCAGTGATGATTATCTCAATAATCCTTGGCATAGGTAGAAATGACAACATGCCTAAGTCAAAAGATAATGAGATAAAAGCCGCGATTTAATTAAATACAATATCCTCAATTTTGAATTTCCCATACGTTCACCGTATGGGAAATTTTTTTGGGCTAAAAAATAATAGGGCTGTTTTTGCAGCCCTAAAAGTCGAAAATTTTCTATACTATCTCTACATTGTAATGGCGTGCTATGCTTATTGCTTCTTCTTTAGAAAGCTTTGTTTCCTGAGAGAGGTATTCAACATCTTCTATTGTTAATTCAGTTACATGATTGTTTTCTATTGCATTTTTAATATAGGTATCCTTTAATTTTCTCATATCGAAATCTTTTGCTGCCAACTGGCCAAGGTTTTCAGGTATTATAATATTTTTACCCGGTATATTTTGAGATGGATTTCCTCGACTTACTTCGATGCCGTTTTGTTTTGCAAAGGTTAGCTGGGGCATCGGATGTTTACCGGCTCCTGTATATTCCGTTTCTTGAACCACTATTATTTTATCCTCGTCCATCTCCTTAGAGATTGCAATAGCTGCAGCTAATGATGTATTACCTGCGGGACCCCTTTCAATACCTTCCAGTTGAGCAAGCATTTCAGTAACATAGAAAACATCACCTTGAGTTACAATGACGAATCTGTCCATATATCTTAAAACTCTCGCTGCATTTCTTGGTACATCTGCCCTATCAGGCCAGGTTGCAAAGGGGACAGCATAGCCTGTATGGCCTGTTGTAAAGGATTTTCTATTGAAATCTCTGTCTGAGGCCATATGCAATCCTTTTAAATCCACTGAGGTACCAATGATTTCTGTATCTTTTGCACCAGCCTTTATAAGCCCTCTAGCCGTACCTGTTAAGTTACCTCCGCCGGCATGGGTTGCGATGACAACATCAGGAAACTTGTTTTCCATACCCATCATTTGAGTTGCAATTTCAAAACCAAGAGTTTCAATACCAGCTATACCAAAGGGTGTATATAATGATGCATTAAAATATCCAGTTTCCTCAAGAAGTCTTAAGAACATATAAAAAAGCTCCGGACCAACTGTTAACTGTAAGACTTCAGCTCCAAAGGCCTCACATTTTCTTGCTTTTTCAAGTATTTCAGGCTGTCCAATCTTTTTTGAATCATATGCTTCCTGTACGATAATGCACTTTAAACCTCGTTGTGCAGCTTGTGATGCTACAGCCGCCCCATAATTGCCGCTGGTTGCAGCAATTATACCTTTATATCCGTTTTTACCTGCATGATAAACTGATATAGCAGCTCTTCTTGCTTTAAACGAACCCGAGGCGTTTGCCGCCTCATCCTTAATAAATATCCTTGCTCCCTTACCGCGCTTTGAATACTTTTTTACAAGTTTATTAATATTTTTCAGCTCAAACATTGGAGTGTTTCCTACTTTTGTTTCTGATTGGATCTTCTGCATTTCCGGTATCGTATAAGCAACCTTCTCCATCATGCCCTCATAATCAAAGGCAATCCTTCCAAACTCAAAAGCACTGTAATCTATACCAATTGCATTTTTCATTATCTCATTTTTTCTGGACATAACAGCTTGATATGATAAATCCCTCATATTTACTACACCTCCTATTTATAAGTTTTCCATTTCCTTATGTAATTCACTTCCTATCATCAATAGTTCTTGTACAGGATTGCCGAAATCATGCTCGTGTCTTGGATTGATTGAAACAAGAGTACCATTCGTGTTTCTATCGGTCAGTGTTTTTACACAAACAAAATCACCGATTTGTGCACGTTCATCGACTAGAAAACCTCTTGTCCACATCATTAGGGGTGTTGCTTTAGTATCATCAGGAATATGTGATGCCCTTTCTTCCGGCTTTAACAAGACATTTTCAATTTCTACCCATTCTCCTTTTTTTGCAATTTCCAATTTTAATACCTCCCTATTTATGCTTTATTAAAATGATATTAGCAAAAGTAATGCCAAAAAGGAGACTGCTTAATTCCAGGCAGTCTCCTTTACATTTAATCTCATTACTTGTCTATGCACTTTTTAATGTATTCATTCTAAGACATAAACTCTTTAAGGTTATATTCAATAATCTTATTAAATAGCTGTCTTCTACTTATCCCAATCATAGTAGCAGCCTGTGTGATATTGTTGTTAAATTGTTTAAGAGTTTTAGAAAAGTAATATATCTCAAATTCCTTTCGTGCTTCACGGTAAGTCTTTGCCTCGAATTTCAAACTATCAGGCCACTCGTTGGAAACAGTGGGAGCAACCGTATTATTAGTAGCTAATATCCCATTCTTTGAGAGCACAATCAACCGCTCTATTATGTTCTTTAACTCCCTTACATTGCCGGGATATTGGTAATTGATAAGGTAATTCATTGTTTGACTTTCAATGCCCTTTATATCCTTTTTTAATTCTGATTTATAAAAATTAACAAAGAAATTAATCATGTCAGAAATGTCTTCCTTTCTTTCACGTAAAGGAGGTATTTCTATTGTTATTGTATTTAATCTATAAAAAAGGTCCTCTCTAAATTCTTTTGTTTTTATTACCTGTGTTAAGTTTTTATTTGTTGCACTAATAAGCCTGAAATCCACATAAATTGATTTATTAGAGCCTATCCTTTCAATTCTCTTATTTTCCAAGACCCGAAGCAGCTTAATCTGTGTATTTAGGGACATTTCTCCTATTTCATCCAAAAATATCGTACCACCATTTGCTTCCTCAAACCGGCCTATTCGTTTGCCGATTGCCCCTGTAAAGGCACCCTTCTCATGCCCAAATAGCTCTGACTCAAGAAGATTATCAGAAAATGACTGGCAATTAATAGCGACAAAGGGCATATCAGCTCTCACACTTTTATCATGAAGCATTTTAGCCAATACTTCCTTACCTACGCCCGATTCACCTAAGAGAAGCACACTGGCACTACTGTCAGCAATAGTATCAATAATACCAAGTATTTCTATCATTTTGGGATTTTTACTCTGGTAAAGAAATCTTTTATTTTCATTATTTTTATTATACATTTTTTTCTGATTCTGCAAGTTCACTATTTTTTTTGCTTTTTCAACCTCAATAAGGAGTGCTTCAGGGCTATGACTTTTGATAAAATATCCGAAAGCCCCCAGCTTCATGGCTTGCACAGCATTATCTATACTGCCGTAACCCGTAACAAGAATAACTTTTACCGAATCTTCAAATCTATTCTTCACTTCTTCAAGGAATTTCAATCCATCCATGCCGGACATATATATATCCGTTAGAATAAGTGGATAATATTCGTAATCTATTATGCCCAAAGCATCATGGGCTGACTCTGCTTCTCCAACAATATAGCCTCTGCTTTCAAGTACTTTTCTTAGAGACTTTCTATATTCTTTTTCGTCATCCACTACAAGTATCTTATATGCCTCATTCACTATATCATACCTCCAATTTTACAGGAATAAATACTTCAAAGCTTGTACCATTATTGATTTCGCTGGTAACGGAAATTTCTCCATTTAGCTTTTTAACTTCATTGTATACGATGTAAAGTCCTAAGCCGGTCCCTTTACCCGGGTCCTTTGTTGAATAAAATGGATTAAATAGCTTTTCCAAATTATCTTTCTGAATACCGCATCCTGTATCAGAGCATAGGATTATTAGACCATGTTCGTTCGGATATGCATCAATTATCAGATTCCCATTGCTGTCCATTGCATCTATTGCATTGGAAATAAGGTTAATAAGTATATGTTTTAATGATTCTTGATTTATATATGCTTTTAGATTTTTGTCACAGTTGATATTACAATTTATACTCTTACTTTGCATATATTTGTACTGTAGTTCAGTGATGTTATATACGAAAGATCTAATATTCACCCACTCCCACGAATCACCTGATATTCTTGAGAAATTTAGAAGGTTATTAATAATCCTGCTCGCTCTTTCTATTGCAGAATCTATGATTTTAAGTGACTCAATCATTCCCGCATCCAATTTGTTTTCATTTTGAAGTATAAATGTATGATTTCTCACTATTCCAAGAGGGTTTCTTATTTCATGAGCAATCCCTGTGGCCAATTGTCCAATTGCTGCCATTTTGTTTGCCTGGAACGCCTGATTCTTACTAATCTTTTCACTAGTTATGTTGCTGATAACGACAAGTACATTTTTTATAATCATATCTGAATCCATCAATGGAAAAGTGTCTAATTTGTATATTTCACTTTTACTATAAAGTTCAAGCTGATAGTTATTCGTTGTATCAAAGGTCATAGTAACGATACAATTATCACAATTGTTGCAGAACCTATTTAAATAACTATTGCATGAAGTACCAATGATTTTTTCTCTTGGTGTGCCAATAAAATCTAAAAATGATTTATTTATATTCATTATAGTATTATTTTTATTGACTATAATCATATATTCAGTCATCCCATCGAAGACGATTTGCAGGTCATTCCTGCTATCCTCCAGCTCTCTGGTTCTCAATTTTACTTCTTTTTTTAAGGAATTCGCCAAAATGAGCATGACAATAAAGATAGCAAATGCCGCTATTACCAATAGGATTAAATATCTTTTTAGCTTACTTATATCATATTGCTGAACTATAGGAGTAGATATGCCAAACCATTTCTGTTGTATCTTTTCCAATTGTCCTTTCTGCTTTAATATATCAATTCCTTTGTTTAATATTGGAACGAGTTGTGGTTTGGATTTTGGAACAGCAAACACGACTTCATTTTCATAAAGAGGTTCCCCAACTATTTTGATAGTATCCTTAAGGTTATTTTTATCAATCTGATAAAGGACGACAGGTTCATCACCACCTGCTGCATTTACTTCCCCTTTAACGAGTAAATCCAACGCTTCATAGACATCTGCCACCTGCACTATTTCTGCTTCGGGATAATCCTTTTTCAGATATTCATTTATATAATCACCCTTTTGGACGGCTATTTTGAAATTCTTATCTTTGCTTGACGTACTATTTATATTATCTTCTGCCCTTGCAACCAGTACAGCTCTTAGCGTATAGAAGGGTTTTGTAAACAGGTAGTGCTTTGCTCTCTCTTCACTTTTAAACATATCGCATATATCAGAGTTCCCTTGAGTTAGACTATTTAAAGCATCCTCCCACAATAGGGGATGCAATTCTATTGTAAAGCCTATTTCTAAAGATAATAAGTTGATATAATCGACAACCACACCTTTATATTGATTGTCTGATTTATCGAGAAACCTTAAAGGAGGGGCATTCCTATCAGCGGAATATATTATTTTGGGATGGGTATTGAGCCAGTCTCTTTCATTCTTCGTTAAAATATTGTTGTAGTTATCAGCGGTAGCGTTATTTTTTTTACCGGATTCCAAGAAATCTGTATCGGCCAATTTATATGCCACAGCTACTGCCATGAATAAGATACATATAATAAGCAGTGCGCTCAACGTTCTTCTTTTCATTAGTTTCTCCCATTTTACAGCTTTATTGGATTATTATATCATATAATAAAATACGACTATAATATTATTTAAGATACTATGCTATTTTACAGAACCGTCCTCGCTGCTTTTTTCTGAAGCGTGCTTTATAGGAATATTTGCATTAAGCATCGCTGCTGCTATTGAGTGCCTGAGACATGAAATCGTGTGACTGTTAACGCGGTTTAAGGGTTCGAATCCCTCTCTCTCCGCCATAATAATTAAGTAACCGCAGAGTCGGGCATAGCCTGACAATGCGGTTTTGTTTTTATTCTAAACTATACGTTAATATTATTAGCTTCTTGTTTTTCCTTTACATTAAACTTGTCCAGAATGTAGTTTTTGAAAGCTAATGTGATCTTATCGTGCTGTGTGTACTTGGATAGAACCAATGCAGTCTGCGATTTGATTGGTGGGAGAATAGGAATAGCCTTTACATTATTATGTGCATATTTCTCCGCCACCTTGGAGGTTAAGAACGAAACACCCATTCCATCTGCCACCAGTCCTATCATGGTATCTGTGCCGGAACATTCACAAACAATAAGCGGGTTAATATTACTTTTCTCAAAAGCCTTAGAGATAGTTTTTCGGACACTGGAATGTCCTGATAGCATAATCATTTTTAGCTGCTTTAGGTCATCTAGAAGGACATAAGGAGAATTTGAAAGAGGGTGACTTGCATTAACCACTAACATTAGACTATCCTCAACAATAGGATAACAATCTGTCATGCTCAGAAAATTACAGTCTGCCGGGAAAACGGGATTGAGAATTGCAATATCAATTTCATGGGATAGTAGCTTGGAAATCAGTTCTTCACTCCATACCTCAGTAAGCTCAATGGTTACCTCAGGATAGATATCCATAAATGCAGTAATATGAGTGGTGAGATTTAGCTTACTTAGCGTGGGCAAAACACCCAGTACTATTCTCCCTCTCTCCAGATTTAAATGTTTTGTCATAGTGTGCTCTAGGGCGGCCCATTCATCTACAATCTTTTGGGCATATTTAATAAAGTCATTTCCGGCATCTGTTAGTTTAATAGAGCGAGTTGTACGCTCGAACAGAGTGAGCTTGAGCTCATGCTCCAGCTTATTAATCTGCTGAGAAAGGGTAGGCTGGGTGATAAACAGTTCTTCTGATGCGCGGGAAAAGCTATGACACTGGGCAATTTTTAGTACATAACGAATCTGATTAATATTCATGATCAAACCCGCCTTTCTCATGATTTATAGGCATTGCCTATAAATCATAGTATATATAACTATTTTACAAAAATCAATGATGATGTTATGTTCTAGATAGTAACAATAACAACGTATAAGGAGATGATAGCGTTATGATGTACTTAATTGAGCCTACAAATCAACTGCAGGGTGAAGTTAGAATACCTGGTTCGAAGTCCGGCACCGCACGAGGTATTGTACTGGGAAGTCTAGCAAAGGGTGAAACAAGAATCTACAATCCAATGCCAGGTATTGACAGCTATTCTATTATAGACTGTTGCAGAACACTTGGTGCTAAGATAGATTGCTCTAGTGATGATGAATGGGTAATTGAGGGTATTGGAATGGACCTAAAGACTCCTTCCGCTGTACTGGACGTTGGCAACTCGGGAACGGGCTATTATATACTGACTACAATAGCTTCTCTGATTAACGGAAAGTCAATTATTACGGGCGACTACCAGATATGCTACAGACCGATAGCTCCGTTGCTAAAGGCAATAAGGGAGTTAGGTGGAAAGGCAGTCTCTACAAGAGATAACGAACTAGCCCCGTTGATGATAGAAGGTCCTATTGAAGGAGGGCATAGCGTTCACTTTCCAGGGGTGAATGTTCAGTGGCTAATCGGCCTGCTGCTTGCCTGTCCCAGCCTTGAGGGGGATACTCGTATTATAGTAGAAAATCTGGGTGAAAGACCGTACGCTTCCTTGACACTTGATTGGCTCAATGCCGCAGGTATCAAGGTTACCAACAATAACTTTGAAGAATTCATTATCCCAGGTGGACAGACTTACAAGGGATTTACAAAGACAGTACCATCTGACTGGTGTGGTGCTACATATCCAATGGTAGCTGCGGCTATCACAGATTCTAAGATTAAGCTGCTCAATATGGACATCAATGACCACCAGGGTGAAAAAGTATTTGTTGACATCATTAACAAGATGGGTGGTAAGGTTGAGGTACTAAACAACGGTAAAGATGGGGTTGTTGTTGAAGGCGGACATAAACTGCAGGGCATTGAGATTGACTGTAAGGACATGCCAGATGCTATTCCGGCGCTTGCAGTACTGGGAAGTAAGGCGGAAGGCAAAACAGTCCTTAAGAATATCCAGTCCTGTCGTCTAAAGGAAACAGATCGCTGCAAGTCAATCGTAGAAGAACTGACAAAGATGGGCGGTAAGTTCGAAGAAACTCACGATACACTGACTATTTACCACTCTGATCTAAAAGGTACACGCCTTAGTGGACATCACGACCATCGTATTGTTATGGCATGCACCTGTGCTGCTTTAGCGGCAGAGGGCAGTACACTTATTGACAGTGCGGAGTTTGTTGGGGTTTCATTCCCTCGCTTCTATGAAGAAATGACAGACATTGGTGCTAATGTTAAGAGATTAACTGAAAAATAAAACTCAAATGAGAAAGGATGTTATTATGAAAAAGTTTCTAAGATCTGCTTGCATCATGTTACTTGTAGTATTCTTGGCAGCTCAGCTCACAGCATGTTCATCCACACCAGCTCCTTCTGGCACCCCGGATTCCTCAAAAGCCGGTGCTCCTGCTGCGCCTGCAGCAGGCACAGTTAAAAGATTTACAATAGGTACAGCAGGCACAGCAGGTGCTCTCTATCCAATGGGAGTTGCAATGGCAGAAACTATCACAAACCATGTTGAAGGATTTGCAGCTACAGGTGAGGCAACTGCTGCATCCATCGAAAACTTGAGAAACCTTCACGAGGGTAAAATGGGCTGGGCAATTTCACAAACAGAGGTTGCATCAATGGCTTATTTTGGTAAGGCTGACTATGCTGCTAACCCTTACGGTGATATTCGCGCACTCTATTCTACAATTTATAACTACCTTCAGGTGTTTACATCTGCCAAGAGTTCTATTAATTCTGTTGCAGATTTTAAGGGCAAGACAATCGGTGTAGGAGCTGCAGGCAGTGGTGGTGAGATGGCTGCAAGAGCTCTTCTGGAGACTTATGGACTAAGCTATAAGGATATTAAGCCGCAGTTTATGCCGGAGTCTGAGGCTGTAAGCGCGCTGAAGGATGGCAAGATAGACGGTTTTATCGCAACACATCCTTTAAAGTCTGCTGCTATGACAGAGCTAACTACTTCTATGAAGGCTAAGTTTATCCCAATCGACAACGATGCTTTCTATAAGGCATATCCCGCATACACAAAGTACACAGTACCCGCGGGCACATATAAAGATATTGATGTTGATGTAGTAATTCCACGTTCCAGAATTATCATGTGCACATCAACTAATGCCGGTTTCACAGACGATGAGATCTACAACATGGTTAAGGCAGTTTGGGAAAACAGGTCTGAATGGGCTAGCTCTAACGCCGCTGTTGAGAAGCAAGTTAATATTGAGACTGCATTAGAGGAAATTGATATCCCTTTGCACCCAGGTGCTGTTAAATATTTCGAGGAAATTGGCATAACTGTTCCGGATGCACTAAAGAAGTAATTGCATCTATCTTGATATTATCATTTAGGTTATAATGAATGGGCGGGTTTTTAACAAGCCTGCCTATTTTTTAAAAGGAGAGAAAGCTGTATGGAGAACGAATCACAAAAAGCTCCAGTGAAAAACATAGTAAACATTACAATGCTTACCATTACGGTATTATCAATTATTGGATCAATTTTTCATATATATATTGCATACAGTACATCCATCAGTGTAATCCAGCAGAGAGTTTTTCATGTATTTCTCCTTATTCTTGTGTATTATCTGTACCAGTTTAAGGGAGGAGTAGAAAAAAATAAAAAACACTCGGTGATTTTTGCACTGGCTGCATTTATTACTTTATTTGTAGGTACATACTTTTTGATGAACACTTCTATACAGGCTATGCTTAAGCGTGGAATAGGAGGAGCCAGTAAGATTGATATTCTTATGGGTGTAGTGCTTATGATACTGGTTCTGGATATCACCCGCAGGACAGTGGGCGCTGCACTGACATCCATCTCTTGCATATTTATGGTTTTTGCACTATTTGGGCCATATATGCCTGGTATAATTGCCCATAAAGGCTACGATGTATCTTATATAACCAATTATATTACATGGACAATGGAGGGTATCTTCGGCACAACTATTGGAGCGTCAGTATCCTTTGTTGCTTTGTACATTATATTTGGAGAGCTTCTTGAAAAGTTCGGAGCGGGAAAATTCTTCATTGATATAGCGTATGCTCTGACAGGGCGCATGAAGGGCGGACCCGCAGAGGCAGCTGTTGTTTCCAGTGCACTTATGGGTTCTATTAATGGCAGTGCTGTTGCTAATGTTGTCACAACAGGTACATTTACCATTCCACTTATGAAGAAGGTAGGCTACAAGCCCGACTTTGCCGGTGCGGTAGAGGCTGTTGCCTCCACAGGCGGGCAGCTGCTACCTCCTGTTATGGGTGCGGCTGCATTCGTTATGGCAGATGTTACAGGAATTTCTTATGCAAATATAATTATAGCAGCAATAATCCCTGGAATTCTCTACTATTTAAGTTTGGGCATTTCTGTTTACCTGGAAGCAGATAAGCTGGGATTGGAAGCAGAACCCAAGGAAAATCTGCCCCAATTGAAAGTAGTTATAAAGGAAGGCTGGTACTACTCCCTTCCGATTATTATGCTGATAGTAGCCTTACTGCCACTAAAGCTCTCTGCAAATTATTCTGCAATATTTGCTATTGCAGTGCTGCTTGTGGTAGGCTGCACAAAGTACATTGTTAGCGAAAAGCGCTTTCCAATCCTAGAGATAAAAGAGGCACTGGTCAATGCACTCAAGACAACTATTCCGGTTGCCATGGCTTGTGCTTGTGCCGGTATCGTTATCGGTATTGTAAGCATGACAGGAATAGGGGTAAAGTTCACAAGCATTGTATTCAAGCTCTCAGGAGGCAATCTATTCCTAATGTTGGTTATGATTATGCTTGCTTGTATAGTCATGGGCATGGGACTACCATCGACAGCTGCTTATATCATTGCCGCAACAATTGGAGTTCCGCCTCTGATTAATGCCGGCATCACACCAATAGCCGCCAACATGTTTGTATTCTACTTCGCTATTATGTCCTTCATTACACCTCCGGTAGCTATTGCAGCTTATGCCGCTGCAGGTATAGCGGATTCCAATGCTACCAAGACAGGTTTGCAGGCCTTTGTGTTGGGACTATCAGGCTTTATCATTCCCTTCGTATATGCATATAATCCTGCACTGCTCATTATTGAGTCCTCAGTAGGTGCCACTATCTATATAGCAATACTTACGACCATTGCTATTGCTATGATGTCTATTGCAGTCTCGGGCTGGTTCATGGGTAAAATACCAGTGTTTATACGTATCGCCTTTGCTGCCAGCGCTATTATGATGTTCGTGCAGGGAAACAGAATATTTGACTTTTTGGGACTTGCCTGTGGTGCAGCAACCTTCGTAATTACTATATTACTCAGCAGAAAAAGCAAAACCGTAAAACTATAAGCGCAGTCGTACATTTTAGTAATAATGCACAATTAAGCGGCTAAAGGGGATTAAAGTTGTCTGCAAAATGTGGGCAAAAGATAGGGCAGAGTGTATCTGTAATTTTACACTTTGCCTTTTATATTACATGAAAAGGAATGGTAAATATGCCAATAGGAATTATCATTAACAGCTTGGCGGTTGCTATTGGAGCTATTATCGGCGCCTTAGCGGGTAAAAAGCTGCCGCAAAACCTTCGTACAACATTGCCAATATTATTTGGATTTATATCTATGTCCATGGGAATTTTGGCCATTATCAAAATACAGACCTTACCTGCTGTTGTACTATCTGTTATTTTGGGTACTGTAATGGGAGAGCTGATGAGTATTGAAAAAGTCATAGCCTCAGTAATAGAGAAAATAAAGGTACCAATGGAAAAGATAATGGGTAAAAGTGACCAGCAGAAAGATGATTTCTCTATGGAAAAATTTATCAGCATTGCTGTACTGTTTTGCGCAAGCGGAACGGGCATTTATGGAGCACTACATGCTGGCATTACAGGAGATCACACCATACTTATTACCAAGGCGTTTTTAGATTTATTTACCGCTATGATATTCAGTGCCTCACTGGGATTTTTAGTTGCATTTCTCTGTGTACCCCAGTTTTTTATACTACTAACATTGTACTTCATGGCAGTAGTAGTAATGCCACTGACAAATCCCACAATTATTGCAGATTTTACAGCCTGCGGAGGAATTTTAATGCTGGCTACCGGATTTAGGATTAATGAGATTAAGAGCATTCCAATAGCCAATATGCTTCCTGCCATGGTTTTGGTTATGCCTTTGTCCTACCTGTGGAATCATGTGAATTTTTATTAGTCTATCTGCCCAATGGTGTCTTTAGTACAGCCGTTATACCCCTAAGTGCAAGGGTGCCAATAGCAATGGATATGGAAGAAAAAAAGTATTGACTTATTATTCAATTGGCAGTATAATCTCAACAATAACTTTATATGATCATATTCGATGATGAGGAGAGTAAATACAATGTGGATTTGTAGCGAGTCAGGGTTAGTGGGAGCCTGATATGATGCCTGTATCGAAGAACGCCTCTGAGAAGTTAACCGAAATGCAAAAATTAGGCTTAACCGGTAGTCAACCGATAAAATGACTAGGTATAGATTCTCATTGGTTTGAGCAATCAGTACCGATATGAGTGAGCATTAGCTACTTAGGGTGGTACCGCGGATTAAACCGTTCCTATATGAAAATATATGAACGGTTTTTTATTTTTTTTAGGAGGTATAAGAAATGGAAAGAACATATGTGGACAATATTAAAGAAAGCAACGAATCTACACTTCTGGTAAGAGGATGGATACACAAGCTGCATAACCTGGGGAAAATAACCTTTATACAGCTGAGAGACAAGACTGGAATTCTTCAGCTGGTACTCGATAAAAAAATAGAGGAAAGCTTAAGGCTGGAAATGTGTATCGAAGTAGTAGGAGAAAAGGTTCAAAACGAAAAAGCCCCCATGGGAATTGAACTGATAGTAAGTGAAATCAAAGTTTTGGGGAAGGTTTATTATGATATACTTCCTTTTGAGATTAACAATCAAAAGGTTACTGCTTCACTGGAAAAGCAGCTGGATTATAGAAGCATCAGTCTTAGAAGACTAAAAACCCGTGCTATCTTTAAGGTTCAGGAAGAAATAGTAGAAGCTTTCAGGTGCTACCTTAAAGAACGCGGATTTTCTGAAATTCACACTCCCAAAATCATTGCTTCCAGCACCGAGGGTGGATCTGAAATGTTTACTGTAAATTATTTTGAACGCCGGGCTTTTTTGGCACAGAGCCCTCAGTTTTATAAACAGATGATGGTAGGTGCAGGCTTTGAAAGAGTCTTCGAGATTGGAGCAGCGTACAGAGCTGAGCTTCACAATACCTGGAGACATTTAAATGAATATATCAGTCTTGATGTTGAGATGGGCTTCATTAAGGATGAAAATGACCTTATGAATTTGGAAGAAGATTTTATCAATTATCTTTTTGAACATTTGAAACAATTCTGTTCCAAAGAACTTGAAATGTATAACATAAATCTTCCGGGAAAAATAGAGATACCAAGAATTCCTTTAGGCGAAGCGCAAGCTATTCTATTGGAGAAATTCGGCAAGAAGTCGCCAAACGGGAACATAGATGCTGAAGGAGAAGCAATCTTTTCAAAATATATTAAGGAAACCTATGAAAGTGATTTTGTTTTCCTCACCAAATATCCCGTATCCAAAAGGCCGATGTATGCTATGCCGGATGACGAAGAGCCGGAGATGACTAAAAGCTTTGACCTCATATATAAAGGACTGGAAATCACTACGGGAGGTCAGAGGATTCATGATTATGAAATGCTGAAGGCTAATATAATAAAATTCGGTTTAGTCCCTGAAAACTTTGAATTTTATCTGGACAGCTTCATGTATGGCATACCCCCTCACGGTGGTTTTGCAATAGGCCTTGAAAGATTGACAATGAAAATTTTGGAGCTCAGCAACATAAGGGAGGCCACCTTGCTTCCAAGAGATATGAAAAGACTGGAGCCTTAATATTGTTTTTCGTTAAATATATAGGAGGTAGAAAAATGAAAATATCAATTGAAGATGTAAATTATATCGCAAAGCTTGCTAAATTAAGCATAACTCCGGAGCAGGCACAAAAAATGGTTAAGGAATTTGAAAGCATATTATCGCATTTTGAGTCTATTGATAAGTTCGAGTTAAGCGATGTTCAGCTTGACTTATACAGCGAGGATATGAAATCGGTTCTGCGAAAAGATGAAACCTGTGTTTTTGAAGATAAAAAGAAGCTTTTTCAAAATGTTAAATCTATGAGTGATACCTATATAAAGGTGCCTAAAATTATCGAATAGGTGGTGAGAGAGTTGAACATAGAGAAAATGACCGCACAAGAAATCCGAAGCGGGATAATCGAAAAGCAATTTACGGCAAAAGAAGTGATAACTTCATTTTTCGAAAGGATAAATGAAAAGGATAAAATAATTGACGGATTTTTGACACTTTGCCGGGAGGAAGCATTAGCCCAGGCAGCACGTATAGATGAAAAAGTAAAAAAAGGAGAGCAGATTGGAAGACTTGGAGGAGTTCCCATTGCTGTCAAAGATAATATTTGTACCGACGGAATAAAAACCACTTGTGCTTCCAAGATGCTTTATGATTTTATTCCCCCATATGATGCCACAGTCATAAAAAAGCTAAGGGAAGCTGATGCCGTAATAATTGGTAAAACAAATATGGATGAGTTTGCTATGGGTTCTTCTACTGAAAACTCAGCCTTTAAAAAGACCAAGAATCCTTGGGATAGAGAGAGAGTACCCGGGGGTTCTTCCGGAGGCTCTGCTGCAGTTGTGTCAGCCGGAATGACTCCAATTGCATTAGGCTCTGACACCGGCGGATCTATCAGGCAACCTGCAGCCTTTTGCGGTGTAGTGGGTTTGAAACCAACCTATGGGTTGGTTTCAAGGTTTGGACTTGTTGCATTCGGTTCATCCTTGGATCAGATTGGCCCTCTGTCAAAAAATGTGAAGGATAGCGCTTTAGTCCTTGAAGTAATACAAGGAGAAGACAAATTAGACAGTACCTCTGTCAAGAATTCCATCACTGAAGATTATATAAGCTGCATTGAAGAGGGTGTCAAAGGCATGAAAATAGCTGTTCCCGTTGAATTCTTCCAATCAGGGCTGGATGAGGAAATTACTGCTTCCATCAAAGAGAGCATAGAAAAGTTCAGAGCATTGGGTGCTGTTGTGGAAGATATATCGCTTCCAATCACAGCAGAGGGACTTTCTGCTTACTATATAATTTCTTCAGCAGAAGCCAGCTCAAACCTTGCAAGATTCGACGGAATACGATACGGATACAGAACAGAGGAATTTAAAAATTTAGACGAGCTTATGGAAAAAAGCAGAAGTGAGGGGTTTGGAGAAGAGGTAAAGAGAAGAATAATGCTGGGTACCTATGCCCTATCATCCGGGTATTATGATGCTTACTACAATCGGGCACAGAAGCTCCGCAAAAAGATAAAAGAGCAATTTAGCAAGGTTTTTGAAAGCTATGATCTTATACTTAGTCCTGCTTCACCTGTTTTACCTTTTAAAATCGGAGAAAAAAGCAGTGATCCAATTGAAATGTATTTAGCTGATATCTATACAATAAATATAAATCTGGCAGGAATTCCGGCTCTTTCTATGCCTTGCGGCTTTAGTAAGACCGGACTGCCAATAGGCCTTCAGATTATCGGATCTCATTACGGAGAAGGCAAGCTTTTCAAAGCAGCCTATGCCTTGGAACAAGAGCTGAAGCTTACCGATATGCAGCCTGTGCTTTAGTAAGGGAGGAAATGAAAATGAGCTATGAAACTATTATTGGTCTTGAAATACACGCTGAGCTGGACACCAAATCAAAAATATTCTGTTCCTGCTCCACAGAATTTGGTGCAAAACCAAATGAAAATACCTGCCCTATATGTCTAGGCCTTCCCGGGACACTGCCGGTGCTTAACGAAGAGGTAGTAAACCTGGCTATGAAGGCAGGTGTTATACTAAACTGTGATATTAACAAACTGAATAAGATGGATCGCAAAAATTATTTTTATCCTGACCTTACAAAGGCATATCAGACTTCTCAATTCGATATTCCTATATGTAAGGGAGGGTATGTTGATATTGAAGTAGAAGGGGTAAAACGTAGAGTCAGATTGAACCGGATCCATATGGAAGAAGATGCGGGAAAGCTGGTACATCTTGAGAATGAAGAGATTTCACTGATTGACTATAACCGTGTTGGTGTTCCGCTTATTGAAATAGTTACAGAACCGGACATGCGTTCAGTAGATGAAGCTATTGCCTTTCTTAGGATACTCAAATCCATGCTGGAATATGGTGAGATTTCGGACTGTCGTATGGAGCAGGGTTCTCTCAGATGTGATGCAAACATTTCTATTAGAAAAATAGGTCAGGATACTCTCAATACCCGAGTGGAGCTAAAGAATTTAAACTCCTTCAAGGAGCTGCAAAAGGCTCTTGAGAAGGAAGAAAAACGTCAAAGGGAGCTTTATACTTTTGGAGAAGAGGACAAAATTAAGCAGGAGACACGACGATGGGACAGCGCAAAAGGAAAAACCATTCCGATGCGTTCAAAAGAGGATGCACATGATTACAGATACTTTCCAGAGCCTGATCTTGTTCCAATCATAATCAATGACAACCAAATCCAAAAGATTAAGGAAGCTCTGCCGGAGATGCCAAGGGAAAAGAAGAAGCGTTTTGAGGAGCTTTATGGCCTTAAAGAGAAGGAAATTGACATAATAATCGGGGATAAAGCACTTTCTCAATACTATGAAGCTTTGATAGCATATGGTACAAATCCAAAGATTGGAGCAAACTGGATTTTGGGAAATATGTTGAAGTTTTTAAATGAAAAGGAGCTTGAAACAGATAAAATACCAGTTCACCCTGAAGCACTTTACAAGCTGACGGAAATGATTGCAGAAGGGAAGATAAGCATTACTGCCGGTCAGGAAGTGTTCAAAGAAATGTTTTATACAGGCAAGAGCGCTGAAGAGATAGTAAAGGGCAAAGGACTTGACCAAATCAGTGATACAGCGGACTTAGAAAGAATCATTAAAAGTGTTCTGGATAGCAACCCTCAATCTGTTTCAGATTATATCGCCGGAAAAACACAAGCAGCCGTTTTTTTGATGGGTCAAATAATGAAGGCCTCTAAAGGCAAAGCAAATCCGCAGATGACCAAATCACTTTTGTATGGACAACTAAAAGAAAAAGAGTAAAATTATGTGCCTGTTAACACGGTTTGAGGGTTCGAATCCCTCTGTCCGCCATAATAGTAATAAAACTGTCCTAAGTGGGCAGTTCTATTTATTTTTTGCTTAACTGTTGGAATTTTTATATCAAATTGCATTTTTAAATAAACACAAAATCATTATAAAGATAAATTAAGGTAGACATAACATCATTTACATAACTGAATTTTATTCTTCACATAAGCTAGAACATGTGATAAACTTATCATTGTTGCACGGTTATTATGGTAACTAGTTTGAAAGTAGCATATCTAAAATAACTGTGCTCGGTTTCATTTATATTTTATCTATGGGAGGAAAAAAATTTTGAAAAATCTACTGAATAAGTGGAATCAATTGAGCCTGGTAAAACGAATAATTGTAGGGTTGATTGTTGGTATTATCTTGGCTGTAACGATTCCAGACGCAGCAAAGCCAGTCGTAATTTTGGGCTCTTTGTTTGTAGGTGCTTTAAAGGCAATTGCACCAATATTGGTTTTCTTTTTGGTTTCGTCAGCTATCTCTCAACATAAGAGTGGTCACCAAACCAATATGAAATCCATTGTTGTGCTTTATGCCTTAGGAACATTTTTGGCCGGAGCCGCAGCTGTTGTTGCGAGCTTTATATTCCCTGTAAGCTTAACACTTGCAGCGGGTGTAGAGAGTGTGACAGCTCCTGGTGGTATTACAGAGGTTCTCAAATCATTACTGTTGAATCTTGTTGATAACCCGGTAAAAGCTATTTTTAATGCCAACTATATCGGTATATTAGCATTTGCGATACTTCTTGGTTTTACTCTAAGACACGCTGCTGATTCAACAAAGAAAATGGTTTCAGATTTCGCAGAGGCATTATCTGAGATGGTTAGAATTGTTATAAACTTTGCACCACTAGGAATCATGGGTCTAGTATTTGATTCTATTGCTACAAGTGGAATCCAGTCCCTGCTCAGCTATGGACAACTGCTTCTGGTTCTGGTTGGCTGCATGCTTTTCGTAGCCCTAGTTGTAAATCCAATCATTGTATTTGTAAAAATTCGTCAAAACCCATTCCCACTAGTATTTAAGTGCTTAAGGGAAAGTGGTATTACAGCATTCTTTACACGCAGCTCAGCTGCAAACATTCCTGTAAACATGAGCTTGTGTGAAAGACTAGGCTTAGATAAGGATACGTATTCAGTATCTATTCCTTTAGGAGCTACAGTAAATATGGCTGGTGCAGCTGTTACTATTTCAGTATTAACACTTGCAGCAGTTCACACACTGGGAATTCAAGTGGATATACCTACAGCAATAATCCTAAGCGTATTGTCAGCTGTAAGTGCTGCAGGTGCTTCAGGTGTAGCCGGCGGATCACTGCTACTGATTCCTCTGGCAGCAAGCTTGTTTGGAATTTCAAATGACATTGCTATGCAAATAGTTGGTGTAGGATTTATCGTAGGTGTTATACAAGACTCTTGCGAAACAGCTCTTAACTCATCAACAGACGTACTGTTTACAGCAGCTGCTGAATTTGGTGAGTGGAAGAAGCAAGGGAAAAAGATAGTTATCAATAAATAGAAAAATCACTGTGTGCTATTATTGGGGACGGTTATTTTTGCTTCTATAATTGGTTTAGGAAAGCAAAAATAACCGTCCCCTCTGCGTTTATTTTATTTTTTTACATATAATAGCAGCATACCTTTTAAACTGCATCCAGCCCCCCGTTTTATTTATATTGGAATTGAAGAAAGCAGAGGATATAATGTTATTAACAATTTGTTTTAAATATTAAGGAGTAAGCTAATATGGATTATAGCGTATTCGATATTATCGGGCCGAGGATGATTGGACCTTCCAGCTCTCATACTGCCGGAGCCGCGAGACTGGGAAAGGTAGCGAGGAGAATCAGTGGAAACGACGTAGCTAAGGTTACTTTTGTGCTTTACGGTTCTTTTGCCAAAACTTATAAGGGTCATGGCACCGACCGGGCGCTGCTGGCAGGGATCATGGATATGGAACCCAATGACCCCGATCTTGGCAAATCGATGGATTATGCCAAAGCGACCGGCTTGGACTATGAGTTTGTGATTAATGATGCTGATCCGCCTCACCCCAATACCGTCAAGATGGTAATAACCAGCAGTAATGGCAAGAGAACGGAAGTGGTGGGCTGCTCCATCGGGGGTGGCAATATCCGGGTGATACAAATCAACGGGTTGAATGTGGAGTTTACCGGTGAGTATCCTACGTTGATTATCCGGCATTTTGACCGCCCGGGTGTAATAGCGGATGTGACCAGTCTTATGGTTCAATTCGATATCAATATTGCCTTTATGCGGGTTTACAGACAGAGTAAGGGGCAGGATGCCTTCATGATTATTGAAACCGACAATGATATTTCCAAAAAAGTGATTGCCCAGGTTAGGGCTTTGGGTGATGAAATTCAAGATGTATATTTAATAGAAGCATTATAACGAGCAGGGGCATCCATTCCACATTAATTTGTAATGCCCCGTAAGCGAGTTTCAAAAAAGGCTTCCTTGGTTGTTAAA
>FWPV01005006.1_pt1 | contig 27036 bp, 32 predicted proteins | sample 2228371 | NCBI WGS metagenome assembly FWPV01 (sample SAMEA103939776, study PRJEB20133) | metagenome
TGCAGCAGATGCGGCACCAACTCGCGCCGCTTGGCGGCCTCAGCCTTCTTCAGCGCTTCGAGCAGCAGGCTCACTGCGCCGGCTCCACTTTCCGGTTCGCGCCGGGCAGCGGGAAGGTCGGTTTCATGAAGCGCTCGTCCGGCAGCGAATCCACCAGCGATCGGTAGTCGCCGTCGAGGCTGGCGTCTTCGATCACGACCGGGCGGATCAGCACGACCAGTTCGGTCTTGCGCGACGTTTCGTTGCGCGCCGACAGCAGCGCGCCGATGAAGGGCAGCGCGGACACGCCGGGAATGCTGTCGCGGCGGAAATTGAGTTCGTCCTGCATCAGACCGCCGAGCACCGCGGTTTCGCCGCTGGCCACGCGCATGACCGATTCAAGTTCGCGCGTCTGGATGACCGGCACCAGATTGGGCGAACTCAGGTCGGGCGTCGGATCCTGCGCGTCGCCCACCTTGCGCGAAATGGTCGGCCGCACATTCAGCAGCACGAAGCCGTCGGCGCTGATCTGCGGCGTGACCGCCATCACCAGGCCGACCGATACCGAGCGCGGCGTGGCGGTGAAACTGCGCACGGCCTGCGTGTTGGTATTCGCGACCACATCGGATTTGATCTCGAAATAGACGATGTTGTTGACCACCTTCAGCAGCGCGGTCTGGTTGTTCAGCACCGACAGCTTGGGGCTCGACAGCACTTTCACGTCGCCGTAGGTTTCAAGCAGCTTGATGCTGTCGACCAGCTCGCGGTTGCGCCCCAGACCGATGGCGAACGGCGCGTTGGTGGTCAGATCGGTCGAGCTGGTGTTCAGCGACACCGTGGCACCGCCGCGTTTCCCACCGCCGGCAAAGGCGGTCCAGTCGATGCCCTGCTGGTAGTTGTCGGTCAGCTGCACCTCGGCGATGGTTGCTTCGATCAGCACCTGGCGACGTGCGATGCGCGTCACCTGGCTGATGAATTCCTGCACCTTCTCGTGCTGGCGCGAGGAGGCGCGCACATTGATGACGCCGGTTTCGGCATTCAGGATGACCGACGCCGCCTCGCGGAAGGTGGCGCGTCGCTCGACCGGCGGGGCGGCGACAGCCGGATCGGTACCGGCGACCGGCGCGGCGGCCGGTTCGGTCATCGTGTCCGGCAGCAGCTTGTCGGTTTCGTGCAGCAGGTCGCGGATGTTGCGTTCCAGCGACTCCCAGAATCGGTTCTTCGCGACGTTCTCGATCCGGGTGCTGGAGCTGTTGCCGGCATTGCCGGTCTGCGTGGCGATGTTTGCAGTGCCGCCGGTGCCGGTGACCGCGGCAGAACTGGTCGAGGCGATCTGCGTGTTGATCGACACCGCACCGGTGACGTCGCGCGACATGTTCACGTAGTCGACCCGGTAGCTGCGCAGGTAGGGCGCGTCGGGCATCACGACCAGGTTCGGTCCGTCGAGTTCGAAACGCATGTCGACCTGGGTGGCGATGCGGGTCAGCAGCTGCGGCAGCGTCTGGTCGATCGCGTTCAGCGTGACGGCACCCTCGATGCCGGGGTGGATGTCCACATTCACCTTGGCGTCACGCGCCAGCGCGAACAGCAATTCGTTTACCGGCACCCGGTTGACCACCACGCTGTAGGTTTCCGACTTGTGCCGTGGCTGTGGCGACAGCGGGCGGGCGACCGGCGGCGGGATGCCTTCGCGCGCCGCCGGGCGACAGCGGGCGGGCGACCGGCGGCGGGATGCCTTCGCGCGCCGCGCCGGACGCACCGTCGGCCTTCTTCGCCACGACGTGTGCATCCGACATCGGCTGGGGGGTGTGCGCCGCACAACCGGCAAGCAGGGCCGCAATCACGGCGCAGGGCAGAACGGGGCGCAGCAATGCTGTCATGGGCACGGAGACGGACGGTGACTCGGAATGAAACTGAATTCGGATGGTACGCGGAATCCGGGGTCGATCAACATGATGCGCAGCCGGCCCTGTTCCGTCAATGCCTTTGGCATTTTCAGGGCTGGCGCAGGCTGCGTACCTGCCGCGCAATCGGCCGCGCGGTGGCGATCCAGTCGGGCAGCGTGGCGAGCGCCTGCTGCGCAGTGCGCTGATCCGGGAAGTCGCCGTAGATCACTGCCAGCTTGGTGCCGCCTGAAGTGTCCGCGCGATAGGCCCGCAACTGCTCTGCGTCGAGGGTACGCCGGGCGCGCCGTACGTAGCGCTCGACCTGTTCGCCCTGGGCGACCGGGGCCGACATCAGCTGGATGAACCAGCGGTCGTCGGGCGCCGAGGTCGTCCATGACTTGCTCGATGCCAGCAGCGACGTCAGGTCGTCGGCAGGCGCGGGGGGCTCCGCAGCGGGTTCCGGTGCAGCGTCGGGCGGCGCTGAAGCGATGGTGTCCGGCAGTGCGCCAACCGGCGGGACGGCGGGTTCGCCCGCCGGCGGGGCCTGTTCAGGCGCCGGAGTGGCAGCGGGCAGCGGCTCCGGCGCATGGTCGGCCGGGGCGACGGCCGTCGTGCCGCGGGCGGTCGTTGCCGGGGGAGCCGTTTCGGGGAGCCCTGTGTCGATGCTGCGCCCGAGCAGAAAACCGGCGGCGAGCAGCACGACGGATGCCGCGACCGCCAGCGCCAGCCGTGTCGGCGTGACGCCGCCCGCTGCCGGCACGCGCAGTTCGGTGTCGGCGAACGCACGCGTGGCGTCGGTTGCCGTGACGCCGTGGGCGCCGCGCGCAAACGCCGCCAGCAGCGCCTTGTCGGCCAGGATGTTGATGCGTCGTGTCAGGCCGCCCGAATCACGCGCGATGCGTGTCACCGAGGCGGCGTCGAATACGTTCGGTCCGCGATAGCCGGCGGCGCGCATGCGGAAATCGATGTAGGTGCCGACGTCGTCCGGCTGCAGCGGGTCGAGCCGGAAATGCTGGGTGATGCGGTCCTTCAGTTGCCGCATGTCGGTGCGCGCCAGCAGGTCGTCCAGCTCCGGCTGGCCGAACAGCGCGATCTTGATCAGCTTGTGACGTTCGGATTCGAGGTTGGACAGCAAGCGGATCTGTTCCAGCGTTTCCGCCGGCATTGCATGCGCCTCGTCGATCAGCAGCACGATCTGGCGACCGGCGGCGAATTCGGCCACCAGTGCCTCCTGCACCGCACGCAGCAGCCGGTGTGCGCTGCCATCGCTGCCGGTGGCGGGTGCGCAGCCCAGCTCGTCGGCCAGCACGGCGAGCAGTTCGCCGCGGTTCATCAGCGGGTCGGCGAGATAGATGGCGCGCAGATGGGCGGGAAGGTGATCGATCAGCACCCGCGCCAGCATGGTCTTGCCGGTGCCGACTTCGCCGCTGACCTTGACCAGCCCCTCTTCGCGTCCGAGCGCATAGACGAGCGCGTCGAGCAGTGCCCGGCGGTTCGCGCCGCCGAAGAAGAAATCGGCATGCGGGGTGATGCGGAACGGTGATTCGCGCAGGCCGAAGTGTTCGAGATACATGTCAGTCGCCGCGCCCGGCGTCGGCATCCGGCGTGTCCATGCGGTGGTACAGCGTCGTGCGCGCGATGCCCAGCAGTCGTGCCGCCGCGCTCACATTGCCGCGCGCCAGCCGCATGGCGGCATCTATATAGGCGCTTTCCCATTCGCGCATCCGGGCGTCGAGCCGGAAGCCGCCGGCGCGCAGCTCGTCGAGTGCAATATCCGACAGCTCGCGCGCCGGTGCGTCGTGCAGCGCCGGCGCGGCCGGTGTGTTGCAGGCCGGGTCGAATTACGCCTGCAGTTCTGCCAGTCCCACTTAGCGCCCCGGATATTTGGTGGACAACCGGATGACGATGTTGCGCAGTTCGCGCACATTGCCGGGAAAGCCGTAGGCCAGCCAGGCCGCGCGCGCATCGGCTGCCAGCGAAAACGGCGGCCGTTCAAGCTGGGCGCAGAACTGCCCGCGGAAGTGCTCGAGCAGCTGCAGCCGGTCGCCGCCCATGTCGCGCAGGGTCGGCAGGGTGATCGTGAACACGCTGAGCCGGTGATACAGATCCGACCGGAAGCGCCCGGCACGGACTTCCTCGCTCAGATCGCGATTGGTGGCGGCGATGATGCGTGCGCTTGAACGGCGCAACTGCGTCTCGCCGACGCGCTGGTATTCACCGTTCTCGAGCACGCGCAGCAGCTTGGCCTGAAGATCGAGCGGCAGCTCCCCGATCTCGTCGAGAAACAGGCTGCCCGACGCGGCCTCCTCGAAATAGCCGGCACGTGCCGTCTGCGCACCGGTGAACGCGCCGCGCGCGTGGCCGAACAGCGTCGGCTCGACCAGACTGGGAGAAATGGCGGCGCAATTGAGCGCCAGAAAGGGCTGACCGCCACGCGTCGTGCCGGCGTGCAGGCAGTTGGCGACAATGTCCTTGCCGGTGCCCGATTCGCCTTCCACCAGCACCGGATACGGCAGGTCTGCGTACTGCACGATCTGTGCGCGCAGCCGGATCACCGGTTCGCTGTCGCCGATCAGCGCCGGCAGGGCGGGAGGTGGCGGGCTGCAGGTTTCCGCCAGCTGGCGCAGCAGCGCATGCAGCGCCGCGGGCTGCGCCGGTTTGGACACGAATTCCGTGGCGCCAAGCGCCCGCGCATGGCGAGCGAGGCCTTCCTCCCCCTGGCCGGACAGCACCACGATGCGGGTGTCCGGCGCGTGGGCCAGCAGGTCGGCGATCAGTGCATACCCTTCATCGGGTCGATGCGGGCAGGGCGGCAGGCCAAGATCGATCAGCGCCAGTTTAGGTGCTGCCGGCTGTTCGCGCAGCCATGCGATGGCCGCTCCGCGAGAGGCGCGGCTGGTGACGAGGAAATCCGCCTCGAGCAGGAAGCTGAGTGAATCGGCAATCAGCGGATCGTCGTCGACGATCAGCAGTCCGGGCCGCGGCGCTTCGGTTTTCGTCGGGCGGGCAGCGTTCGCGAAAGTCATGACCGATGATAGCGCACGCCGATGGCGCATCCTGAAGCGTCGCTGCGGCCCGTGGAGCGCCTCTGCTACAATCGCGCTCCCTGCTACCCGCATACCCTGTTCTCGTGTCACTGTCCCCTCCGGCCAACGACATCCTGGTCGACCTGAAGAACGTCGACTTTGCCTACGACACGCGGCCCATTCTTTCCGGCATCAATCTGCGCATTCCGCGCGGCAAGCTGGTCGCCATCATGGGCGGCAGCGGCTGCGGGAAAACGACACTGCTGCGCCTGATCGGCGGTCAGCTCAAGCCGACGGCGGGCCACCTGACGGTGGACGGTCAGGAGCTTGCGCGGCTGTCGCGTCGCGAAATGTATGCGGCCAGGCGGCGCATGGGCATGCTGTTCCAGTTCGGCGCGCTGTTTACCGACCTGAACGTGTTCGACAACGTGGCCTTTCCGTTGCGCGAACATACCGACCTGCCGCCCGACATGATCCGTGACCTCGTCATGACCAAGCTGCATGCGGTCGGGTTGCGCGGCGCATGGAAATTGATGCCGGCCGAACTTTCGGGCGGTATGGCGCGGCGCGTCGCACTGGCCCGCGCCGTGGCGCTTGACCCGATGCTCATCATGTACGACGAGCCCTTCGCCGGGCTTGATCCGATTTCCCTTGCCGTGGTCGGTCAGTTGATCCGCCGGCTCAATGACGCACTTGGCGCCAGTTCGATCATGGTGACGCACGACGTGCACGAATCGCTGGAAATCGTCGACTACCTGTATTTCCTGTCGGCCGGCAAGGTGGTGGCCGAAGGGACGCCGGACGAGATCCGTGCCTCGACCGATCCGTTCGTGCATCAATTCGTCAACGCGGAGATCGACGGGCCGCTGCCATTCCATTTTCCGGGTGACGATTACCGGACAACCCTGATGGAGACGCACGCATGATCGCCCGGGTGCTTCGCTCGATGGGGGCGCGCACGCTCGACGGTCTGTGGCGGCTTGGCTTCGCCAGCCGCTTCTTCGTTGCGGTGCTGATGCGCTCGGGTACGGCGTTTTCGCGCTTCTCGCTGACCATTCGCGAGGTGTTTTCGACCGGCGTGCTGTCGCTGATCATCATCATGGTGTCCGGCTTCTTCGTCGGTCTGGTGCTCGGTCTGCAGGGGTACGAAACACTGCAGCGCTACGGTTCGAGCGAGGCACTGGGCATTCTGGTGGCGCTGTCGCTGGTGCGCGAACTGGGGCCGGTGGTTGCCGGGCTGCTGTTCGCCAGCCGCGCAGGTTCGGCGCTGACGGCGGAAATCGGCCTGATGAAGACGACCGAACAGCTCAAGGCGATGGACATGATGGCGGTCGATCCGATCGCGCGCGTCGTCGCGCCGCGCTTCTGGGGTGGCGTCATTTCGATGCCGCTGCTGGCTGCACTGTTTTCGATGATGGGCGTTTTCGGCGCCTGGTTCATCGGTGTCGTGTTCATCGGCGTCGATGACGGTGCCTTCTGGTCGCAGATGCAGGCATCGGTCGATTTCCGCTACGACATCGTGAACGGCATCATCAAGAGCGTGGTGTTCGGCTTTGCGGTGTCGCTGATCGCGGTTTTCGAAGGTTACGATTCGGCCCCGACCGCCGAGGGCGTGTCGCGCGCGATCACGCGAACTGTTGTCAATTCGGCGCTCACCATTCTGGCGCTGGATTTTGTGCTCACATCCTTCATGTTCAGGGGTAACGGATGAACCGTACTGTGCTCGACCTCTGGGTCGGTGTGTTCGTGGCGATCGGCGTGGCCGCAGTGTTGTTTCTGGCACTAAAGGTCGGCAACCTTGCGTCCGCTAACATAGGCGAGACATACAGGCTGCAAGCCAACTTTGATAACATCGGTGGCCTGAAGCCGCGTGCCCCGGTTAAAAGCTCGGGTGTCGTGGTCGGTCGAGTGACGGAAATCACTTTTGACCCCACTCTTTATGTCGCGGTGGTCAAGATGGATGTCGATAAGCGGTATGTTTTCCCGCGTGACACGTTTGCGACCATCCTGACGTCGGGCTTGCTTGGCGAGCAGTACATCGGTTTTGAAGTCGGTGGCGATACGGAAATGCTCGCCGCCGGCGCAACGATAACGAAGACGCAGTCTGCGGTAGTGCTTGAAAAGCTGATCAGTCAGTTCATGTTCAACAAGGCTGCCGAGAGCCCGCAGGCTCCCGAGCAGTGATGTGCGTAACGCATAGCCGGGAAGCTCGCCAGATGACCCATACAAAAAAGCAGACATCCAACATACGTCCGGTGCTCGCTGCAGCCATTGCTGCAACGCTGATGACCGGTTGCGCGACCTCGGGCAATCCGAAGGATCCGATCGAAGGATTCAATCGCGCGGTCTTTTCATTCAATGAAACGGTAGACAAGGCGCTCATCAAGCCGGTCGCGCAAGGCTATGACTACATCACGCCGACGCCCGTACAGACGGGTGTGTCGAATTTCTTCGGCAACATTGCCGACCTGTGGATCGGTTTCAACAACCTGATCCAGGGCAAGCCCGGTGAAGCACTGTCCGACGTCGGGCGCGTGGTGATCAACACGACCATCGGCATCGTCGGCCTGTTCGACGTCGCCACCGGCATGGGACTGGAGAAACACGAAGAAGATTTCGGCCAGACGCTCGGCCGTTGGGGTGTGGGCGATGGTGCCTATGTCGTGCTGCCGATCATCGGGCCGCGCACGCTGCGCGACACCGGCGGTTTCCTGGTCGACGTCTGGGTTGATCCGGTCGCCAACCATGATCCGGTCTCGGTCCGCAATTCGGCCCTGGCGCTGCGTGCCGTCGATATGCGCGCCGATTTCCTGAAGGCTGAAAGCGCGATCGAAGCCGCCGCGCTCGACAAGTACGCTTACGTGCGTGATGCCTACCTGCAGCGTCGCCGCAGCCTGATCTATGACGGAAACGCACCGCGTGAAAGCCCGTTCGCACAGCTTTCGCCGAGCGAGAACCTGATGACCATGTTACCGATTGAAGCAACTTGGCGCTTCATGCTTGTCGGCACACCTGCCACCATGGGCGTTGATGCCATGAGTTCGCAGGCTTCGACGGAGCTTGCCGTAGCGTCGAACTGACCGCTTCAGTGCCCCGGCCAGTCTGGCGGGGCGGCATGGTCATAACGGCCTGTCGCATGGCGACAGGCCTTTTTCATCTGGGAGAACCCATGTTCAAACGCATATTTCAACTGTTTCTGCTGAGTTTCGCCCTGAGCGCCGGTGCCCAGGCGAACGTCGCGAAGACGCCCGACACGCTCGTGAAGGAAGTGACCGAAGAGGTGCTGAACACCCTGCGAACCGATGCAGCCATCAAGGCGGGCGACAAGAAGCGCGCGGCAGAACTGGTGGAAACCCAGGTGATCCCGCACTTCAATTTCTCGCGCATGACGCAGCTGGCGATGGGGCGCGAATGGGCGAACGCGTCTGACGAGCAGAAGGGTCAGCTGATCACCGAGTTTCGTACGCTGCTGGTCCGCACCTATTCGAACGCGCTGACCAGCTACAAGAACGAGACGGTCGAATTCGATCCGTTCCGCATGACGCCCGAGCAGACCGACGTGACCGTCAAGACCAAGGTCGTTCGTGCAGGCGGTCGGCCGATCCCGATCGACTACGCGCTCGAAAAGAAAGGTGAAGGCTGGAAGGTGTACGACGTGAGCGTCGCAGGCGTGAGCCTGGTGACCAATTATCGCGAAACCTTCGCCTCCGAAATTCGTGCCGGCGGCGTCGACGGACTGGTCAAGTCCCTGCGTTCCAAGAATTCGCCTCCGGCAGCCGCTGCAAAATGATCGCTCTGGATGGCGATGTGCTGCGGGTGACCGGCGCGATGCGTCTGGCCGAGGCGGTCAGCCTGCGCGACGCCGGACTCGCATTGATCGGCTCCGCCCGGTCGATCGATCTGTCCGGCGTGAAGGAAGTGGATTCGGCGGCCATCGCTGTCCTGCTCGCCTGGGAACGTGCATCGACAGGTTCGGCCGGCCCGTTGCCGGTCGTCGGTGCGCCAGACGGACTGCTCAGCCTGTCCAACCTGTACGAAGTGTCGTCGTTCTGCGGACTTGACGCCGCGTCGTCGGCACGCTGATCGTTCCCGCTGATCGTTCCATTTCCCGGCGCCGCTTCGGTGCCCGTTCCGAAGCCTGTCCATGTCTGATCCGTCTGCCGCCTTGCTGATCGATGGCGTCTGCAAGCGATATGGCTCGCTTCAGGCACTCGATCACGTCTCGCTGACCGTGCGGCAGGGCGAATTCTTCGGCCTTCTTGGTCCGAACGGTGCCGGCAAGACCACGCTGATCTCGCTGCTTGCCGGACTCGGCCGCGCCGATTCCGGCGTGATACGGGTGATGGGGCACGACGTGGTTGCCGACTATCGCGATGCGCGGCGCAACCTGGGTGTGGTGCCGCAGGAGCTCGTGTTCGATCCCTTCTTCACGGTGCGCGAAACGCTGCGCATCCAGTCGGGCTACTTCGGACTGCGCCGCAACGATGACTGGATAGACGAGATCCTGCATCACCTCGACCTCCACACGAAGGCTGACGTGAATATGCGTGCGCTGTCGGGTGGCATGAAGCGGCGGGTGCTGGTCGCGCAGGCGCTGGTGCACCGGCCGCCGGTCATCGTGCTGGACGAACCGACCGCCGGTGTCGATGTCGAGCTGCGCCAGGGCCTGTGGGCCTTTGTGCGCGATCTGAACCGGCAAGGCCACACTATCGTGCTGACCACCCACTATCTGGAAGAAGCGGAAAGCCTGTGCGGGCGCATCGCCATGCTGAAGCAGGGGCGGGTGATTGCACTCGACAATACGGCTGATCTGCTGGCGCGGCCGATCCAGCAGTCGCTGCGTCTTCGCCTGCGTGGCGACGTCGCGCTGCCAGCCGATCTGCGCGCCGTGGCGCGTGCGTCTGCAGACGGGCGTGTTGCGCTTTCGCTCGACAACGCCGATGCAGTGAGCGCCTGCCTCGCCCGCCTGCACGCCGCCGGCGTCGGACTGGAAGAGATCGAACTGGTCCGTCCGGATCTGGAAGACGTGTTCATCTCCATCATGCAGGAGGCCGCGTGAGCATTGCGCTGCGTACCCTTCTATATAAGGAGGTGCTGCGCTTCTGGAAGGTCGGCTTCCAGACCGTCGGCGCACCGGTACTGACCGCGTTGCTCTACCTGCTGGTGTTTTCGCACGTGCTCGACCGTCAGGTCGAGGTGTATGGCGGCGTGAGCTACACGGCCTTCCTGGTACCCGGTCTGGTGATGATGAGCCTGCTGCAGAACGCGTTCTCCAACAGTTCGTCGTCGCTGATCCAGTCGAAGGTGACCGGCAACATCGTATTCGTGCTGTTGCCGCCGATTTCGTATCGCGAGTTCTACGCCGCCTACGTGCTGGCGGCGGTCATCCGCGGGCTGGTGGTCGGCGCCGGCGTCTGGCTGGTGACGCTGTGGTTCGTCGAATTGCCGTATGCGCATCCGCTGTGGATACTTTTTTTCGCCACCCTGGGCGGCGCCATCCTGGCCAGCCTGGGTGTGATCGCCGGCATCTGGGCCGACAAGTTCGACCAGCTTGCAGCCTTCCAGAATTTCGTCGTGATGCCGCTCACCTTCCTGTCCGGTGTGTTCTACTCCATTCACTCGCTGCCTGCGTTCTGGCAGACGGTGTCGCACGTCAATCCGTTTTTCTACATGATCGATGGTTTCCGTTACGGCTTTTTCGGCCAGTCGGATGTTTCGCCATGGATCAGCGCCCTCGTCGCGGGCGGCAGTTTCGTGGCGTTGACCTATGCCACCCTGAACATGCTGGCCCGCGGCTACAAATTGAGAAGTTGATATGGTTACTCCGCAAAGCATTGAATCCTCCATCACAGCCGGCATCGCCTGTGACCACTGTCAGGTGTCCGGTGACGGCCAGCACTTCGAGGCGGTCATCGTGTCCGCGGCCTTCGACGGTCTGACCCGCATCCGCCGTCACCAGCTCGTCTACGCCGCGCTGGGCGATCGCATGCGCGAGGAAATCCATGCGCTGTCGATGAAGACGCTGACGCCGGCCGAGTGGAAGGCCTGAACGCACGATGGACAAGCTGTTGATCGAAGGCGGTCATCGCCTGCAGGGCGAGGCCGAGATGTCGGGTGCGAAGAATGCGGCGCTGCCGATCCTGTGCGCCGCGCTGCTGACACGTGAGCCACTGACGCTGACCAATGTGCCGCAGCTCAACGACATCGGCACCATGCTCAAGTTGCTGGCGCAGATGGGCGTGGCGGTGCAGCGCGACGGCTCGGTCGTCACGCTGGACGCGTCGGGGCTGGACAATCCGCTGGCGCCGTACGAAATGGTGAAAACCATGCGCGCCTCCATCCTCGTGCTCGGCCCGCTGGTCGCCCGCTGCGGTGAGGCGAAGGTGTCGCTCCCGGGCGGCTGCGCGATCGGCGCGCGACCGGTCGATCAGCACATCAAGGGTCTGACGGCGATGGGCGCGGACATTGCGGTGGAACACGGCTATGTCGTCGCGCGCACGTCGCGCCTGCGCGGCGCGCGGCTGTTCACCGACATGGTGACCGTGACCGGCACCGAAAACCTGATGATGGCGGCCGTGCTGGCCGATGGCGAAACGGTGATCGAGAACGCCGCCCGCGAGCCGGAAGTCGTTGATCTGGCGAACTGTCTGGTCGCCATGGGCGCGCGCATATCAGGCGCCGGCAGCGACGTGATCCGCATCCAGGGGGTAGAGCGACTGCACGGCGCGACACATCGCATCATGCCGGACCGCATCGAAACCGGTACCTATCTGTGCGCGGCAGCGGCCACCGGCGGCGAAATCCGCCTCACCGGCACGTCGGCCGCCTACCTCGATGCGGTGGTCGACAAGCTGATGGATGCCGGCTGCGACATCCGCACCGAGAAGTCGCCGTCCTTCGAAGCCATCGTGCTGCGGGCGCCGCAACGGCTGAAGGCGGTGTCGATCCGTACGGCGCCCTATCCGGCCTTTCCGACCGACATGCAGGCACAGTTCATGGCGATCAATGCGCTGGCCGACGGCACGTCCATCATCCGCGAAACGATTTTCGAGAATCGCTTCATGCATGCGGTCGAACTGGCCCGGCTGGGCGCGGACATCCGCATCGACGGCAATACCGCGGTGGTGCAGGGCGTGGCGCAGCTCGATGGAGCGACCGTCATGGCGACCGATCTGCGCGCGTCGGCCGGACTGATCATCGCCGGCCTCGTGGCGCGCGGTGAAACCGTGATCGAACGCATCTATCATCTGGATCGCGGCTACGAGCGCATCGAACAGAAACTGACCGCGCTCGGCGCCACCGTCAGGCGCCTGTCCTGACCTGCCACCGACGTTCCCGCGGCCGACGCATCCGCCGCCGATTCAACCGCTAACGAGGCACACCGTGCAAGGCATCACCCTCGCCCTGTCCAAGGGTCGCATTTTCGAAGAAACGCTGCCGCTGCTTGCGGCGGCCGGCATCGAACCGACCGATGATCCCGAGACGTCGCGCAAGCTCATCATCGGAACCAACCGGCCGGATGTGCGCCTGGTCATCGTGCGCGCGTCCGACACACCGACCTATGTGCAGTACGGCGCGGCGGACATCGGAATCGCCGGCAAGGATGTGCTGCTGGAGCACGGCGGCGCCGGTCTGTACCAGCCGATCGACCTGAAGATTGCGTGCTGCCGCCTGAGCGTGGCGACGCAGGCCGGTTTCGACTACGAGCAGGCGGTGCGCCGCGGCGCGCGCCTCAAGGTGGCGACCAAGTATGTGCACACGGCGCGCGAACATTTCGCGGCCAAGGGCGTCCACGTCGACCTGATCAAGCTGTATGGATCGATGGAACTGGCGCCGCTGGTCGGACTGGCTGACGCCATCGTCGATCTGGTCAGCAGTGGCAGCACGCTGCGTGCGAACAATCTGGTCGAGGTCGAACACATCATGGACATCAGTTCCCGTCTCATCATCAATCAGGCTTCACTGAAGGTGAAGCACGATGCGCTGTCGCCGATACTCGAGGCGATCGCCGGGGCGGTGCAATGAGTACCGCCATCCGACGCATGGATTCCGGCGCGCCGGACTTCATCGAACAGGTCGATGCGCTGCTCGCCTTCGATGCGTCGACCGACGACGCCATCGAAGCGGCAGTGGCTGGCATCCTGCGCGATGTGCGTGCGCGCGGCGACGAAGCCGTGCTCGACTGCACCCGCCGCTTCGACCGCCTCAACGCGGCGTCGATGGTCGAACTCGAACTGCCGCGCAGCGTGCTCGACGAGGCCTATGCCAGTCTGGGCGACGAGCAGCGCGCAGCATTGGTCGAAGCCGCCGACCGCGTGCGCCTGTATCACGAACGCCAGAAGCAGGCATCGTGGGAATACACCGAAGCGGACGGCACCACGCTGGGGCAGAAGGTGACGCCGCTTGATCGCGTCGGCCTGTATGTGCCCGGCGGCCGTGCGTCCTATCCGAGTTCGGTGCTGATGAATGCCGTGCCGGCCAAGGTCGCGGGCGTATCGGAATTGATCATGGTCGTGCCCACCCCGGGTGGCGAGCGCAATGCACTGGTGCTCGCAGCCGCCGCCATCACCGGCGTCGACCGCGTGTTCACGATCGGTGGCGCCCAGGCGGTCGGCGCGCTTGCCTACGGCACGCAGAGCATTCCGCAGGTGGACAAGATCGTCGGCCCGGGCAATGCGTATGTGGCCAGCGCCAAGCGCCGGGTGTTCGGCACGGTCGGCATCGACATGGTCGCCGGTCCGTCCGAAGTGCTGATCATTTCCGATGGCCACGGCAATCCGGACTGGGTCGCGATGGACCTGTTCGCCCAGGCCGAGCACGACGAGCTTGCCCAATCCATCCTGCTGTGCACCGACGCCACCTTCATCGACCGTGTGCATGCATCGATAGACCGTCTGCTGCCTGACATGCCGCGACGTGACACCATCGCCACCTCCCTTGCCAACCGGGGAGCGCTGATCAAGGTGCGCGACCTCGGGGAGGCGTGTGACATCGCCAACCGGATCGCGCCGGAGCACCTCGAAATCTGCACCGAAACGCCGCGCGACTGGGTGGACCGTATCCGTCATGCGGGTGCCATGTTCCTCGGTCATTACTCGGTCGAGGCCCTGGGCGACTACTGCGCCGGTCCGAACCACGTGCTGCCGACGATGCGCAGTGCGCGCTTCTCCAGCCCGCTCGGCGTGTATGACTTCCAGAAGCGCACGTCCATCCTCGAAATATCCGCTGAAGGCGCGCAGAAGCTCGGCCGCATTGCGTCGGTGCTCGCGCATGGCGAAGGTCTGCAGGCACACGCACGTTCGGCCGAAATGCGTCTGAAGGACTGATTCCCCCGGCTGCGACGACTCGGCGTAAAGTGGCGCCGGGTCGCGCGCCGGCAGGGTGGTCGGCGCGCATCAATGCAGTGATGCGGATGAGGGGTGTACGCATGCAGCCATCTGAACTGCCGACCGGAGAAAGTCCGGCCCAGGGTGATGCACAGGGGCTTCCGTTTCCGGTCGTCCGTGAAGTGACACTGTTCGCACCATTCGACTGGCTTGCCAAGGGTGCTGCGGATCTTGCAGGCAATCCGGCCGCCAGCATTTTCTACGGCGGCTGTTTCGCCTTCATGGGCGTGCTGCTGTCGGTCGTGTTCAGCCACGCGTATCACCTCACCTCGGCGCTGGTCTGCGGCTTCCTGCTGCTGGGCCCCTTCCTTTCACTCGGTCTGTACGACCTGTCGCGCCGACGCGAAGCCGGTGAAACACCCATGCTGGCGCACTCGCTCACCGCGGGTCAGCACAATGCCGGGGCAATCGGCGTGTTCGCCGTCGTGCTGATCATCATCTTTCTCGTGTGGGCGCGCGCTTCGCTGGTCGTGTTCGCGCTGTTCTATACCTCTGAAATGCCGTCCGCCAGCCGATTTGTCGAACAGGTGGTCAGTCTGGAGAACGTCGAGTTCCTGCTGGCCTACGCAGTGGTCGGTTTCATCTTTGCGTCACTCGTGTTCGGCGCCAGCGTGGTCGCCATTCCGTTGATGCTGGACCGGCGCCAGGACGCGGTCACTTCGATGCTGGCGAGCCTGATCGCGCTCGGTCGCAACCCCGGCCCGATGCTGGTGTGGGCCGTGCTGATCGTGTTGCTGACCGTGGCCGGCTTCACGACCTTGTTCCTCGGTCTGATCGTGCTCATGCCGCTGATCGGGCACGCAACGTGGCATGCCTACAGGGCGCTGGTCGAACCCCTGCCAGCGCCCTGAGCTTTCCCGCCCGGTGCAGTCGCCTTATCGACGCAGGCGCGCGGCCACCAGCGCCAGCCCTGCGAACATCATCCATCCCCCGGATACCTCCGGCACCGGCGACACCGCTACCGTAAACGCCGCGAGGGCAGGTTGCGCGTCGGCGTGATCGCCATCCGTGAAGCCGGTCCAGTTCGATGCGGCGTTGACCAGCAGCCGATAAGCTGCGAAATCCGCTTCGCCGCTGCGTGGTCCGGTGTAGTCCGCGAAGTCGGTGCTGGCCGGCAGAATGATGGCATCGACGCCGGCCTGCAACCCGGCGGCAGAGAGCGCGTTCGTGGCGGCGGCGCCGGCTTCGGATGACACCGCGGCAAGGAAGGTGGTCGGGCTGTTGGCGGCCGTGCCCAGGTAGGCATACACGGTTTCGGCGGTGCTGCTCAGCGCACGGCTGCCCGACGAGCTCAGCGCGCCGACCGACACCGCGCGGCTGGCCTGATCGATCTGGCTGAAGCGGATCACGCTGCCCGCGGCGATCGATGCCGCGCCGGTGTTCCAGGTGTGAAATCCTTCGGCGCTCGAAAATGCCGCGCCGCCCCAGTTGCTGTCGGTGAAATAGATCGTGCTGTCTGCCGCCAGGTCGGCAAGGGTCACGATGGCCCAGCCATCTTCATCGGTGTTCAGTGCGGTGAACGCAATGTCACCGGTACTCAGTGCGAATGTGTGCTGCGCCGACAGGCACAGCGAGACAGCCAGAAGCTTGCGTGCTGACAACATGGGACTCTCCTTGGGAAATGTGATGAGCCGCCCCGGTGAAGGCGGATTTCTTCGGGTGTGTCCCTGGCAGCCGTTCAAATGCCGCTTGTTGAATTATTCGTTGTGCATACACCCGGGTCGAGAATATGCCATGTGGATGAAATGATCAAACGCCGCGGCTTGAGGTACCGCAGGGAAGAGTCAGCGCAAGGTCATGCCGGTCCAGCCATCCTTGCGCAGGCAGTCGTACAGGCCGCGGGTGACGGTCTTGGCGACCGGATCGGGTTCGTGGCCGGCGCCGAGTGTCGACAGGCAGGCTGCCTGTGAAGCCATCAGCGCGGAGCCGTCGGCACCGGCCTTGGCCCACATGGCAATGGTGATGCGCGACAGCGGGTCTTTCGGTACGGCAGGTTTGGCGGCCGCTGCGGCGGCGGGTCTGGCCGCGCTGGTCTTCTTTTCCGCCGGGGCAGAGCCGGAAGAGGGTGCAACGGCCGGCTTCGCGCCTGCAGTCGCGCCCGCCGCTGCGGCAGAAGTCACTGCAGCGGCCACCGGCGCGGCAGCTTCTTCCTCGACTTCGGTGGCGTCCTCGTCCACCGGCGCGAATCCGAGTTGCGACAGTTCTTCCATCGACCGCGTCCACCATCCTTTTTCGTCCATGCACCGGGAGAAGGCGCTGCGCTCCGAAGTGGTGCTCTTGCATTCGGCTTCGGCGCGGCGGAAGTCCTCACCGCCAGCGCCTTGCTTGAATGAAATGCCGGTGCAGCCGGCGAGCGCGGTGATCAGGGCGGACTGGAGCAGGGTGCGGGCGAAGCGATGCATGACTGAACGACCTGTGGATGTTGACCCGACACCCCTAGCAAGAAGCGCTCCGCCGTTGCGGAATCGGGTCAGGAAACCTGCAGGATGTCCCGCAGCGCGGCGACCAGCGATGCGCAGTGCGCATCGGTGCCGATCGTGATGCGCAGAAACTGGTCGATGCGCGCGGCCTTGAAGTGACGCACCAGGATGCGCCGCTCGCGCAGTGCCAGCGCCAGCGTGGCCGCGTCGTGCGCAGCATGGCGGACGAACAGGAAGTTGGCGGCCGAAGGCAGCACTTCGAAGCCCAGCGCGGACAGATCAGCGCGCAGCGCCTCCCGGCTTGCCATGACGCGCTGTCGTGTCTGGTCGAACCATTCGACGTCCTTGATCGAGGCGGTGGCGCCGACGAGGGCCAAGCGGTCGAGCGGGTAGGAGTTGAAGCTGTCCTTGACCCGCGTCAGCGCCTCGATCAACGCCGGGTGTCCGACTGCGAAACCCACGCGCAGACCGGCCAGCGAACGCGACTTCGACAGCGTCTGCGTGACCAGCAGATTGGCGTGGCGATCGATCAGCGCCACCGCCGACTCGCCGCCGAAGTCGATGTAGGCCTCGTCGATCACCACCGGGCAATCGGGCAATGCAGCGGCCAGCCGTTCGATGTCGTCCAGCGGCAGCAGGCAGCCGGTCGGTGCGTTCGGATTCGGAAAGATCACTGCACCGGGCCGGCGCGCGATCAGATCATCGACGCGGATCGCGAACTGCACGTCCAGCGGCACGCGCTCGAAGGCGATGCCGTACAACTGGCAGTAGACCGGGTAGAAGCTGTAAGTGATGTCCGGGAAAACCAGCGGTCGGTCGTGCTTCAGCAGGCCGATGAAGGTGTGCGCCAGTACCTCGTCGGAACTGTTGCCGACGAAGACCTGATCCGTCCCGATGCCGAAACGTGCGGCGATCGCCTCGCGCAGCAGCAGGCCTGTCGGTTCCGGATACAGCTTCAGCCGGTCGCCGTCGTGGCCCAGTTCGGCCTGTATGGCCGCCACGGCGTGCGGGCTCGGTGGATAGGGGCACTCGTTCGTGTTGAGCTTGATCAGGCCTTCTATCTTCGGTTGTTCGCCCGGGGTGTAGGGCGACAGGGTGCTGACGACGGGGCTCCAGAACTGGCTCATGGTGATCGCGGCGGTGACGTGTTGAAACGGGGGAACGGGCAGTCGGCGCGACGGGCGCTGCAAATGACCGCATCCGAGTCGATGTTATCATTCGGTACTTGCGATTCCGGCGCTGCGCCGGAGCGATTTTCCGACGGCGATCCGACCATTCATGCGGCAAGCAGACATCACGCGCAACACGCTCGAAACCCAGATCAGCGTGCGCATCAATCTCGATGGCAGCGGCCAGGGCAAGCTCGATACCGGCATTCCCTTCCTTGACCACATGCTCGACCAGATCGTTCGCCACGGCCTGATCGATCTCGACGTCAGTGCGAAGGGTGATCTGGAAATCGATGCCCACCACACGGTGGAAGATGTCGGCATTTCGCTGGGTCAGGCCTACGCCAAGGCGGTCGGCGACAAGAAGGGGCTGCGCCGCTACGGCCACGCCTATGTGCCGCTCGACGAAGCGATGTCGCGCGTCGTGGTTGACCTGTCCGGCCGTCCGGGCCTTGTCTACAACGTCGATTACACGCGGGCACGCATCGGAGATTTCGACGTCGACCTGGTGCGCGAATTCTTCCAGGGCTTCGTCAATCACGCGCTCGTCACACTGCACATCGACAATCTGCGCGGAATCAATGCCCACCATCAGTGCGAAACAGTGTTCAAGGCCTTTGCCAGAGCCTTGCGTGCGGCCAGCGAGCGCGATGACCGCGCATCCGGCCAGATGCCGTCGACCAAGGGCTCGCTCTGAGCGTTCGCCTGATTTCGAGCCCCACCCTTCCGCGTTCCACTCCTTTCCGCGCCACTCATGACCCGCGTTGTCATCATCGATTACGGTATGGGCAACCTGCGTTCGGTCGCCAAGGCGATCGGACACATTGCGCCGGCTGCCGATGTCGTCGTCAGCAGCGACCCGCGCGACGTCGCAGCGGCCGACCGGATCGTGTTTCCGGGGCAGGGGGCCATGCCCGACTGCATGCGCGAACTCGATCTGCGCCAGTTGCGCAGCACGGTGATCGATGCCGCCGCGAACAAGCCCTTCCTCGGCATCTGCATCGGTCTGCAGATGTTGTTCGAACACAGCGAAGAGGGTGATCATCCTGGTCTCGGCGTGCTTGACGGCGAGGTCCGGCGTTTCGACGATCCGGTCGATCCGGTGAGCGGCGCCCGGCTGAAGGTGCCTCACATGGGCTGGAACGGCGTGCGGCAGACACTGAAGCACCCGTTGTGGGCAGGCATTCCGGATGAAGAACGCTTCTATTTCGTACACAGTTACTATGTGGTGCCGCGGAACGCTGACGTGACCGCAGGCGAAACCTGTTACGGCGCGCCCTTTACCAGCGCCATAGCGCGCGATAATATTTTTGCTGTTCAGTTCCATCCCGAAAAGAGCGCGCACGCCGGACTGCGCCTGCTTGCCAACTTCGTCGACTGGACACCCTGATGGACGAAGCCGGGCAGCGCTGCCCGACCTTGGCTGTCTCCGATATCCCTTTTCTGACCCGACCCGACCTCGTGCCATGCTGCTGATTCCTGCCATCGACCTCAAGGACGGCCACTGCGTACGCCTGAAGCAAGGCGACATGGATGTGGTGACCGTATTTTCGGAAGACCCGGCTGCCATGGCCCGGCATTGGCTGGATGCCGGCGCGCGCCGCCTGCATCTGGTCGACCTGAACGGCGCTGTCGCCGGCAAGCCGAAGAACGAATCGGCCATCAAGGCCATCGTGCGCGAACTGGGCGACGAGATTCCGATCCAGCTTGGCGGTGGCATCCGCGACCTGGACACCATCGAGCGCTACCTGGATGACGGCATCAGCTACGTCATCATCGGCACCGCGGCGGTGAAGAGCCCGGGCTTCGTGCACGACGCCTGCGGTGCCTTCCCCGGTCACATCATCGTCGGGCTGGACGCGCGCGACGGCAAGGTTGCGGTGGATGGCTGGTCGAAAATGACCGGCCACGATGTCGTCGACCTGGCGAAGAAGTTCGAGGACCAGGGCGTCGAAGCGGTCGTCTACACCGACATCGGTCGCGACGGCATGCTCGGTGGCGTCAACATCGAAGCGACCGTCAAGCTCGCCCAGGCGCTGCGCATCCCCGTCATCGCCTCGGGTGGCGTGACCAATATGGACGACATCCGTGCGCTGTGCGCGGTTGAGGACGAGGGCGTCATGGGTGCCATCACCGGACGCGCCATATATGAAGGCACGCTGGATTTCGCGGCTGCCCAGGCCGAAGTCGACCGTTTGAACGGCGACGCCTGACCCATCACTTTTGACGCGCGCCGCGCGGGAGTCCCATGCTGGCCAAGCGCATCATTCCCTGTCTGGACGTCAACGCCGGCCGCGTGGTCAAGGGCGTGAACTTCGTTGCGCTGAAGGACGCCGGTGATCCGGTTGAAATCGCTCGTCGCTACGATGAGCAGGGTGCTGACGAGCTGACCTTCCTCGACATCACGGCCAGTTCGGATGCGCGCGACATCATCCTGCACGTCGTCGAGCGGGTGGCCGATCAGGTGTTCATCCCGCTGACGGTGGGCGGTGGCGTGCGCGCGGTCGAAGACGTGCGCCGACTGCTCAACGCTGGCGCCGACAAGGTGAGCATGAATACGGCGGCGATCAACGACCCGGAACTGGTGGCACGGGCGTCCGGCAAGGTCGGCTCGCAATGCATCGTGGTCGCGATCGACGCAAAGCGCGTAGCCGACCGCGACGGTCAGCCGCACTGGGAGGTGTTTACCCACGGTGGCCGCAACGCGACCGGCCTGGATGCGATCGCCTGGGCGCAGAAGGTCGAATCGCTCGGCGCCGGCGAAATCCTGCTCACCAGCATGGACCGCGACGGCACGAAGAGCGGCTTCGACCTGGCGCTGACGCGCGCGGTGGCGGACGCGGTGCGCATCCCGGTGATCGCCTCGGGCGGTGTGGGCACGCTGGATCATCTGGTTGACGGCGTGCTGGATGGCGGCGCAGATGCCGTACTGGCCGCCAGCATCTTCCACTTCGGCGAGCACACGGTACGCGAAGCCAAGGAACGCATGCGCAGCCGCGGCATCGAGGTCAGGCTGTGAGCGGGCCGGCCTGGGCAGACGACATCGAATGGGACGCGAACGGCCTGCTGCCGGTCATCGTGCAGGAAGCGGCCAGCGGCGACGTGCTGATGTTCGCGTGGATGAATCGTGAGGCGCTCTTGCGCACGGCCGAACTGCGTGAAGCCGTTTTCTGGTCGCGTTCGCGCGGCAGGCTGTGGCACAAGGGCGAGGAATCGGGTCACACGCAGAAGGTGCTGGACATCCGCCTCGACTGCGACCGCGACGTCCTGCTGCTGAAAGTTGAACAAACCGGCGGTATCGCCTGCCATACCGGACGTCACAGCTGCTTTTTCCATGCCTTGACGGATGAAGGCTGGAAAACGACCGAGCCCGTACTCAAGAATCCGGACGACATCTACAAATGATCGATATCGAAGTTCTGCATCGAGTGGCGCAGACCATCGCCGAACGCAAGGCGGCCGAGCCGGGCTCGTCGTACGTGTCCTCGTTGCTGCACAAGGGCACCGACGCGATCTGCAAGAAGGTTGCCGAAGAAGCCGCCGAAACCATCATGGCGTCGAAGGACGGCGACGCCGGTCACCTGGTGAAGGAAGTGTGCGATCTCTGGTTCCACAGCATGGTGCTGCTGGCGCACCATGGGCTGACGGTCGATGACGTGCTGCACGAATTCCGCCGTCGCGAGGGTATTTCAGGTCTGGACGAAAAACGTTCGCGTACGACCTGACGCTCCATTGGCAACACACAATACGGTAATACGCGTATCCCAGAATGCGCCCCTCACGGACACACTGACGCCATGCAAGACAACGACTGCATTTTCTGCAAGATCATCAGCGGCAGGATTCCGTCGCGCAAGCTGTACGAAGATGATCTGATCTACGCGTTTCACGACATCAATCCTGTCGCGCCGGTGCATTTCCTGATCATCCCGAAAGCCCACATTCCGACGCTGTCCGATGCGGGTTCGGCACATGAGGCGGCGCTGGGCCGCATGCTTGCGAAAGTCGGCGAACTGGCGCGCGAAGCCGGTTGCACCGATGGCTATCGCACGCTGATCAACTGCGGAAGGGTGGGTCGGCAGGAGGTGTATCATCTTCACATGCATGTCGTGGGCGGGCCGGATCCCCTGCCGCCCATGATCGTTTTCGAGAGGTAATCATGGGTTCATTCAGCATCACGCACTGGTTGATCGTTCTGGTCATCGTGCTCCTGATCTTCGGCACGAAGAAGTTGCGCAACATCGGTTCCGACCTCGGCGGCGCGGTCAAGGGCTTCAAGGACGGTGTGAAGGGTGGCGAGAACGATGCCGCCGGTACACCTGAGCAGCCGACTCAGCACGTGGGCCGCACCATCGACGTCAAGGCCGAAGAGAAGGTCAAGTCCTGACCCTGGCGGCCCGCCCCCGGTCGGGCCGCGTCCTCACACGGCCTCCGGGACGCAGTGCCCGGTGCCTCATCCGTCCAGTCCATGTTTGACATCGGTTTTTCCGAATTCCTGATCATCGGCATCGTTGCGCTGCTGGTGCTCGGCCCCGAAAGGCTGCCGCGCGCTGCGCGGACGGCCGGGCATCTGCTCGGCCGCCTGAAGCGCTACGTGAGCGATGTGAAATCGGACATTTCGCGCGAGATGCAACTGGACGAGCTGCGCAAGCTGCAAGCCCAGGTTGAACAGCAGGTGCGCGATGTCGAGCGTCAGGTCGATGAAACCGCAGCCGGCGTCAATAACGAAGCGGCCGGTCTGAGTGACCAGATGCGTGCAGCAATGGCCGAGCAGGACAAATACGCCGCCGTTGAAAACACCCTGATGGACCCGCCGCCGCCGGCCAACCCCGCCGTACCGGCCGAAGACCCCGCATCCGGCCAGCTGTCGCTCGACATTCCGCCGCCCGGCGCGAACGAGCCGGCAAATCGCGAAAAGGCATGAGACGCCGGGCATGAACGAACAGACCGAAAGCTTCGTATCCCATCTGGTCGAATTGCGCGACCGGCTGCTGCGCGCCGTCATCGCGGTGGTCGTCGTATTCGTCTGCCTGATGCCGTGGGCGGCGGACATCTACGACATCCTTGCCCATCCGCTGATGGTGGCGCTGCCGGAGGGGACGAAGATGATCGCCACCGGCGTCGTGACACCGTTCTTCGTGCCGGTGAAGGTGACGCTGATGCTGGCCTTCCTGATCTCGTTGCCGGTTGTGCTCTACCAGGTATGGGCCTTCATCGCACCCGGTCTGTATGCACACGAAAAGCGCCTCGGCCTGCCGCTGATCATTGCCAGCACGCTGCTGTTCATCACCGGCATGGCGTTCTGCTACTTCCTCGTCTTTGGCGTCGTGTTCAGCTTCATCGCGGAATTTGCGCCGAAAAGCATCACGCCGGCACCGGACATCGAGCAGTACCTGTCCTTCGTGCTGACCATGTTCACCGCCTTCGGCGTCACCTTCGAGGTACCGATCGTGGTCATCGTGCTGGTACGTTTCGGACTGGTGACGATTGCGCAACTCAAGGAAGCACGGCCCTATGTGATCGTCGGGGCTTTCGTTGTGGCGGCCATCGTCACACCGCCGGATGTGGTGTCGCAATTGCTGCTCGCGATTCCGCTGTGCCTGCTGTACGAGATCGGCATACTGTTCTCTCGCTTCATCAAGGCGTCACCCGAGCGCAACAAGGCGACGCAGGACGCCTGATCACTCGTCGCGGCGCTGCGCCTGTGCAGTGACGGGGCGCTTGCCCACCGTGACGCCGAGGTCCTTTTCTGCGCCGCTGCGATAGATCTTCAGCGTGGCCTGCTGACCCGGCACCAGTGCCGCGATCAGCTGCAGCATGCCCGACGCGTCCTTCACCTTCCTGCCATCGACCTCAAGCAGCACGTCGCCGGGGCGGACGCCGCCGCGATCAGCGGGACTGCCGCGCATCACGCCGGCGATCAGCGCGCCGCCGGTCGCGGGGACCTTGAAGCTTTCTGCCAGTTCGGGCGTCAGTTCCTGCACCTCCACACCGACCCAGCCACGCGTGACCGAGCCGTTGGCGACGATCTGTTCCATTACGCTGCGTGCTGTACTGACGGGAATGGCGAAGCCGATGCCCAGCGAGCCACCGCTGCGCGAGTAGATCGCCGTGTTGATGCCGACCAGATTGCCGTCGGCGTCGACCAGGGCGCCGCCCGAATTGCCCGGGTTGATCGCCGCGTCGGTCTGGATGAAATTCTCGAAGGTATTGATGCCCAGCTGCGAGCGGCCGAGCGCTGACACGATCCCCATCGTGACCGTCTGTCCGACGTCGAAAGGGTTGCCGATCGCCAGCACCACGTCGCCGATGCGCAGGCCGTCGGTTGCACCGAAGCTGGCAGCCGGCAATTTGGTAGGGGCCTTGACCCGCAACACAGCCAGATCGGATTCGGGGTCGCTGCCGATCAGCGTTGCCGGATACTTGCCGCCGTCGTTCAGCGATACCTCGATTTCGTCGGCTGCCTCGACCACGTGGTTGTTGGTCAGCACGACGCCATCCTCGCTGACGATGACACCTGAACCCAGCCCCATCTGGCGCTGCGGCTGGTTGCCGAGCCGGTCGCCGAAAAAGTGGCGGAACACCGGATCATTCATCAGCGGGTGCTGCGGTGCCTTCACCGCCTTGGTCGTGAAGACGTGCACCACCGACGGCAACGCCTTCTGCGCCGCGTCGGCGTAGGTGACGACCCTGGCGGCCTCGATGCGCGCGGGCGCCGTCACCACATCCGGCATAAGGGCCGCCTGCGCGGCCGCTACGGTTGCACTGCCGCCTGTCTGGCCGTTGCGCGCGGGCAGCCAGTCGGGGCGCAGTGTCGCAACGACGAAAAGCACGGCCAGCGCGGCGGTGACCGATTGAGCGAAGACGAGCCACAGACGCTGCATAATCAGGAGTTGGAAACCGGGGGGAAAATGAACAGGACTCAGCTGCAACGCCATCTTGACGAACTGCTGGATGCCGCGCGCTTCAAGGATTATTGCCCAAACGGACTACAAGTGGAAGGCGCGTTCGAAGTGTCGAAAATCGTCTGCGGCGTCAGTGCCAGTCTGGCTCTGATCGATGCTGCGATCGAGCGCGGTGCGCAGGCGCTGCTGGTGCACCACGGCTGGTTCTGGCGCGGTGAGGATGGCCGGGTCACCGGTACCCGACGCGCCCGCATGGCGCGCGTGCTGGCGCATGACATCAATCTGCTGGCCTATCACCTGCCGCTGGATGCGCATCCCGAGCTGGGCAACAACGCCCGACTCGGACGCCTGCTCGATTTCCGGCCGACCGCCACGACCGGAGAGCAGGGTCTGATCTGGCTGGGCGAACCTGAACATCCGGCCACGGCCGCCGAGCTGTGCATGCGTGTCGGGCGCGTGCTGGGTCGTACGCCCCTGCTGGTCGGCGACGCGCAGGTCGTCGTGCGTCGCGTCGCCTGGTGCACCGGTGCGGCACAGGGATATTTCGAGCAGGCCATCGATGCCGGCGCCGATCTGTTCATATCCGGAGAAATTTCCGAGCCGACCGCCCATCTCGCACGCGAGTCAGGAGTGCCCTACATCGCCGCCGGTCATCATGCGACCGAGCGCTACGGCGTCATGGCGCTGGGCGCGCATCTGGCCGAGCGCTTCGGGCTGACGGTCGAGTTCGTCGACATCGACAACCCGGCGTGATCCCGCTACGGCCTCTTACAGCAGCGCCATCCGCGTCGTCTGCGTTTCCGTGATGGACGGGTTGGCGATCAGCCACTCGAGCATCGCCTTCAACAGCAGGATGTCGTCGATCACGCCGAGCGGGAAGCCGACGCGGGCGCCGGCGCGGTTGTCCCGCAGCAGCTCCGTCAGATATTCCAGACATTCCTGATTCGGCCAGCTGGCATTGATGCGCGCCATGATGTGTCCGAACTGTTCGACCGATTCCGACGTCGTCGGGCCGCTGAAGTTCTCCCAGTCGGGCACCTTGGCGTTGAATGCGCGATTCAGTTTGGGCGCCAGATCGTCGTATTCGCCGCGCCGACCGCTCGAGTGGTAGAGATCGAGCAGCTTGAGCCAGGGGATGATCGATTCCTTCGGGTAGTCGCGCAGGAACTCGGACAGGGTCTGTGCCGCACCCTCGGCACGACCGAAGGACATCATGATTTCGGCCAGCTCCAGCACGTGTTCGGGCGAAGGCGGCGCTTCTTCATTCGCCGGCCGGGCACTCTGGTCGAAGCTCAGGGCAGCGGGTGCGGTGGCGGTGATGCTGACCAGCCGCGGTCCGAGCGGTGCAGCACCGGTTTCGGTCGCGCCCAGGCTGCTCGTCGAGCCGGTGAAGCTTTCGAATTCAAGGTCGAGTCGCGCGGGCGTGTTCGCCTCGTTTCCGTCGATCTGCCCCAGTTCGAAATCAACCGCCGACGCCTCGCCCGAAGCCGTTGCGTCGAAGCCATCGCCCGGGTGGGCGGTGTGCAGATCCTGGATATTCTCGGCCGGTGCTTCGCCGGGAAAATGTTCGAACGATGTCGTTTCGGTCGCGCGTGCTGCCGGTCCGGCCGGATATTCGGGGGCCAATTGCCGTGGCAGCGACTGCGCCATCGTGTCCATGTCTTCCCGCGTGGTCGACGTGGCCGATGTGTCGGCGGCCAGCGGCGGCAGGCTCTGGCTCATCATCATGCGGGTCACAGCCTCTTCGGCATGCCGGCTGCGCAAGGCGGTGGCGGCTGCGAGCTTGCGGGCGCGTCGGCGCCAGATCCAGGCGCCGCCCAGTACCGATCCTGCTGCCAGCGCGCCGAGCGCTGCGACCAGCCAGTTCACGCCGGTCGCCGCCGGGACATCCGGCACGGCGTCGGGTGGCAGCTTGTTGATGACGCGCACCGGCTCGTTGGTCAGTCCGGGAGGCGGCGCGGCAACCACCTCCTGGATTGACGGAGTGTCCGCAGCGGTCGATTCGACCGCCGGGCTGTCGCCGGCGGGTGCTTCCGGCGTCACCTCAGGTCGGTCGGTTGCGGGCGTGGCGGCGGCCTGAGCCGGCGGCAAGGCGGCGTCGATCGATGCTTCGGTCCGACCGAGCTGCTTCTGCAGTTCGGCCATGCGTGCCTCGAGTTGCTTGACCTTGTCCGCGATGGCGAGATGTGTCGCGATCTGCTCATCGAGCGCGGCGAGCAGCCTCTGCTCCGTGCGAAGCACCTCGCGCTGGGCCTCGCTGGCCTC
>FWPV01005007.1_pt1 | contig 27032 bp, 19 predicted proteins | sample 2228371 | NCBI WGS metagenome assembly FWPV01 (sample SAMEA103939776, study PRJEB20133) | metagenome
CCTTCCCGTCATGCCGGACTCACTTGACGTCATTCTGAGCTTGACTCAGAATCACGGTTTTCTAAGGAGTGGATCCCGGGTCGGAGCCCGGGATGACAGTATAGGTTCACTACGGGATAACGGCGCAGGGCACTGTTCACACTCCGGGGCCGGACGCTGGACGGCTCTTACGACCGCCGCGAGAAGCCCAGCCTTTGGAGGCCGGTTTTTATGTATTGGCTACCCATGGTCAGTTCCCAGATCATTCCGCTTCTGTAGTTTTCGATCATGAGCAGCGTTATTCCCTTGTCTATGCCGATGACCCTGTCAGAGACCCAGTTTCTGTCGAGGTTGTAGGCATCCAGAAATCCGTACTCGCTCCAGAGTTCCGGCACGTTTTCGAAGTAGTGTTTCACCGTCTCTTCGACTATCCCAGGGACGAAGACGATCGAACCGAGCGCGCCACAGGGCGGCACGGTTCCGTCGGTTCTGTGCGCGGTGTTGGATTTGGCCGAAGGCGGTGCTCCGAAATCCCCCCTGTAACCGTCCGGAGAGTCGCAGGCGGTGAGTCCCCACGATCTTTCGTGCAGGGTTCTGTAGTTTTTTTCCTCGCCTGAGCAGTACTTCCAGTTGGCCAGAGAGGCTCTGACGGAGTTTTCGAACCAGTCGACGCCGTCCCTGTCGCGTATTTTTCGAAAATCTATCCAGGCGTGGCTGAACTGATAGGTGAAGAGCGAGCCTGTGTATGTGTGGATCAATTCCAGATCTTCGTAGGTTCCCCTGTCTCTGGTGAAGGAGTAGTAGAGCGATGGGTCCGTCGGGCAGGTCGGAGAGGCGGCGCCCAGCACGTACATGATTATCTGTTCGGCGTAGCGGTCCCACCCTCCCCAGAAGCCGCGTTCGTAGTTGTAACCCATATAGAAGCAGTTTCTCTCTCGGTTCACGTACCAGGGGAAGTTCACGCGCCCGTATATGGTCCGGAAAAGCTCCGACGTCTCTCCGCCGAAATATTCGGCCGCGACGAGACCGCCCATGAGAAAGAGCGCGGTGTCGATCACCGAGACTTCCGATCTGTAGGCCCTCCTGCCTTCGATCATATCTATGAAATGCACGAAGAAGCCTTCTTTCGATTCAACGTTATTCAGGAAGCTTTTCAGTGTCTTTACAGCTCTCTCTTCGCCGCTCTTTCTGGTTATCCAGCCCCTTTCGACACCGGCCGGCAGGGCCGAGAGGCCGAAGCCTACCGAGGCGATGCTCGCCACGCTCCTGTCTTTTGTGTTGTCCCTTATCAGGCCGTAACCCCTGTCGGAAAGGGAGACCTCCTTCCAGAAGAAGTCGAACGACGATCTCTCCTCGAGATCCAGTATCTCTTCAAACTTCACCTTCGCTCCACCTCGAAACCAAGCCTGTCGAGCCCGTCGATTATGTATTCGCTCTCCATAAGTATATTCCAGACCAGATCGTTTCTGTAATTGGAGATCATGAGCAGCGTTATCCCCTTGTCTATGCCTATGTAATCGGAGGCGAACCAGTCGAGGTCGAGGTTGAACGAGTCCTTCAGGCCGTACCTGCCCACCAGCTCCGGCAGTTCGTAATAGGCTTCGAGGGCTTCGATGGCCCTGTCCGGTAAAAAGACTATCGATCCCAGCGCGCCGGCCGGGGCGAGAGTGCCATCGACTCTGTGGGCGGTGTCGTTGTTTCCCGAGGGCGGCGTTCCGAGGAGTCCGTCGTATCCGCCCGGCCCGTCGCAGGCCGTGACCCCCCAGCCGATAGCGAAGCCGGCGAATCGATCGGCGTTGTCTTTGCAGTAGTTATAGCTGGCCAGCGAGGCCCTGACGGAGTTTTCGAACCAGTTGACGCCTCTTCCGTCGGTGAGATCTCTGAAATCTATCCAGGCGTGGCTGAACTGGTAGGTGAAGAGCGAGCCGAACCAGGAGTGTATGAACCGCTCGCCTTTGTAAGAGCCCTGGTACCTTTTGAAAGAGTAGTAAACGACCGGATCGATCCTGTATTTCGGGCTGGGAGCTCCGGCCGCCAGAACATAGAGCATGAGCTGTTCGGCGTAGAAGTCCCAGAATCCCTGAAAGCCCTTCTCCGGGTAGTAGGCCATGTAGAAGTAGTTGTTGCGATAATCGATCATACCGTTCCAGTTGACCCTTTCGTACAGGGCCGAGGCCTTTTTGGCGACCTCTCCGCCGAAGTACTCCCCGGCCGTAAGGGCGCCGCAAAGGAAAATAGCCGTGTCGATCGTAGATATTTCGCAGTTCCAGGCCCTCTCGCCTGTATTGAAGTCGAGAAAGTGAAAGAAGAAGCCGTGGAAATTCTCCAGCTTCAGGAAGGTGTCCAGAGTTCTCGAGGCCCTTTCAAAGCCGTCCTCGTAACCGATCCAGCCCTCCTCGACACCGATCGGTATCGCGGTCAGCCCGAAACCCACGGCCGCGATGCTGGCTATCGACGGATTGCCGGGAAACCTGTCTCGAACCAGTCCGTAGCCGGGAGAATCGTCGAGAGTGTTTGTCTGTTCCCAGAAATAAAGGAAGGAAGCTTCGTACTCCCTCTCGAGGTTCTGAGAACCCGCGACGAAGACGCACAGCATTATTATAAGGGCGGTGAAGCAGTTTTTCAGGTTTTTCATTCGATCACTCCCCGGTTATGCCGGTTCTGTCTATGCTTTCGACGAACCAGCTCTGCGTGAAGAAATATATCATGAGTAGCGGGATCAGGGTCAGGAAGGTTCCGGCCATCACTATCGCTTCGTTGAGGTTCTTGCCCACCACCGAGTAGGGATCGGCTGGGTAGAGCCTCCTGAAAGTGACGGCGAAATTCTGGAGCTTCAGCGGCAGCGTGGCCCATTTCTCTCCGAGGTAGAGGGCCGTGAGCGTCGTTTCGTTCCAGTACCAGACGAGCGAGAAGAGAAAGGCTATTATGTACGCCGGGGTAGCCGAAGGCACGGCGATCCGGTAGAAGATCTTGAAAGTCGAGGCCCCGTCTATCTTGGCCGCCTCCTCGAGCGAGCGCGGGAGCATGTTGAAAAACTGGTAGAAGATCAGCACGAATATGGCGCTCCTGATCCCCTGCGTGAAGGTCGCCGGGAGTATGAAGGCCCAGATCGTCTCGAGGAGTTTAAGATCTCGGAACATGAGGAACTGGGGGATCATGGTGACCTGCGGGGGGATTATGAAGGTCGCCAATAACGCCGCGAGCATTATCTTCTTTCCGGGAAAGCGGAAGCGCGAGAAGCCGTACCCGACGATCGAAGCCGAGATGGTCTGGAGGATCGAGGGCAGGACGGTCACGATGAGCGTCTTGATCAGGGTGGCCGCGAAATCCAGCACGCTGGCGGCCTCGCTGAAATTCCCGATGTAGAGCTTTGTCGGCAGCCATCTCACCAACGGGTTGACGAGATCCTCGGTGTCCATGAAGCTGTAGGATATTATGTATATCACCGGATATATGAAGACGAAGCCGATCAGCAGCAGGGTGAAATAGACCGAGGCCATGCCGGCCGCCGTCTTCACCTTCCTGTTCAGTCTTGGAACGTTCAAGACCTCTCGCCCCCTTTCTTTCTGTATATCACGTTGATCAGACCAAATAACCCGATAATCGCGAGCATAACCAGAAAGTAGATCCACGAAAGGGCCGAGGCGTATCCCAGCCCCCTTTCCGGTCTGTACATGTCCGTCTGTATCTTCTGGATCACGGCGTTCGTGGAGAAGGTGGAGACTGTCACTATCGTATATACGATGTTTATGAATGTTATAGGGATGAGAGAGGGGATCGTCAGCTTCCAGAGGATCTGCCAGCCCGATGCACCGTCGATCCTGGCCGCTTCGTACATGGACCTGTCGATCTTCTGGAGCGAGGCCAGGTAGATGAGGATCTGCACGCCCGAGAACCAGAGGATCACGATGAAAGAGCCTACGGCGAAGGCCAGCAGCCTGGCGATCGACGGTGGCAGGGTAGTCTGGAGGTTTACGAGAAAATCGAGTTTCGTGAGTCCCTCGAAGGTCATCGCGCCTTTGTCGGCCAGTTCGGCCAGGACCGGCCCGCTGGAGATAATCACGGGGAGGAAGAAGATCGTCCTGAAGAGGCCCTGTCCCCTGATTTTCAGATTCAGCAGAAGCGCCACGGCCATGGAGAAGGAGATGATGACCGGTATATAGACGGCCATCTGAAGGGCGTAGTCGATCAACATTCCCGAAAACGTCACATCGGTCAGGAAGGCGTCCTTGTAATTTCTGAGTTCCACGAAGAAGGTGCGGATCCCGCCGGCCGTAACCCTGACTTCGTTGAGGCTCAGCCAGAAAGTCCTCACCAGCGGTACGAGCGTGAAGATCAGAAAACCTATGAGCCAGGGCGATATGAAGGCCAACCCCTGGAGCGCCTCTCTGGTCCTTATTTTCATTCTCATCTGTTCACCTCGACAACGTAGGAGAGAGGCTCTATCTCGAGATCTCCCGCTCTCGCCGGGTTTTCGTTGTAGTTCAGCGTTATGGACGTTCCGTTGTCGTAGGTGTTTCTGAAGAGACCGGCAGCCACCTCGACGCGTTCGACGAGCCGCGAGTTGAGGGTATTTTCGAGGGCCTTCGATACGAAGTCGTAGGCGAACTCGATCTTCTCCCTCCAGTTTTCGTACTCTGTGGAGAAGAGGTCGGACGAGGCGGTCTCCACGAGTTTCATCGAACTCTCCGAAGTTATGTAAAAACTGGGGAAGAGTCCGTAATCGACGGCCCTGAGTAGTTCGCGCCTGAAATCGGACGTGAGGTTTACCGGACCGGTGAAGAGCCAGAAGGACTCCCTCAACACCGCCGGCAGAAGCGGGACGACGCTGTCTTCTATGAGGTAACCCGAATTCGAGACGGGGATGTCGGATATGTGTGAGGCCCGGGAGATCATGTAAAGGTTGGGGTTGTACAGTATCGGCCCGTCGAAGAGCGAGACCGTCTCCAGAAGGGCCTCCACGTTCTCAGTTCTGTTACTGTCCCTGGTCGAGAAGGCCAGTTCGGCGAGGTTGGCGAGGGCGAATTTTTCGATCCCGAGTTTCGAGAAGCTCTCGAGTTCTTCGAGCGCGAAAGAGACGGTCTCCCTCGGATCGATGATGAATCTCGGACCTTCGATCATTATCTGTTCCGATCTGTTCTGCGCGTAGCGGGCCCTCGATACGCCCCCCGATCCTTCATGAGCCGTCAGATAGTCCACGTAGAAATAGAATTCGCTCAGCCTTGAGATGTCCTCTATTGCTTTCCTCTCCAGGGGCAGGTGATCGGGCGAGGAGGTGGAGAGCCCCCCGGAGGTGTAGCCCCTCAAAACGACTACCGTCCGTTGAGAGTATTTGCCGACTTCCGCCAGTATTCGCTCCAGTTCACTCTGCGGAGTCATTATATGGACCTTTATGCCGAAGGTGGTTTTTTCGCTTTCCGCTACCAGGAACTCCAGCTTCAGCGGGACGACCGGCTCGAGCCGCCGCGAGGGGATCAGTCCCCTAAGCAGGAAATCCTCCCTCGCTTTTGCGGCTATCCCCGACGGGGACGAGTTCGAGCCGTCGAGGAAGTAGAATCTCAACGCCGGAGATACGGGGTTTCTCTGCGCCTGAGGTATGCTGACGCCCTCGCCCTTTTTGTTCAGGAGCTTTCTATACATCTGCCTGTATATGAATCTTGTGGTTATCCAGTTGAAAGGGGTGACTATGCCTGATTTGTAGGCCTGTACCTCGGCGTAGAGATCGCCGCCCGTTATCACTCCGAGTAAGGCAGCCTCGCCCGTCGTTACCGCGTAGAAGGGTAGGGTTATTCTCTCTGGATCGGCCACAGTATCCAGGCTTAAGGTCGTCGGGATATCGACGAAGCCTTTGTCCAGTCCATACACACTCGCGACGAAGGGCGAATTTGCGATCGTCTTTTTCGAGAGGTCGAGCCCGGCGCCGATGCCGTCGGGGATGAGGAAGCTTCCGGGCACCGTTCCTTTCGACGCGCCCATGAAGGGGTACAGGTAGAGGGAGGTCAATTTGATCGCGCCCTCTTCGACACCCGTGACCGATATATCCAGAAAATCGACCCCGAGGGTATATTTGACCTCGATGACGGCCCCGACATCGGGGAAGGCGATGGCCACGCTGAAGTGATCGGAAGAGACGTCTACAAAGCTGGTTTCGCCGTCCCTGGCCGAGTTAAGCCGTCTGACGGTGTTCCTGCCGTCTATGTGTTCGAGCGTTACGCCCGAGCTGAAGAAGGCCTGCCAGACGTTGTTGATCGATCTGTCGGCCTCCTCCAGAACCGAATGCCAGGTTTTGCCGTTCCTCAGATCGACGAGCTTTATTCCGGCCGATTTTCTGTCGAAGTACAGCTCGAGATTGTCGTTCGCGAGAACCTTTTCGAAGGCCGGCCTCTCGAAGGTGTAAGGCCTCTGGACGAAAACCGCCGGGGGCGTTCCCGACGATTGGCCGGGTTTGTAGCCGAGCAGAAGTCCCAGAAGGACAGTCGCCAGCACCAGAAGCGCTATCTTTATCGCGTAACCGACCACGGCCCTGTTAACCCGCATGGAAGATCAGCTCCTGGACGATCGAGACGAAGAAATCGATCTCCTCGCGCAGAAGTATGAGCACGAGGAAGATAAGCAGCGCGAGAAGAAGCATCGCGAAGAGCGTCAGCAGAACGTTTTTCACCGTCTCGCCGAAGGTGAAGTTGTGAACCTGGGAAATCACGATCAGGAGCATAACGAGCGACCAGACGTTCAGGGCCTGCATCGAAAAGGTGTATATGAAGGCCTCGTTGAGCGTCAACAGGTTGGTCACGAGCGCCAGAGGCAGGGAGAAGAGCAGGATAGGCAGGAAGGCTTCGATCGTGCCTATGTATATGTGTTTGAAAGTTCCCTCGCCCTCGGAGATCTCGCTCACCAGAAAGTTTCCAACTATCCAGAGAAAGAGCAGCCTGTAAGTGTCGTAGAAGAGCGCCAGAAAATCGATGTTGCGTGCCCTGAAACCCACAAAGAGTGGCGATGCCAGATAGAGGATCAATACGTTCTGAACGTACATCCATATGTAAAGCAACGTCGCGGTAGAGAAGGAGACCGCCCCGTTTCTCTTCATCTCGTAAACGGCGTCGAAGGGGTTCTTCAGGAATTTCAGTGAAGCCTTCAACTCCCTCAACAGTCTGAACTTCATCTCTCCGCCTGCCCTGGCGCGCGGCTTTATCTTCCCCTGTCGCTTGAGGACCGAACGGACGAGATCGAAAACGGCCAGCGCCACCAGCGCCACGAAGAGAAGGCCGACGACCTTCTGGAGCCAGTCGTTCCTGAGATGCCAGAAGGCCTCCGAATAGCCCCGCATATCCTGCGCCAGCGAGAAATAGTCGAAGGCCTGCCCGTAGTTGTCCCTCTTGAACTCTATGTTGCCCAGTACTTTGTAAGTCAGGAGAAAACCGCTGTTCAGCTTCTGTATTTCCCGCCAGATAGCCTCTCCCTCCAGATACATCCCCTGGTTGTAATAACTTACACCTTTCAGCACCAGGCTGCCGAAGGCCGTGGGCGAGAAAACAGTGATCGTTCCGTCCTCTTTGTCTAGAACGTATATCCTGCCGTCCTCGGCCACGTCGATCGCCACGGGAGACCTGAGCAGTCCCCTCCTGTTTTCGTAGTAGCTCTGGCCGCCGAAAAGAAAGAGTAGATTCCCGTACGAGTCGTAGATGAAGATCAGGCCGTTCGAGCTCAGGGCGTACACGTTCCCGAACGCATCTATGTCTAGATCGATGAAATCGGAGCTGGAGAAGTCTAGCTCGCCGTATATGTTCGTGCCGGCTACGTTGAACCTCTTTATTGCTTTGTCCGTGAGGCCGGTGGTAACCGTCCAGACAAGGCCGGAGTCGTCCACCACCAGATTGCCCGGCGAGGGCGGCTTTATGCGAAGAAGCTGCTCTTTTTGAGTCTGTGTGAAGAGTAACCTCTGGAGGATCATCCTCAGCGTTACGTCGGGTTCGTTCGCCCCGAAGAAACTGACGAACTTTCCGTCCCTGTTGAAAACGACCAGTCCGTTCGTGACTCCCTGGCTGAGAACATAGACGTTCCCGCGCCTGTCCGCCGCCACCTTCAGCGGGATGAAGTCGTTGCTCTTGCCGTAAAGCGGCGAGTCGGGTCTGGTCAGCACGCCGGTTTGTACTCCCCGTCCGTCGTATTTGTAAACCTTTCTGGCCCAGGAGTCTGCGATGTAGATCGTCCCGGACTCATCCACGTAGATCCCCTGCGGGTTCAGCACCTCCCATTCGGCCAGGTAGCTAACTTCTTTGCCGTCCAGCACGGCTATCCGGGAGTTGCCGGAATCGGCCACGTACAGCTTACCGTCCCTGACGAAGAGGTCCTCCGGAGAGAGGAACTCCCCGTACAGCACTTCGGTCGGCTCGAAGGCCTCCTGAGATTTAACCAGGAACCGGCCGATCCCGACGGTGTACGTGTTATAGGAGACATTTCCGCAGAGCGCCGCCGCGGCCATAAGGAAGACGAGAGTGATCAGCCTCTTCATCGCGGGCCTCACTTTATACCGGAATGGGCCATGGTGTTCATCACCTTGCTCTGGGTGAATATGAAGATGACGAGGCTGGGCAGGAACATTATGAGACCGGCCGCCGCCGCTACTCCCTGTCCGGCCACCGCGCTGGTGGAGCTGGTTAGCGTTGACATATAATAGGCGAAGTTCTTCAGGCTCTCCTGGTTTATGTAGAAATTGGAGGCCTCCACGGAGCTCCAGGCCGTCTGGAAGGAGAGTATGGCGATCGTCGCGATCGCGGGTTTGGTGAGGGGCAGTATGATCTTGACGTATATGAACCAGTCGTTGGCGCCGTCGAGTTTCGCCGCCTCTATGAGCGAGTCGGGTATCTGATCTATGAACTGCTTCACCAGGAAGAGGCCGACGGGCATGGCGAGGTTGGGAAGTATGTGAACCAGAAAGTTGTCCACCAGCCCGGTCCTGGCTATTATTATGTAGCGCGGTATCATTACGGCGATCGGCACGAACATGAGCGCCAGCGTGTTGATTTCAAAAAGCAGTTTCTTGAGTCTGAACTGCTTCTTGGACAACACGTAACCGGCCGCCGTTCCCACCAGGATAGTCGCCAGGACCGTGAGGAGAGAGATCAGCAGACTGTTGAAGAGGTATCTGCTAACCGGTATGCCCGACTGGGTGACCGCGTTGAAAAGCGCCTTGAAGTTGTCCCAGGTGGGGTTCCTCACGAAGATTCTCGGCGGGAAGGCGAAGAGTTCGTTCGGCGGCTTGAAGGCGTTCATGAAGATGAAGATTATCGGCAGCGACATGAAGACGGCCAGGGGTATGAGGATCGCGTAAAACTTTATCTGGCTCCTGTGAAACCTCTGCGGGTTTATCTTCGTACCCTGAAAGGCCATCTTTTCACTCCCTTTCTCCGAAGATCGACCATACGAACTTCGAAGAGATCCATATCATGAGCAGAAGCATGACCGATATCGAGGCGGCGTAGCCCATCTCGTATCTTAAAAAGCCATAGTCTTCTATATGGTTTACTATGAGCTGACCGGCGTACTGGGGCGTCGGGTTGGAACCGGAAAGCAGAACGCCTATGTAACCGGCCTGGAAGGTCGAGACGACCGACATCACCGCCCCGAAAAGCATCTGGGGCTTCATGAGCGGTACGGTTATGTAGAAGATCTCCTGCCAGCGTTTTGAGATTCCATCGACGTAACCGGCCTCGTAAAGCTCCGGGTCGGTGTTGAGCACGCCGGCGAGCATGGCGAGAAAGCCGACGCCCATACTGCTCCAGAGGGTCACTATTATCATCGTGATCATGAGGTACTGCGGCGACTGGAGCCACTGCACCGGCTGGTTTATGAGACCGAGGTTCATCAGGAGGCTGTTCAGGTAACCGGACTTGTCGCCGCTGAAGATCGTCAGCCAGATCACCTGCATGGCCACTCCCACCGTCATCGAAGGCGAGTATATGATCAGCGCCAGAATCGTTCTGGGTGCCCTGGGGATCTGTGCCAGCATCCAGGCGAGGAAGAAGGAGAGGGCGTAACCCAGCGGTCCGACTATGAGGGCGAACTTGATGGTGTTGGGAAGAACGTACTGCATGAAAACATCGTCGTACGTGAAGAGGGAGATATAGTTCTTCAGTCCCACGAAATCGGGAAACTGGATCGTGTTGAAATTGGTGAAGGAGAGAAGCACCGCCATTATTATCGGTACGATTATGAATATGGTGAAGACCACCGCGTACGGCCCCAGAAAGGCCAGTATCCACTTCCCATCGGCTCTTTTCAGCTCACTCACTCCACCAGGCCAGTATTTTTTCGAGATCGGGGATCTCGTATTCTCTGACTTTCCTGCCGTTCACGACGTAGCCGAACTCCTCCATCTTCCTGAGGATCTCTCTGTTGATCCTCTGCACGGCATCGTCAACGGCCACCCTTATCGGTCTTCCCTCGAGAACGACCCTGTTCCAGATGTTGCTAATTTCGCGCTCCAGGATGTAGGTCGCCGGACTCCTGGGGACTTCCTGGAGCCACTCCCACTGTTCTCGTATCGCTTCTTTGTCCTCGTGGGGAAGCGGTACGTCCTCGAAGGCGAACCTGTTCGAGGGGAGGATCAGATACTCCAGTCCGTACGTGCTGAGAACCTGGAAGACGAAGCGAGATTGGGTCTCCTTTGAGAGCCACCATTTGAGGAACTGCCAGGCCTCTTGCGGGTGAGCGGTGTCGCCGAAGATCGCCACGGCCTGGGCCGAGCCGGTCTGCCACCTCTCTATGTCCCCGTGAGCGACCCCGGGCGAGGGGGCCAGCCCCCAGAGGCCTTTCAGCTCGGGAGCGGCTATCATAAGCTGGACATAGGTCGCAAGATTGCTTATGCCGATCGGGATATCGGCCTTCCTGAAATGCTCGAAGAAACTGGATACCTGAAGCGGCATGCCGTATATGGCGAAGAGGTCGGTCATCTCCCGGATCGCCTCCAATCCTTCCTTCCTGTCTATCGCGGTGCTCAGCCCGTCTTCGCTGTACAGCCTCGCATGGTGCTGGAAAAAGAAGGGAGCCGTGGTCATGAAGGCCTTGGATGAGGCCGTCCCTCCGATCGGAATATAGTAGTTCAGGCCGTTTCTGTGCAGCTCCGGCAGTATGAGCTTTACCTCCTCCCAGGTCGAGGGCACCGGAATGTTGAGCATGCCGAGCACATCTTTTCTGTAAAAGGTGAGATAAAAATCCTGCGTCTCTGGCAGACCGTAAACTTTGCCCTCGTACATGAAGGGAAGGAAGGTGCCGGGCATGAAGTTGCGGGCGAAGATCGTGAAGTCCTCGAAATCCGAGAGGGCCAGAGCCGCGCCCCTTATCCCCATCTCGAAGGGTATCCAGTTGCTTATCCCGAGGGCGATGTCCGGCGACTTGCCGGCCGCGTTGGCCAGGATCAGCTTCTGTTCATCCTTGATGATCGATAGATCAACCACTATCCCCGTTCTGGGGGTGAAATCGTCGTCCACGAGCTGCTGGATTATGTCCGAGTACTGTCTGGCCCTGTTTATCCAAACTTCCAGAACCACCGAACCATCGCTCCCCCCGGCTTTGTACCGGGCCGGCTTGAAGGAATCGACGAACCTCTTGATCCCCTCCCAGAGAGAGGCGAAGATGGAGGCCCTCTTGAAAGAGGGAGCCGTTTCGCCGGCGTAAATATATATGCGGTCGAGCGTGAGCGGCATATTCTGGAAGCCGTTCAGGGCGACTGAGAGTTCCGAGACGATCGATCCGACGCTTCCAACCAGCAAATCGAGCTTTTTCGGTATCTCGTCGGGAGCTTTCATAAGCCTCTCCAGAAGCATTATGGCCGTTCTGAAAGAGGTCAATTCCTGTGAATCTTCGTTGCCGTTTATCCGGGATGCCTCCGAGTATTCCCGTGCTAGCTCCTCTCTCATGGCGGCCAGAGTTTCGTCTATCCCGGGGAAGTAGTCCTCGATCTCCCACTCCACATTTCTGTCGATATTGCCCCCGCCCGTGAGATATCTTATCTGCAGGGCGAAGTCGTTTATTTGAGATATCATAGTTTTCAAAGTCATCAGGACGCTTTCGTAAACGCTCACGTTGACGGTGATTCCAAGCGTGTGTCTGCCAGCGGTCAGGTAGAGCTCCAGGTTCTCTCCGTCGCTTTCGAGAGTTTCTATCTTCCAGACGGTCGAGGAATCGAAGGGATAACTTTCGAGCTCTTTATACGGCACTGCGCCGTCTATCGTTATCTTTCTGAAGACTCTCATCTTCGATTTCGAGTCCTGAATGTATTTGAAGGCTATACAGTAATATCCGTCGGAGGGAACCTCGAATTCATAGAAGACGGCCTGTCCGCCGTTCTTCCACGAGGCTCCGCCAAAGGTGTTTAGAAGCGATCGATAAGTGTCGAAGGGAACGACGTCGAGACTCCTGTTCGCGATCGCGTTGATGGTGGTGTCGCTCTTGTAAGAAGGGTGTTCGGCTTCCACTATCGTGATGAAATCGCCTTTCGGCCGATCCGCACCGGGTTTCGCGTAAGCGGGGATCTCCTCGAGCGACAGAACCTCCACCGAGTGCAGGGTTATCTCTCCGGAGAGGAGTGTCAGCTTCACCGTATTTTCGCCCTTTTCGAGAGAGAAGAGCAGCGGTTGCCTGAAAAGACTCGAGGAGTCTCGCAGCGTATAATCGAGCGGATTCGGGAGAATCGTCTGAGAGGGCAGTACTTCGTCCCCGTACCTGTTCAGCGGAAAGTCCAGCGTCTCGTATTTCCAGTACTGAACGAGCGTCACTCTCTGCGCCTCGAGGAACTGATAAACGCCGTTTATCTCGATGGAGACCTCCGGGGGGAGGATCGAAGAGCCGGTAACCGTGTAGCCGAGCCTGATGGCATAGTGGCCGCCCTCGTTCAGATATATATTCAACTCGAGGCCGTCGTTTCTCCGGAGGTTTTCAGAAAGGGGCGGCGAGGCCCAGACGGTCCCGCCGCCGTAAGAAGGGGTAATATCCGGCAAGAGCGTGGAGTACGGAATCGCGAGATTCGCGCTCAGTGAAACGAGAGCCAGAAAAAGAAATGTCAGCAGCGCTCCGCCCTTGCTTATGGTTCCCTCTCCTTTCAGTCTGTCATTATCGCGATCTTCTCGATGGCTTTCCTGTATTGCTCGTTGGCCAGCTTGTTGAGCTGACCGGCGTAGTCTGCTATGTTCACGTTACCCCTCATGCTGTTCCATATCACGTCGCCTATCGAGGCGTTGTCGTTGTCTCCGACCTTGATTCCGGTGGGCGCCGTCCAGCGGGACTGGATATAGCCGGGGACTATCTTCACGCCCTCGACGATGCCTTCGGAGATTCTGGCGAAGGCTTCATCGATTCCCGGGAAGAGCTTCTTGACCTTGAAGTATTCATCGAGAACGTCCTGCTCCGTGGTCAGAGGCATAGAGGTCCACTGGTTGGCCGTGTCGATCTCCAGTCTTTTGAGAATACCCTCTTTGGCGAAGGTTATGTACTTGGCGAATTCGTAGGCCTGCTCCGGGTATTTAGTCGTCTTGGAGAGGACGAAGAAGTCTCCCACAACGGTCACCTTGCCTTCGGGTACGCCGATGAAGCGGCTCGGGAAGGGCAGCGTGGCGAAAGAGGCCGTGTCCCATGTGCCCGACCATCTGATCGCTATCTTGCCCTGGTTCCAGACGTCTCCGTACCAGCCGGCGTTGTACTGCTGTTTCTGCTCATCCGGAAGGCTGTCGAAGACGAACTTGCCGTCGAAGAACTGCTTGGCGATCTTGACGCCTTCTATGAAGGCCGGGTGATCGAGGTTGTACTTCTCGCCGTCCCAGGTGAAGTAGCCAAGCGCGGGGTCCTTGGTCGCCGGGAACCATTCGGGGATCTGGACCTCTTCGGCTATGCCGAGGACGCCGTCCCTGGGGATGGTGAGCCTCCTGATCGCCGATAGCATCGTGTTCCAGTCGGGAGCGTAAGGCAGCTGCGGAACGTTGTAGTTGGTGAAGAGGTCTTCGTTGACGAAGTATCCGAGCATATAGAAGCCCGAAGGAATGGCGAAGACCTTTTCGTTATAAACGGTGGCTCCCCTCAGCGGAGCGGGTATGTTTTCCCACTCGGTATCTTTCGCCGTCATAGCCGTTATGTCCAGCGCCCAGTCGTTCACCAGCGCCATGGGGATGTTCGGAATCATTATGACGTCGGGCAGCTTCCCTGCAGCGGCCGCGGCAATCAGTGAGTCTTCGTACTTGCCGTAATCGAGATCGGCGAACTCCACCTTGATATCCGGGTGAGTCTTCATGAACTCCTCAACTATCTTCTTCTCGATGTCCAGACTGAGATTCCAGTTGGCATAGACGATCGTTACGGCCTGTGCCATGGCCGCCGTAACGAGCAGGATCACAAGACCTATCATCACTAGCTTTTTCATACTTTCCCCTCCTTTTTCAGTGAGTCTTTACTTCTTCCCCAATACAACCACTACTTTGTGAGTTTCACCGTCGTTTACGATCGGAACCTTCGGATCGCCTCCCTTCCCATCGACCGTTACGGTTGCGACTGAGTATGAGAGATTTTCGGGGTTTCTTACCTCTATTTCGTACACGGTCTCTTTGAATTTCCTCGTGTATTTGAAGCCTTTCCAGTGTGGCGGTATTACAGGATCTATCTCTATGAAACCGTCTTCCACCCTTATCCCGAGTATCCAGTTGACGGCCACCCGGTGGAGCCACTGGGCCGAACCGGTGTACCAGCTCCAGCCACCCCTTCCGTACATCGGAGAAACCGGCCCGTCGGAATTGCCGCAGGTGACGTACGGTTCGGCCATGTATCTGTCTATATCCGCGCTCCTGTTGGGCGGGCAGATGCCTGAATAGGCTTTGTAGGCGCTGGCGGCGTCCTTCATGAGCGCGAAGGCCCAGACCGCCCAGGTGGCCGCGTGTGTATAGACACCGCCGTTCTCCCTCAGCCCGGGAGCGTATCTGGTTATATATCCTATATCCGGCGCCGGCTTCGTGAAGGCCGGATAGAGCAAGAGGGCGCCGAAGTCTTTGAGGAGAATCCTTCCCACCGAATCCATGGCGACGGTCTTTCTTTCGGAATCTGTTATATCGCTTATCACGGCCCAGGTCTGGGCGTTGAGGAAGATCTGCCCCTCTTCGTTCTCCTTCGAGCCGATCTTGCCGCCGTCGTCTTTGGTCGCGCGGATGAACCACTCGCCGTCCCAGGCGTATTCGTTCACGGCGTCCTTCAGCGATTGCATCACGTCTCGGCACTTTTCGGCGAAGGTCACGTCTCCCCGCTTCGTCGAAAGAGGCAGAAACCGCTCGAGCAAAAGGTACATGAATTGAGCCAGCCAGACGCTTTCTCCCTTCCAGTCGCTGCCCACTGCGTTCATGCCGTCGTTCCAGTCGTGATCTCCTATAAGAGGCAACCCGCGGGGTGAGAAGCGCTTGAAGGATTTCTCGATGGCCAGCCTGCAGTGTTCGTAAAGCGTCGCCGAACCGCCATCGACGAAGGATACAACTTCATCCAGTGCGCCGTAGTCCAGGGTTTCCCTCACATACTGCGATGTGATGAAGGGGAGCCACAAAAGGTCGTCCGAACAGCCCGTCCTCGGACCGCCGCCCCCCATGGTGAACCACCAGTGAAAGACGTCCCCCTCTCTGAACTGGTGCTGCGCGTGGAGCAGGATCTGCTTCCTCATGAGGTCCGGATCGGCGGCGAGGAAGATCTGCGAGTCCTGCAATTGGTCCCTGAAGCCGTAACCGGCCGATACCTGGTAATAACCGGACTTGCCCCACAATCTGCCCGAGATCGCCTGGTACTTCGACCAGTAATTGGTCATTATATTCAACGCAGGGTCGGGCGTTTCGACCTTCTCGGCCTCCAGCAAACCGTCCCACATCTCTTTTACTTCCGAGAAGAGCCGTCTGGAAGCCTCGAGGGAGGTGTGGGATTTCAGAAGTTCTTCCGGGTCCTCCTCGCCGATTATCGCGGTGCCGGTGGTGAATACGACGCTCTTCGACTGTCCCGGAGCCAGAACCACCTCGACCCGCAGGGCGGCGCAGGGATCGCCGAACCTGTCGCACTTTCCCGGCAGTTCGTCCTCCAAGAGCGCGGCTGGCCTCTCCTGTGAGCCGTACATCCCTATGAAAGATTCCTTGTCGCAGGTGTAGGACTTCACCGGTTCGCTCACACCGTGAAAGGCGATCTGGTTCCAGTCGGTGTTGTTCCACCTCCCCTTTCCGTCGGGAAACTGCCCCAGGTACTTCCTTACATGAATTGCGTTATCTCTGAAGGCCGGTACGATGAAGAGCTTGTGAAACTCCCTGTGCTCGTCGGGGAAGTTGCCGAGAACCCACTCGAAGTAAGATGTGATGTCGAGTCTCCGGGTGGTGACGCCCTCGTTCTTCAGGGTTATCTCGGCCAGTTCCACCGGTGTCTTTGCCGCCACGAAGACTTTCATCTCTGAGTAGATATCCTCCACGCGGTGGCGGTAGATGGTGTAGCCCATCCCGTGGACCGCTTCGTAAAGAGAGTATTGGGCCATCACCGGCTTCCAGCCTGCCGACCAGAACCTTCCGCTCTCCCTGTCGCGTATGTAATAGTACTTGCCCCAGTCGTCCCTGATCAGGTCCTGGTAAGATCTGGTAATCCTGTTCTGGCCGGCGTTGCCCCGCCATGAGTAACCGCTCCCCGTGTGGGAGGCGATCATGGAGTAATCTCCGTTGCTTATAACGTTCACCCAGGGGCGGGGAGTTCGCGGATCGACTATCACGTATTCCCTACCGTCCGGGGTGAAATACCCGTACTTGCTCTCGAAAAGCCTCACTTTTCACACGCTCCTCAAAAGACGGCCTCGCCGGTTTCGCGCCTCTTCCGCTCCCGTTAACCCCTGTCGAGCCGGACGATCAGGCCCTTTATCCCCTCGACCGTCGCTTCGAATTCAAGATCTCCGGTCTTCACTGTGATTGTTTTGTCGTAGTTTTTGAGGAAGAGAAAATCCCTGCCATCGCCTTTCCCGGGCCAGACATCGACGGACTCTCCCTCTCACCGCATCTTTCGACTTTCAGGCGGCCGCGGATGCGCTCTTTGCCACGTCCGTCACGCTCCAAAGACACCGGGAGGAGAAACCTCTCCCGTCCGCCGATGACGAACCTCCATCTCCGCATTCAACGCGTTTCACCACGCACCTCCTGCTGAAACTAATTGAAACGTTTCAACGGCATTTCAAGCTTATCATACCGGAGAGGACCGAAAAAAATCCCGTAAACTTCGAAGAAGTGTGAATATTCTCACCCACGGTTGAATAAATGAAAAATCCTCTGTATCTCTTCAGATCAATTCGAAACAGCCCTTCAGGTGTTCGACGCTGTTGCGCCCGAGGAAGACCTCGAACCGCCCCTTTTCTAGGACGGGCCTAAAGTTTTCGTCGAGGAAAGTTAGCGTCTCCTCCGTTATTTCGAACTGTACGGTCTTCGATTGGCCGGCCTTCAGGAAGAGCTTTTCGAAGCCTTTGAGCTCCATCACCGGTCTGGTGACGGAGGCCGTCACATCCCTCACGAAGAGCATAACCGTCTCGGAGCCGTCGTAATCGCCGCGGTTGGTGACACGCGCGCTCACTCTCAGCTCCTCTCCCCCCTTGAGAGAATCGGTCGAGAGCGCGAGATCTTCGTAATCGAAATCCGTGTAGCTCAAGCCCCAGCCGAATGGGAAGAGCGGTTCGTCCTGGATATCTATATACTTCTTGAAAAGCGGGCGGCCCGTGTTTTTCCTGTTGTAGTAGATCGGTATCTGACCGACGGCGGTCGGGAACGTCATTGTCAATTTCCCCGAGGGATTGTGGATGCCGTAGAGGATTTCGGCAAGCGCGTTGCCCGCCTGATGGCCGGGCTGCCATAGCTGGAGGATCGCCGGCACGTTCGCCTCCTCCCAGCTCAAAACCAGAGGTCGGCCGCTCACCACGACCAGCACGACGTTCTCGTTGACCTCCATGACCGATCTTAGAAGCCGCCTCTGGGCCGCGGGTATCGTTATGTCTGCCCTGGAGCGGTTCTCGCCGCTCATCGAGGACGTCTCGCCCAGAACCATCAGCACTACCTGCGCCTTCGCCGCGATCTCGCGGGCCTTGCCGATGCCGCCCTCTATGTCGGAGTTTATTTCGCTACCCCTCTCGTAGAGGAACTCCTCTCCGAGGTTCTCCAGACCTTCGAGAACTGTCACGCTCTCCTGTGCCTCGACCTGTCCGGCCCAGCAGCCGAGCATGTCGGGCCTGTCGTCGGCCAGCTGGCCTATCACCGCCAGTTTCGTCCCCTTTCGCAAAGGCAGAAGATCCCGGTTCTTGAGCAGAACTATTGACTCGCGCGCCGCCTTCAAGGCCAGTTCTTTCGCCGCGGGATTTTCAAGGCTCAACCGGCGTGCCTCTTCTATCACGAATCTCTTTTTGCCGAAGAGCCCGAGTCTCTCCTTCAGCTTCAGGACTCTCCACGCCGCTTCGTCGATCTCCTCGATCGTGAGCTTGCCCTCCCGGACGAGCTCTTTAAGATATCTCTCATAGACTCCAGAGTTCATGTCTATATCCACCCCGGCTTTGAAGCCCAGCCGGGCCGCCTCCCTTCCGTCGGAGGCTATCGAGTGGTTCACCAGCTCTTCCACCGATTCCCAGTCGCTCACCACAACTCCCTCGAAGCCGAGCTCGCCCCTGAGTATGCCCCGTATAGCTCGCTCGTTACCCGAAACGGGAATTCCGTTGAGATCGTTGAAAGAGGACATCACCGACATCACGCCGGCCTTCACCGCCGCGTCGAATGGTGGCAGGTAGATCTCCCGGAGCGATCTCTCGGAGATGTCAGCCCCGTCGTAATCCCTCCCGCCCTGCGGAGCGCCGTAGGCCACGTAATGCTTGGCGCAGGCGGCAATTTTCGGCAGATCCTCCCAGTCGTTTCTCTGGTATCCCCTGACCCTCGCCCTCGCCACTTCGCTTCCCAGATAGGGGTCCTCCCCGGCCCCTTCGGCGACCCTGCCCCACCTCGGATCCCTCGAAATATCCACCATGGGGGCGAATATCATGTTGATACCCTCCATGGCCGCCTCGCGCGCCGACAGGGCGCACGTCTCCTCTATGAGCCCCATATCGAAGGAACAGCTCAGTGCGAGGGGAATGGGAAAGATCGTCCTGAATCCGTGAATTACATCGTCGCCAATTATCAGGGGGATGCCCGTCGGCGAGTCGAGGGCTATATTTTGCCTCGACTGCGTTTCTTCACCCCTGTTGTTCAAAAAGGAACCGATTCTTCCCTCGGCCAGCGCTTTCTGTTGGGCTTCTCCGTACTTGCCGTACATCACCAGCTGGCCGATCTTTTCCTCGAGTGTCATATCACTCAATCTCTTCATGTGCCACCCTCCCGGTCGAATCTCTCACCACCAGAGTAACGTCGAGATTGATATTGCTCACCTCGTCGTACTTGCCAAAGATCAGGCTTATAAGCATGTGCGCGGCGAGCGAACCGAGCTGGTACATCGGCCTCCTCACCGTGGTCAGCTTCGGGGTTATGTACGAGGAGAGTTCTATGTCATCGAAACCGACGAGAGATACATCCTCCGGCACTCTCAACCCGAACTCGTTTAACGCCTTGAGCGCGCCTATGGCCATCTCGTCGTTGGCGCAGTAGAAGGCCGTGGCGATCTTCCTGCCACGGTTCGCCTCCAGATAACCGCTCATCGAGCTGCGGCCGGACTCCTCGGTGAAATCGCCTTCCAGAACGTCACCGGCCACAACGTTGAGCCCGAACTTCTTCATGGCCCCGGTGAAGCCCGAATACCGCTCCCTGGCGTCGAGCGTGTCCTTCGATCCCTTTATGAAACCTATCCGCCTGTGGCCCAGTTCCTGAAGGTGTCTGACGACTTCGTACGAGCCCCTTTCGTTGCCTATCCGAACGCTCCTCACTCTCTCGCTCCTCAGTACCCTGTCCAGCGTGACGACCGGGAAGTCCCGGGAGAAGCGTTCGACATCCTCGGACTTGACAGCCGGGGTCATTACGATGAGGCCATCGACGATATCGTTTTTGAGGAACTTGGCGACATCCTGACGGCGGTTCTCCAGCGTGCAGTAGATCAACAGGTTGTAACCCATGTTGTGAAGAACATCCTGGATACCCTTCACCAGAGAGTCGTAGAAGGGGCCCTTTATTTCATGGACGATGAGCGAAATGAGATCGTACTTCTCCTTCTTGAGGCTCCTGGCGAAGGTGTTGGGAACGTAGTTCAATTCCTTCGCGGCCTTAAGCACTTTCTGCCTGGTCTCTTCGCCTATCCTGTTGCTGTTGTTCAGGACGTAGGAAACCGTGGAGATAGAAACCCCCGCGAGCCTCGCAACGTCTTTTATAGTCGCCAAGGTTATCCCTTCTTTCGTTGAAACGTTTCAACAAATTATACTATTTTTCTAACCCCGTCCAAAATCCCGGCGGGGAATAACCGGGCTATAATTGTCTGAGAGTTTCAATGGCCGTTGCGAAGGTGATAAAAATGAAAGAAGAGAAGTGGTCGAAGATCTGTAAAACTCCCCGGGTGATCTCGGCCGAGATCCATTACTTCAGGCTCGAGGCGGGGGAGTGGAGAGACAGGATCGAAAAAGCGAAGGAGGCCGGCTGCGAAGCGATAGCCTCCTACATTCCCTGGCTCTGTCACGAGAGCGTCGAGGGCAGATTCGATTTCACCGGGAGGCTTGACCTGAGAGCCTTCGTGGAGCTTGTGAAAGAGCTGGGGCTTTACTTCATAGCCAGGCCGGGCCCCTTCGTGATGGCCGAGCTGAAAAACGAAGGGATCCCTCACTGGCTTTACGATAAGTACCCCCATCTCAGACCCGTCAGCTGGGAGGGAAGAAAAGTCGAGAGCGCCATGGTTACATACAACCACCGGGATTTTCTCGCGGAGGTTGGAAAATGGTACGACAGGGTGGGAGAGATCCTCGGGCCGTTGCTGGTCGGCAGGGGAGGAAACGTTATCGCCGTCCAGCTGGACAACGAGATAGGCATGCTCCAGTGGATAAACAACACGCCCGATCTCTCGGACTTCACACTCGCCAGGTTCATAGATTGGGTCACAAAGAAGCGCGGCAGCGAACCCTACGGCTTCCCGCTCGAAAAGAGCGATGGAACTTACAGGCTCCTCCGCAGCCCGGGGGAAGATTTCTCGCTGGAGTTCATACGCGACTTCGGCCAGTTCACACGCGAGGATTACAGAGAATACGTGCAGAACCTTAAACGGCTGGCCATGAGGGCCGGTATCGAAGGCGTGCCCTATATAGTCAACATTCACGGTACGTCCGAAGGGAGGGGCTTCACCTTCCCGGTAGGTATCAGCCAGCTTTACAGGGCCTGCGACGACGAAGAGGTCTTCCCCGCGAGCGATATCTATCTGGGAGATCTCTCATTGAGAAACTTCCAGGACCTGTACACGATAAACGAAATGCTCGCGGCCTCCTTCGGGAATGTTTACGGTTCCATGGAATTCGAGTGCGGAGACGGCAATTACGGTGACAACTACGGGCAGAGGATCGACCCCTACACTCTTGAGCACAAGCTGAAGCTCTGCATTGCCCAGGGAAACAGGTTGATCAACTACTATCTCTTCACGGGAGGGAGAAACTACATCCTTGATCCCGAACCGCTCGACGGCAACGGGAGGATAGCCTTCACCGGCGAGCACCACGGCTTTGCGGCCCCGATCTCTCCTGCGGGCACGGAAAACTACACCTATCGCTTCCTGAAGGAGGCGACACTCTCCCTCAAACCTCTGGCGAAAGGCACGGGCAATCTCTCGGTGATCCACGATCCTCTCACGGTAGCCTTCATTCCGGACTATTTCATGAGCGAGTACCATTACGGTGCGAGGTTGCGAGAGATGGTTTCCGATCTCCAGACTCACCGGGCGGGCAACTTCTGGGACAGCTTTCTCAAGGCGCTCCTGCTGCTGGGATACCGTTACGACGTGAAGAATATACAGGACGGAGAGATCGACCCCGAAGGGCTGCTGATCCTTCCATGCGCGAGGTATCTGGACTTTGCGATCCAGAGAAAGATCGTCGATCACATCGGACGCGGTGGAAGGCTGCTGATTTACGGGGAGCTGCCTCTCTTCGATATGACCGGTAGAGCCTGCAGGGAACTGGTCGAAGCTCTGGGTATAACTCCGGGGGAGGCTTACCGCTCCTCTCACAGGCATTTTCTCTCGGTGAAACCCTCGGGCCTGCCGGAACTGGCCACGCATTTCGCCCGGGCCTTCAAGATAGAGGGTGGCGAAGAACTCGCCGTAATAGCGCAGAAGGGTGAAACTTGCGCCGCCAAACTGGGAAAGACGACGGTCATAACGGCCCATTTCAACTGCAACACCGGCTTCTTCGGCCGGATTCTCGAGGGCTACGGATTGAAGCCGAAGATCTCCATGACGGGCGATTCTTTCGGGGTCTTTCCAGTCGTGAGTGTCGGCGATCGTGGAGAGAGGCTGGTTTACGTCTTCAACGAAGATAATTTTGAAAGGCGCGTGGGGCTTCGCTTCGAAGAAGAGCCGCTTTTCGGTGGGAAGGAGCTACTTCTCAGGGCGAGGGAGGTGGCTGCGGAGATGAATTACCCCTGAAGCTGTATTAATATATAGACATATGAACCTAATTTTGAAGGGGGAGTAGCGTTGAGGATACTAGTACTTCTTAAACAGGTGCCCGACACCGACGAAGTAAAACTCGACCCCGAGAACGGAACGATGATAAGGGAAGGAGTCGGGACGGTGATTAACCCACTCGATCTGCACGCGCTCGAGAGCGCCATAAGGATCAAAGAGAGTGGGGAGCACGAATTGACCGTCGTTTCCATGGGGCCTCCCGCCGCCGAGGAGGCGTTGCGCGAGGCGATAGCCATGGGTGCAGACAGGGCCGTGCTGCTGACGGACAGAAAGTTCGCGGGAGCCGATACATGGGCTACCGCGAAGACCCTCTCCGCAATGATAGGGCTGGAAGGGCCGTACGACCTGATACTCGCCGGCGAAAAGGCCACCGACGGAGAGACTGGACAGGTTGGGCCGGAAACGGGAGCCATGCTCGGTGTACCCGTCATCACCTATGTTTCCAGGATAATCGAAGTCGGCGAAGACGGGATAGTGGTGGAGAGAGAAGTGGAAGACGGCAGAGAAACCTGGAAAGTGCCTTATCCCGTGCTTCTCTCGGTGACCAAAAACGTCAACGAGCCGCGCCTCCCCACGCTGAAAGGAAAGAAGAAAGCCAGAAACGCGAATATAGAGAAAATGGGCAGCGAGGCTCTGGGGCTTGAGCCATCGACGATCGGCCTCATGGGTTCACCAACGAGGGTCGTCAAGATAAACACGCCCAAGCTCTCGCGTCAGGCGAAGCTTTACGAAGGAAGCGAACTGCTCGAGGGCATCGCCAGGCTCAAAGCTCTCCTGAAGCCGTACCTGGAGGTGAACCATGAGTGAGATATGGGTGATCGCCGAGAAAAGGGGTACTCAGATACATTCCAGCACCTACGAACTCCTCGGAAAGGCCAGGGAGCTGGCGTGGAAGAGGGGTTCATCCGTCGCGCTCGCTCTTCTGATACAGGAAAGGCCGACGGAAGAGACCTTCAGGAACCTCTTCAGGGGAGGAGCCGACAGGGTGATGGTCGCCGTCGATAAAAGCTTCGAGAGGTTCGACTTCGGGCCGTACATAAGGGTTTTGAAAGAGATGGTCTCGCAAAGACCGCCAGAAGTGATTCTGGCCCCGGCCACCACTTCGGGCCGCACGTACATGCCCGGTCTGGCGGCGCTTCTCGGCACCGGTCTCACAGCCGACTGCACCGGGCTGGACATAGAAGAGGGAACCGGCAATCTGCTCCAGACCAGACCGGCGATAGGCGGCAATATAATGGCGACCATAAAGACCCCAAAGCACAGGCCCCAGATGGCGACAGTGAGACCGAAGACCTTCTCCCCGCTCGGTGAGGTTTACAGGGAGCGGGGAGAGATCGTTGACTTTCCGGTGAGACCGGAACTCGTCGAAAGCCCGGCCAGACTACTGAAGTTCGACTCGATCGGAGAGGGCGAGAAGGGCGTCCAGGACGCCGAGATAATAATCGCCGGCGGAATGGGACTGAGAAGGATGGAAAACATGGCGCCCATATACAAACTGGCCAGAATGATAAACGGCACCGTAGGCGCTTCCAGAAAGATCGTGGATTCCAAATGGATAGGACACGAAGCCCAGGTAGGTTTGAGCGGCCACACGGTGAAGCCGAAGATATACATAGCGGCCGGTATCTCCGGGGCCGTGCAGCACATCGCCGGAATGCAGACCTCCGAGTTCATAGTGGCTATAAACAGGGACAGAAACGCCGCGATCTTCAACTTCGCCGATATGGGACTCATAGGAGACGCCACCGAGATACTGACCCAGCTGGTCGAGGCCATGGAACTGGAGGTGCGCAAATGAAGTACAACTCTCTGAATCTCGAACTTTTGAAGGAGCTCCAATCCATGCTCGCGGTGCCGATCAAATACGATGAAGAGACGCTTGAAAGATATTCCAGGGACGAGACGGCCGAATTGAAGGCCGTGAAGCCCGAAGTGGTCGTCTTCCCGGTGAGCACCGAAGAAGTCTCCGACGTGATGAGATTCGCCAACAGGCATTTGATACCGGTAACCCCCAGGGGCGCCGGCACGGGGCTTTCCGGCGGGGCCGTCCCGGCCTTCCGTGGCATAGTGATGAGCCTGGAGAAGATGAACAGGATACTCGAGTTCGACGCGGCCAACATGATGATAACGGTCGAACCGGGCGTCATAACCGGCGAGATACAGAAACTGGCCGACAGACACGGGCTGGTGTACGGGGGAGATCCCTGCAGCAGCGAGAGCTCGTCGATCGGCGGAAACATCGCCGAAAACGCCGGCGGGAACAAGGTCATGAAGTACGGGCCGACCGGCTACCACGTTTACGGACTGGAGGTCGTCCTCCCGTCGGGCGAGGTGACCCGTCTGGGCGGAAAGATGATCAAAGACGTCAGCGGCCTCGACCTCATACACCTGATAGTCGGATCGGAGGGAACGCTCGGCATAGCGACCAGGATAACGCTGAGGCTCCTGCCCAAACCCAAATACTCCGTGGCCCTGTTGATACCTTTCCCGGACATAGACACCGCGATCGCGGCCGTTCCGAAGCTCATGACCGGTTCGGGAGTGGTGCCGACCTCGCTGGAGTTCATGGACGCCTCCTCGATAAAGGCCGTCTGCAGCTTTCTCAACATGGAGTTCCCCTACGCCGACGCCGGAGCCCACCTGATAGTCGAGGTCGAAGGTAGTAGCAAAGACTCGGTCTTCGACGACTACGTCAAACTCGGAGAGAGCGCCATAGAGGCCGGAGGGCTCGAGGCCTTCGTCGCCGACAACAGAAACACGCGCGAAAAGCTCTGGAAGGCCCGCAAATCGATAGCCGAGGCGCTGGCCTCGATCAGCCCGGTTCATTGTATGGAGGATGTATCGGTCCCGATGGCGAGCATACCCGAGCTGATAAAGTTCTCCGAGGAGATCGCCCGCGAGAGGGGTCTGGAGATGATCGCCTTCGGCCATGCAGGCGACGGTAACGTCCACGTATCCTTCATAAAGGGTGACATGCCCGAGGAGAGATGGAACGAAGCCCTCCCGCTGGCGCTGGAGGAGCTTTACGCCAAAACCACCAGGCTCGGGGGCTGTATAAGCGGCGAACACGGGATAGGCCTGAAGAGGAAGAAGTACCTGGCCTCTATAACAGACAGGGCCCAGCTCGACCTGATACGGGGTATAAAGAGAGCCTTCGATCCGTCGTACATACTCAATCCCGGCAAGATAGTCGATCTATAAAATACATATACGTTTGGAGGCAGACGATGATAAGAGAGAAACTGGTCGAGTACGCTAAACTGGCCTGGGACAGAAAACTCACCGAAAGCACCGGCGGCAACATGAGCGTACGCCACGGTAGCGAGATCCTGATTACCCCCACGACGGTGATAAAGCACTTTCTGGTGCCGGAAGATATAGTCACGATGACTCTCGAAGGGAAACAGACCGGGGGCTGGCGGAAGGCCTCTTCGGAATACAGGATGCACCTGAGGATCTACGAAAAATGTCCCGACGTGGGGTCGGTCTTCCACGCCCATCCCGCCCACGCCACGGCCATGGCCGTTATGCAACGTGCGATCCCGGTCAACACCCTGCCCGAGGCGGCCCTGACGCTGGCTCCCATAACCTACCTGCCCTACAAAATGCCGGGAACGGACGAATTCGCCGATGCCTTCAACGAAGGTCTGGAAATGGGTTCGCGTGTCTTTGTGCTTCAGAACCACGGTGTGACGGCGGCCGGAAAGGATATCGAGGAGGCTTACGCCAAGCTGGAGACGCTCGAGTTTCTCGCGCAGGTCGCCTTCCTTTCCGGGGCGAAACCGGGCTATCTCGAAATACCGACCGAAGACATACTGCTCTTTCTGGAGCACGTGCTCGGCCGGAAGGTCACCGACTACAGGAGCGATTACTGGTTCAAATAATCGCGTCATGGAACCCTCCTGAACTCTCCGGATCGGGAGGCTCGAGGAGGGCCGAACACGTACCGTTGGATTGAAACCGTACAACCCCACCGGAATGCCTCCCGTCGCCTCATCGACGGAGATTACCGGAGATCTTGCGTCCCGGGCCGAATTCGATCTCCGGCTCGTCGTGGTCGCCCCTATAACGGCCGACTTCTACCGGGGCGAGAGCCACGATCTGGAAATAGAACTGGTCGGACCGACTGCCTTCAAAGGATCCTTTGAAAATGTCGCTTCCGGGGATCTCGCAACCGCGACGATCGCCTCCCTGAAGGCAGGAACATACGAGATAAGGACGAAGTGGGGGGACGCGAGCAGAATCTGGACCATCGAGCTGAACGGCGGTGAATCGACCGTGAGATTCATGATGTGAGGGTGAACTCTTAACCTTTCGAAATTATCCCGGTAATCAGCCTAAAAATCCCGTTCAAAATTCACGAACGGGATATTTTCCGCCAGAGATGGACCCGCGATCAC
>FWPV01005009.1_pt1 | contig 27027 bp, 26 predicted proteins | sample 2228371 | NCBI WGS metagenome assembly FWPV01 (sample SAMEA103939776, study PRJEB20133) | metagenome
GTCCGCAGATTAGTAACACCTCAGTATTAAATTTCTGAGACCGCAAGGGCACACTTCCTTCTCCGCTTACTTGCCCTCGCCCCGGATGGGCGGAACTCTATTTCACCCTCCCACTAGTGGGCGAGGGGGCCCCTTCCAGACCTGCTTGCCGAAGGTCAGCATCCCCTTCCCTTTGTGGAAGAGGATTAGGGTAGCGAAAGCACAATCGCTGTGACCGCCAATGTCCTCTCCCTTTATGGAATAGGGGTTAGGATCTCCCGTACTCAGGAGAAAAAGGATAACGTACCCCCTCCTTTTATGGGAGAGGGTCAGGGCGAGGGAATGTACCCTCTCCCATTGTGGGAGAGGGCTAGGGTGAGGGCTGGAAAGTCTATTCGAACCGGCTCAGCGGACCACCAGGCACTGCCCCCTACAAAGCGGCAATGCCCGCAACCCAACGAGAGAGGGTAACGGTCCTAGAAGGAGCTGAGTATGTCCTCTATCGCCTGCTGGCTGGCAAATTCCCCAACCACCACCTTCCGCACCAGGCCGTCGGCGTCTATGAACACTGTCGCCGGTATAGTGGTCACCTGATAAAGCCCGGCAACTTTCTTTTCAGCATCGAAAAGGACGGTGAAGGTATATTCTTTGTCCTCTATAAACAGCTTGACGCCGCTGATGTCCTGGTTCTCTTTGACCGCCACCGCCAGCACCACCACGCCCTTCTGTCGCCACGCCTCGTGCACCCCCTGGAGGAAGGGCATCTCCTTCTTGCACGGCTCACACCAGGTCGCCCAGAAGTTGAGCACCACCTTGTTCCCCTGTAAGTCGCTCAAGGTGACGCTGTCGCCGTCTATGGTCTTCAGGGCGAAATCAGGGGCGCGGTTGCCCACACTTGTACCCACCGGGATGGCAGCCTTCGTGGTGAACGGTTCACCGTCAGCCGCGGCCTCGGCGCCGTTAACCTTCGATATCACCCTGAAATAGTACCTGGTGTCTGCCTCCAGCCCGGTGAGGCGCACCGAGTGCTCCGTGACCGGGCTCTTAGCTTCCTCCGTCGCCAGTCCGCAGGCTTCCGTCTTCCCGTACCTCACCTGGCTGGTCGCCGGCCTGTCCGTCTTCCAGCAGATTACGGCGGTCTTGTCGGTAAAGCTATATACAGCCACATCAGAGATAACCGGGGGTGGCGTAGTAGAAGGCGGTGGTGCCGATGGCTCCGATTGGGGCGACGGTGATGGCTCTGAAGCCACCGGTGCCTCACTGCCCTGCTGGGAAAAGAGGTAGTACAGCCCCGTGCCGGCAAAAAGGAGGATAAACAGCACGAAAAGCGCGAATGTGAGCTTTAGCAGCGTCTGTCTCAGGCTGGACGGTATTGCGGCTTCCGCACTAGCTTCCCGAAAGCGATGACCGTGCTCGCTGGGTATTGCGGGCGCACCGAACCTTCCCACGCTGCCACCACCTGCCCCCGCCATAGCCGGGGCCGCAGGCATATGGCGCATCGCACCCGGAGGGCGCACCGGTGGCATACCGGGTCCGGAGCGCACCGCCGCTCCGGTGTCGCGTGCCGGCACGGCCGACGGCATTGCGCCAGCCCCGTGCCGTCCCGGCGCATATTGTGCTGATGGCGCATGTCGCTGCGGCAACGGCGGGGACCCCGCCCCCGTCTGCACCACCCTGTGCTTGGCTCCAAAAAGCAGCCCGCAGCCGGTACAGCGCCCGGAATCAAAATCGATGGCTGAACCGCACTGTGGACATGCCGTGCGGCCGCCGCCAGCTGCGGCGACCGCTGTCTCGGGCGGCCTCTGGGACACCGGTGGGGAAAAGGCTTGGGCACCGGAAAACGCCTGTCTGGGGGCAGACGGGGAAGCAGCCGCGGGCGGCGTTTCCCTGACCGGCTCATTGAGGCACAGAAAGCCACACCTGGGGCAGTACCTCGAGCGCTGCGGCAGCAGCTCCTGGCAGTTAGGACATATCACCGCGCCGCAGTTGCGGCAAAAGCGCTCCCCGGGCGTCATGCTGACATGGCACCTGGGGCACAGGGCTATCCTCGGCCTCATCGGCTAGCCTCCGTTGCCGCATCGTGTCTCCTCACCACCGGCGACCGGCAGCCGTAGTACATCACACCCATTATACACGCAACTGCAGCCAAAAGTGGAATTTCAGCGGGTAACAGCCGCTTATTCGGAAGAGCCCGACAGCTCCCTCGCCAGCTCCACTATCTCTTCCACGCTCTTGAACTGCTCCGTCCTCACCGCCCGGATTATGCCGTCCGGGTCAATGAAGACGGACTTGGGTACATAGGTAATGCGGTAGAGCTCTGTAAGCGTGCGCTTTTCCGTATCGTCCACCAGGATAGGGAAGGTGAACAGCCCGATTTGATACTTGTACTTTTCCTCCAGCTTCACAATCCTGTCAGTCCTGCCATCAATGCACACCGTGACCACAACCCAGTCGGCATCCCGAGAATTACGGTTAGCCCACTGTTCCGACTCGTAAAATTCGCGTATCTGCGGGAACTCGCCCAGGCAGGCAGCACAGAAGGTATTCCATAAATTGAGAAACACCCACTTTCCCCTGAACTGGCTCAAGGTCACCTGCTCGCCAGTATAATATGGCGATTGAGGGTTATTTGGTGAATCAGGATAACTGTCTTTGTAGGAAGGTAGTGTGAAATCGGGGGCGCGCTCGCCCACGGAATACCCCACGGCCACAAAACTCAGGGTGGTGAACTTCCCCGTATGTACAGCAGTCTGATTGCCGCACCTGTCCTCCGAGGTCACACTGAAGTAGTATGTTTTGCCCGGGCTCAGTCCTGTGAGACGGACAGCATGGTCAGTAGCTAGCCGCTTATCCTCTACCGCCATCCCGTACTCAGTGGTAAGCCCGTACTGTACCCTTCCTGCGGCAGGCTCGTCCGTCTGCCATACTATGGTAGCACCAATGTCGGAATAGCGGGCGACCCGTACCCCGGTTATCGCCGGTGGCACTGTATCCTTAAGCCTGAAATGCGCGGTGACGGTATTCTCGGGATCAAAGTCGATGGTCACCTCTGGCGACTGGCCCGCTATCCCCTCCCAGCGGTCGAAGACGTAACAGTCCCCGGGCTGAGCAGAAAGCATCAGCCGCGTCCCTGGCTCAAAAGCACTCCCTTCCGGTAACCAGCTAACGGTACCGCCACCAGGTGGCACCACGCCGGGACTGAAGGGATAGACCTTGCCACCGCCGCTGGCCGGCTGTTCCGCCACCGGTCCGCTGTCCTCACCCCCAGCCCCTGCCCTGTCGGCAACATATTTTTTGACCCCGGCATAACCGCCCCAGACAAGCGGCACTACCACGCAGAGCACCACCAGGCCGGCACCGACCCGCCAGAGCAGCCGCCACAGACCGCCAAAGCCCCGGTCCCGCCACCTGCCGCGCCCCGTCCCCAACTCCGCCAAGAGCGGGCTGCGCGGCATTAACACAGCCTGTTGCTCCCCTCGCACCTCTGCCTCAACTCTGCGCACAGGTACGGTCTCATGTGGCACCGCAGGGGATGGTGTTCCCGCCGGCGTCGCCCTCTCTATGCCGCTAACCGGTGGGAAAAGCCAGCCGCAGTTGGAACAGCGCCTTGCCCCCGGTTCAGCGTCAACCCCACACTTCGGACAGATACGACCTGACTTTGCCGCCCGGTATTCATCGGGCTGTACACCACGGGGAGACACAGCAGCTTCCCGCTGCCTTTTTTGCCACAGGTAGTAGTTGGGGTCCTCCCACCCGCAGCGGACGCAGATCTTGGCTTCCACTATATGCGCGTTCGGGCACAGCCTTGACCTGCACCTGGGACACACCCGTTCCCCGATGTCGTCCTCATCAACCACCACCAGACACTTGGGGCACAGAACTTTTCCTGCCATCACACTTTACTAAAGAGGGCCGGTGCTAGCAATTCCGCCGCCATGTCCACCATAAGTCCACCGGTACTCATTTGGCCGCTTCTTCACCCCGGGCGGGCACGCTCTGCATGGGACCGACATAACCACAGCTACGGCCGTCGGGGCAACGCCCGAATGCCCTGCCCGTCCTGGCACCGCAGCGCGGACATCTATATCCCAGTACGCCGTTGCTGTTATCGGAGCGCTCCACCCGGACTTTCTTTTTCGGGATCTGAAATGGCGGCTCATCAACCACCAGTTTTCCCGCCGCCGTCATTGCAGTAAGGCGCAACACACGGTGCTCCAGACGCCCGATGAAGCCACATTCGGGACAATAGCCCGGGTCGGCCTTCAGCCCGGCATGACAGCGGGGGCAGACATATTCGTACCTGCTCTCTTCAGCCATAGCGCCTACGCCGTATCTCCGTCCGGCAGCAATGTAACACAACCCTAATGTTCATTTCAATCGCACTGCCAGGTCACTGGCAGGCTATGACATCCACACCCATATAGGGTCTTAATACCTCAGGCACCTTTATGCTCCCATCAGCCTGCTGATAGTTCTCCAGCAGGGCGATAACCACCCGCGGCAGTGCCAGCCCGGAGCCATTCAGCGTGTGCACAAAACGGGGCCTGGCCTCGGGCTCGGGACGGTAGCGTATGTTTGCCCGGCGCGCCTGAAAGTCACCGCAATTGCTGCACGAGCTGACCTCCAACCACTCGCCACAGCCCGGAGCCCACATCTCAATGTCATAGGCTTTCCGCGCTGCAAACCCGAGCTCTGCCGTACAGAGCTGCACCACCCGATAAGGTATGCCCAGGCGGCGGCATACATCTTCGGCGTCCCGCACCAACTTCTCCAGCTCCTCATCAGACCTCTCCGGCTCGGTGAACTTGTACAGCTCCACTTTGTCGAACTGGTGCCCGCGCTTGATGCCACGGGTGTCCTTTCCCGCCGCCATCTTTTCCCGCCGAAAACAGGCGGTGTAGGAGACATAGTAGAGGGGAAGTACACCCGGAGGCAGTATCTCGTCCCGATGCAGGTTGGTCAACGGCACCTCAGCAGTGGGCACAAACCAGAAGTCATCCTCGTCATCGTGATAGAGGTTATCGGCAAACTTGGGCAGATTTCCCGACCCCACCATACAGTCACGTTTCACCATAAAGGGCGGATATATCTCGGTATAGCCGTGTTCCCCGGTGTGGAGGTCCAGCATAAATGTGATCAGCCCCCTCTGCAACCGGGCACCGGCCCCTTTGAGAATGTAAAAACGACTTCCCGAGAGCTTCACCCCGCGTTGAAAGTCTATTATGCCCAGCCTCTCACCCAGCTCCCAGTGGGGCAGCGGGGAGAAGGGGAATTCCGGAGGGCTACCCCAGGAGCGCACCACTATGTTGTCCTCGGCGCCCCCGCCCACCGGCACATCGTCTGCCGGGATATTGGGCAACCGCAGCATGTAGTCCTCAAGCTGTGTCTCCAGCTCGGCAACCTGCTTCTCCAGAGAATCGATGCGCTCCCCGAGCTGGCGCAGGCCGGCAATGAGTTCCCCGGGCTTTTCCGCCATCTTGCCCAGCTTTTTGCTTGCTTCGTTCCGCTGCGCGCGCAGGGTCTCCACCTCATGCAGCAGTCTGCGGCGCTGCGCGTCCAGTTCCATAACCTTTTCCACGGGAAAGTCCTCGCCGCGCTTGGCCAGGGCTTCCCGTATTACCTCAGGGCTCTCCCGCAGCAACCTGATGTCCAGCATCTCACTCCCCCTTTGTCTTCAACTGCGGGAACAGGATGACCTCACGGATCGACTGCTTCCCGCAGAGCACCATTACCAGACGGTCTATGCCCACCCCCAGCCCACCTGTCGGCGGCATGCCATATTCCAGCGCCAGCAGGAAGTCCTCATCGATGACCTCCGTTTCCCCAAGCGGCGCCGCTGAGGCCTGGGTTTCCTGCTGCTGCCGGAACCTCTCCCGCTGCTCCAGGGGGTCATTGAGCTCGGTGAAGGCATTGGCGATCTCTATGCCGCCGATGAACAGCTCGAACCGTTCCACCATGCCCGGGCTACCCCGCTTCCTCTTGGCCAGCGGCGACATCTCCACCGGATAGTCCACCAGAAAGGTCGGTTGAATGAGACTGGGCTCAACAAAGGTGGAAATAAGCTCGTCCACCAGCCTGCCCCTGTCCTTGGTGGGGTCAACTTCCATCCCCTTCTCCTCCATCCTCCGCCGCAGAGACTCTGCATCGGGATGGTCCTCAAAGTCGATGCCGCTCTTCTCCTTCACCGCCTGGCGCAGCGTTAACCGCCGCCAGGGCGGGGAAAGGTCAATAGTGTCATCACCGAACTTCACCGTGGTACCGCCGACGACCGTGGTGGCAACATAACATACCATATCCTCGACCAGCTTCATCATATCGGTGTAGTCAGCATATGCCTCGTAAGCCTCCAGCATGGTGAACTCCGGATTGTGCCTGGTGGAGATGCCCTCGTTACGAAACACCCGCCCGAGCTCAAACACCTTATCAAACCCCCCGACCACCAGCCTCTTCAGGTGAAGTTCCAGTGCAATGCGCAGGTAAAGGTCCTCGTCCAGCGCCTCGTGGTGGGTCTTGAAACGACGGGCTAGGGCGCCGCCAGCCACCGACTGTAATACCGGCGTCTCCACCTCGATGAACCCTCTGTGGACAAGAAACTCCCGCACAGCAGCCACTACCCGGCTCCTGGCCACAAACAGGGACCTCGTCTCCTCGTTGGCAATGAGGTCAAGGTACCTCCGCCGGTACCGCTTCTCCACATCCGCCAGGCCGTGCCACTTCTCCGGCAATGGCTGAAGCGACTTGCACAGGATGGTGAAATCGGTTACATCCAGGGTGACCTCACCCGTTTTGGTACGGAAAAGGCCGCCGGCTGCCCCTATAATATCACCGATATCAAGATGGCGGAGCAGCTCGTACCCGTCGTCCCCAAGCCGCTCCCGACTGAAGAACAACTGTATCTTGCCCGAACCATCGCGCAGATCGAAAAAGGCGATTTTGCCCATGAAGCGGATGGCGGTGATCCGCCCGGCAAGCCTCAGCCCGGAAGGAGGAGCCAGTTTCCCGGCCTCCGCCTGGCAAAATAGCTCCAGGGCTTCCTTGCAAGTATGCGTCCGGTGGTAAGAGTGCGGATAAGGTTCGATCCCCCGCTCTCTGAGCTTCTCCAGCTTCTCCAACCGCTGCCGTGCTATCTGCTCCAGTCGCGCCATAGACTACCCGGTAAATAGACTACCGCTCACACTGCCGTGACGACCGCCTAGCTTACATCCATGATAAGCAGCTTTAACACCCCGCCTGGCGTCCGCACATCGACCTGGTCGCCAACCCGTTTACCCAGCAATGCCCTCCCCACCGGTGACTCGTTGGAAATTTTCCCCTCAATGGGATTAGCCTCAGTGCTGCCCACTATGGTATACTGCTCTATCTTGCCATCCTGGTTCTGTACCAGCACCTTATTCCCCAGCTCAACCACGCCGGGAACCGCCGGCGACTCTATGATCATTGCGTTCTTGACGATATTCTCCAGCACCAGGATCCTGCCCTCAACAAAAGACTGCTCATTCTTGGCATCCTCGTATTCAGCATTGTTCTCGGTGCCTCCCATCTCCCTTGCCCGCTTTATCTTCTGGGCAACCTCCACCCTGCGGACCGCCAACAAATGCTGTAGCTCCGCCTCGAGTTTAGCCAGGCCTTCCTTTGTGATGAGGAACTTCTTCTGCGCCATGATAGCCAACCCCCTCTCCAGAAGCTAGTAAAAAAACTGAGAGCTTTACAGACACTCTCAGTTGTCTCAGATGACGTGCGAATATTATAGGCGCATATAGCCCGGTTGTAAAGTCAGTCGGGCAACAATTATAATAATCGGCGCCATTGTCTGGTCATCAGGACGCACGGGGAAAAGTATGGTAGCTCTATACGTCGCCTCCTCAGGGACCAGGTGCGGAAGCACCACATTGTGCGCCGGTATCGGCAGGAAACTGATGGGGCGGAAAAAAGTCGGCTTTTTCATCCCTGCGAGGTTCCACGACGCTGCAGCCACCGGCAGTCCGCTCTCCGACGCGGCCTTCTTCAAGGAAGCATTTCAACTGCCGCAAGATATAGAGCAGATCTGCCCGCTGATACTATCACCCGCTGAACTATGGCAGAGTCTCACCGACGACCTGTCAGACTTCAGCCGGAGGCTGCAGCAGATGTACCGGGACATCGCACAGGACAGGGACATAGTCATCATGGAGGGGCTGGGCAACCTCATTAAGGACAAGGTCGCCCAGCTCGCCTGCTACTCCATCCCCGAAGCGCTCGGGGCTAAGGTGATCCTCGTCCTCCGCTACACCACGGGACCGGACACAGCTAGGTTAACACAGATATGCAAAAAGCTGGGCGAAAGGCTGCTGGGTGTGGTCATAAACCTGACGCCCGAGTCAAAAATCGAAGGGGCGAAACAGCACCTCGCCGGGCAATTTCAGGAAAGTGGCATACAGGTCTTGGGGATACTGCCTCAAATCCGCAGTCTGCTCGGCATCACGGTCGCCGAGCTGAGTAAAGCCATGGACGCCGAACTCCTGCTCAATAACGGCAACAGAAATGCCCTTATAGAAAACATTATGCTCGGTGCCGCCACCTCCGGCTCAGGCATAGACTACTTTGAGCATAAAGACAACAAGGCGGTTATCGTGAAGGCGGACCGGAGCGATATGCAGCTAGCCGCACTGCAGACATCTTTGAGATGCCTCATCCTCACTGGCACCACCACCCGACCGTCACCCACCGTCCTCTCACTAGCGGAAGAAAAACGGGTGCCGCTAATTATCACGGAGAAGACTGTCCCGCAGGTCATCGCCGATGTTGAAAAGGCGCTGGAAAGGGTGAGCTTTGCCCATCCCGAAAAGCTACAAAAGCTGGGCAGCATCATGGAAGGCCACTTCGACTTTGCCACGCTGTACGCAAAGCTGGGCATCGACGCTAGCTAAACGGCAGTTCGTCGGCTAGCAGCTCTGCGGCAACGGAGGCAAATTCTGCTGGCACCTTAACCTCCACCCTGCCCAGGCCGTTGACCGTAAGCCCGTAGACCAGCCCCACGCTCTCGTAACGCAGGAGCGCCGGTATACCTTCACTCTCCAGACGCCCCTTGATTATCTCAGCCTCGGGTTGCCCCCGGGCCACATATACCGTCACCATCCGGTGTTCTTGGGACAACTTCTCTGCCGCCACTGCAGAATAAAAAGCCCTGGCTACCGGGTATAAGTACCTTTCGCCAGGGCTATAGGATCGAGTCTTCTATGGAAGCCCCCGGTCTACTTCTTCTTATAGATGCCAGGGTTGCTCAGCAGGTTGTCCTGCAGACACCAGGTCAGCGAGCAGTGTTCGGTGTGCGGACAGCCGCTGATGCCCCAGTCACCGCCTTTGCCACCGCCATAGCAATCACCGGTGCCAAAGTGGTTCAGGTGGTCATCGCTGATACGCGGGTGGATGCCGATGGTGCCCGCTGCCCAGCTCTTGCTGGCAAAAGCCAGGCTCCGGCCCCAGCAGCAACAGCAGGTGGCCAGTTTGTCCTTCAGCACCGTGGTATCCGGGCACTCAACCTCTTTCTGACCGGTAGCTGGACAAGCCTCGCCGGAGAGCGATGCCTCACAGGCCGCAGGGTCTGAACAGGTAGCCAGAGCGCCCTGCTCCACATCACGGCAGGCAGGACAGCCAGCAGTGGCCCCGCAGTTCTTGTCCGGGCAGTTTACGCCAAAGAAATCGTTGCACCACCTGGTTGGGGCACACAACCCTGAAAGCCTGGACATGGACTGTATCGGTGTCCTGCCCCAATGCTGCAGGTAGAGATGCCATGAGTCAACGTTGTCCTGCCATTTTACCTTGTCCCAGGCACCCTTGGCCAAGCCCGCATAAGCGTCCTCTGCTGATACCACAGCCGGCATCAATACCAGAGACAGCGCCAGTGCTACCGCAAACAGAATACTTGCAGCTTTCCTCAATTTGTCACCTCCTTCTTGGCTTTGGTGCCTTGATTTTACAAGGCGAAAACCCCCTTGTCAAGAGGTTTTGGGGGCGGAAACCTTGAAAATCGGTGCCTCAACATATAAAATTACACCTTGCTGTTGTCAAATACGCAGCGGATAGGAGGTGAGAACTTCACGACAAAAATCTAAAAAGGAGGGAAGGTGATTTGAATGCACTAGGAAGACACCTACTGCTGGAACTGAGAGACTGCAACCCGGAGGTGCTCAATGACCTGAAGTTTCTTAAGGAATGCCTTCACCAAGCCGCCAAGAGCATCGGAGCCACCATAGTGAATGAATGTTTCCACGAGTTTAGCCCCCACGGCATCAGCGGCGTAGTCGTTATCTCGGAATCACACCTCTGCATCCATACCTGGCCGGAGCACGGGTACGCTGCCGTGGACATATTTACCTGCGGGGACACGGTGAACCCTGAGGGGGCTGTGAAACCGCTCGTGGAAAAACTCGGCTCCAAAAGCCCTTCTTTTATCGAGATGAAGAGGGGCATACTGCAAGGCAGTCGTGTTGGAGTGTGAACCGCAATGAGTGACCCGGACAACCCTGATAGAGATAAACGTAATTGGTTATACGACCAGATAAACCCTAACCTCGTCCAGCTCCATAAGATAAAGCGGCGGATATACTCGGAGCGGACAGGTTTCCAGCAGCTGGAGATAGTAGAAACAGCCAGCTTCGGGATATGTCTGGTGCTGGACGGAAGAATCCAGTCCAGTGAGCGCGACGAGTTTATCTATCACGAGGCGCTGGTCCACCCGGTCATGCTGGCACACGATAGCCCCCAGACCGTCTTCATCGCCGGGGGAGGCGAAGGTGCCACATTGCGCGAGGTACTGAAGCATAAGACGGTTAAACGGGTGGTCATGGTGGACATAGACAGGCGCGTGATAGACATCTGCCGGCATTACCTCCCCGCTTTCCACCAGGGCTCGTTCGATGATGCCCGCCTCGAGCTCCATTTCGCCGACGCCAGAAAATACCTTGAACAGACCTCGGAGAAATTCGATGTGGCAATAATAGACCTGGTAGAGCCCATAAAAGAAGGACCAGCCTGCCTGCTGTACACGCGGGAGTTCTACCAGCTCATCAGCAGCAGGCTAGCCCCCAGCGGCATCCTTTGTACCCAGTCCGGCGCCGCCGGCTGGACAAACCTCTCCCTGTTCACCGTTATAGTCAGCACATTGAAAAGCGTTTTTCCTGTAGCCCGCCCCTACCACATCTACGTCCCTTCCTTCGTCGATATGTGGGGCTTCACCGCAGCCTCAGAAACAATCGACGCCAGCAAGCTGTCCCCCCGGGAGGTCAACCGCAGAATTGCCACCAGGATGGTGACAAAGCCCAGGTCTTACGATGGACTTTCACACCTGGCCCTGTTTACCCTGCCCAGACACATCCGTCGCCGCGTGGCAGCTACCCGAAGAATTATCACCGACAGCGCCCCCTTTTTCATCCACTGAAATCCTCACCCCACCGCACCGAAACAAGGCTACTGTCCCGACCGTCCCGCAGAGGGTATTTCCGGACGAAAGGTCTCCATGACCAGAAAAGAGTAGCCCCAGCAGAAAAGGCTCCCGCAGGGAACAAAGCCACACTTTTTAAAGCACCGCTGCGCCCGTATGTTCCAGTCAAGCGTCTTAAGGTGTACCCTGCGTAAAGTGGTGCGCGTGAAAATGTACTTCAGCAGGGTGGTAACGGCATCCGCCCCGTAACCCCGGTTCCAGTAAGCCCGGTTGCCGATCATAATCCCCAGCTCCGCCTGCTGCTTTTCTTCATCGATATTAAAAAAGCCGCAGTTGCCGATATGCTCCCCCTCCAGGGTCTCTATAGCAAATCGCTGCCCCGAGTAAGGGTGCTGCAATTCCCAGGCATAGTCCTGCAAGAACTCTTTGAAGGAGCAGGTGATGGGCGAAGTGGCATCGAGACGGCATAGCTCGGCGTCCCGCCGCCAGGCATAATCATTAGCTGCGTCCCCGATGTGTTTCGGGCGCAGCCTCACCTTCTCGCCGACCAGTGACAACTGCTCAATCAATGTCGTCCAGCGATTGCGACAATGGTTCTTCGTTGAAACGCAGTACTTCAAGGGCTGCTTCTGCTGCCTGGCGGACTCGCTCTTGTCTGCTGTGCTGCAGCCCTGTCAGTGCCCGCTTTGCTTCCCTGCCCCCTATTTCGCCCAGCGCCCTTATCGCCGCTTCCTGCACCTCACCATCGGCATCCTCGGTAAGTCGCAAAAGCTGTGGCACCGCCTCCCTGGCCCCCAGCTCGGCACAGGCATTGGCTGCCTCATATCTCACCGCGGGGTCATCGCTCTCAAGTTCGTCCAGCAGGAAGTCCAGCCATAACATGTCGCAGTTGCGTCCCATAGCATATATGGCACTCAGTTTGAACTCAGTGCCGCCCTCAAGATATGCCTTCTCTATCAACTCCTTCACCCGCGGCCGGCTGAACGGCGAGATAGCCTCGAGGGCACGCCGCCTCACCTGGACAGGCTCCTGTTCGTTGCTAAGAACATCAAGCAAGGCTTCGTACACCATGTCTTGGTAATGGGGTGATATCTTGCCGCACTCGGCAAGCAGGGCAAAGCTGCCCAGGGCTGTAGCCGCCGCCTCCCGCACTCTGGCGGAACTGTCCCGCCTCAAACACTCCACCAGCGGCACAATAAGTTGATAGTTGTCCTCACCCTCCAGTCCCAGTACCGCCTGTAGCCTTATCCCCTCATCAGCGTCATGCAGACAGGAGACAAACACCGCGGTGAAGTCCAGCCCCAGGTCTGTCTCGCTCAGGTGTACCAGCTTCGCGATGATGTCTTTTTTTCGCACCGGGTCCAGCTTCGCCCAATTAAGCTGGAAAAACTTCAATTCTTCACGTCCCAGAGCTGAGAGACATGCAAGCTCGGAGCTGGCCACCGGCCTATCGGAATTGAGCAGACCGTTTATCCTTTCTATACGTGCTGCCTGTTGCATACCTCAGAACTCCTCATCGTCGTCCTCTTCCTCATCTTCCTCCTCCACCTCTTCCTCATCCTCTTCCGGAGGCCACACCGGCTTGGTATAGCGGTCGATATACTCGCCCATAGCCGCTGCTGCCACTTTTTTCATCTCCTCATCCGACTCTTTTGCCAGCGCCGCCAGTTCTGCCAGGTCTAGGTCTATGTCGAGCAGCTGCACCAGTACTTCGAGCACTGCTAAAGCAGCTTTCGGATTGGGGATCCTGGTAGTGTAGGAGGGGACCTCACCGAGGAGACATATTCCCTCCACACCGCGCTCTTTGGCCACGCCAAGAAACAGCCCGTTGAGCCCGGCGATCTGGACATCACCCCGCAGCACCACATCGTACTGCTTCAGGACTTCGATAAGCCTCCTGTTTGTGGCCGCCCCCCACACTCTCGGCTTCTCAGTATGATGAATCTTTGCCATGGCCGCAGCGGTGGTATAGACCCTCTTGACCTTCAAACTCCTCCCGGCATCAAGTACATGGCGGGCCAGGTCGTACCCCTTGAAACCGGGCTGCTCCTCGCCGATGAACAGCACCAGCCCACGGTCAGTGCGGGGATTATGCCAGTAATAGAACTTGCTCTCCGGGAATCGTGGTGCCTCGATCAGATTGTCCTTCACCATGACGCCGACGGGGTCAAAAAACTCAAAGGGTTCCAGCTCCCCGATTTCCTCGGCGCCCAGTCTGTCCTGCAGATACCTGGCCACGATCAGTCCTACATTACCGATGCCGGGCCAGGCGGCCAGCATATCGCACACCTTAGGGTGGACTTCTTTATGAAACTTTATCGGATTTTTTACCCTCATGCTCCAGCCGTCCCCCGGACTAACCGTTCTTGGTAGCGACCGACAGGCCCCGACAATACAAGCACGGGGTCAGTAACATGCCCTCTACCCATCTTCTTTCCTTCCCGATGCCTTCGATTTGATTCAGCACCTGGTACACATTGCCTGATACCATCGTGTTCTTCACTCTGCCCACAATCTCCCCATCCTCCACTCTGTAGCCCAGCAGGACATTGCCACTGAAGTCGCCGTTGAGCACATTTCCCTGCTCGGCACCCATCACCAGCTCCACCACCAGCCCCTGTTTGACATCCCTGACCATGTCCCAGAAATCCCCATCCCCCTCCCCAATAACCAGCGAGCTGGGGTATGGCGCAGGCAAGCCGCCCTGCCGACTGCCATTGCCGGTGCTTCTGGAACCAGATAGGGCCGCGGTATGCAGGTCGTAAAGAAAATGAGACACCACCCCGCGCTCCACCAGGACTGTCCGCTGACCGGGCACCCCCTCGTCATCACAGGGATAGCTGCGGGACTGTAAGGGTAAGGTGGCATCGTCCCACAGGTTGAACCTGGCATCAAAGACCTGCTCTCCCAGCTTGTCTTTCAACGGCGAAGCCCCGTCGTAAACAACCTTGCCATTAAACGCCGCTACAAGCGAGGGCAGAAGGCAACTGGCAACGCCATAGGCGGTGAAAATCACCGGCATGGCCCCTCCCCTGATATCGGCATTCCGCCTCGCCAGCTCAAGCTGTCTTATCACCTCCTCAGCCACCGGTGCGAACTCCGTTAGCCGGCGACAGGAACTCTGGCTATCCCCGACAAACAACATGTCCTCACCCCTGACCAGCATGCCCTCGATGCCTATTCTGAAATAACTCTTTCGATAGCTGGCTTCACCACCGTTAGAGTTAATCAGGCGCACCGAGCTGGTCCGCTTTGTCACCAGAGCATCGCACAAAAGTTCAGGCGTATGTGACCGGACGGTGTCGATAAGCTTCTGTCCCAGCTCAGCCATATCTTCGATAGATACCACCTCCACTTCCGGGTCAAAGGTCTCCACCTGCGCACCGTCCACCCGCGCCGGAAAGGAAAAACTTTCCGGGACATCGAAGTAGCAGGTCTCCAGTGCCATCTGCACCAGGTCCACCGGCTTGATAAAGCCGCTTGCCTGGGCAAAGCCGGCTTTGCCCTTCTTTACGATCCTGAGCGCGGTGACAGTGCTCTCCCTGGTTTCCGCCTGCTTCAGCCGGTTGGCATGAAAATGCACCGGCGTCGCCGCCGACACCACCTGAAACACCTCAGCCTGCTCTGCAACCTCTTTAGCTTTCTCCAGGACCTCTTCCACTAGTGTTTGCCTCCCACCAGACATCGCGATACCCTTATATGGGGGCTACCGTTGGAGACCGGCAGGGGCCATTGGTCACCCTTACCGCAGCCCCCACCCTGCTCCATCTGGAGGTCGTTTCCGATGGCATCGATGTTCATCAGGGTGGTGAACACATTGCCGCTGAGCACCACCGGGCGGAGCAGCTCGGCCAGCCTGCCGTCTCGTATCATGTAGGCCTCTCCCGCGGAGAATGTGAACATCTCCAGACTGGTGGTGCCCCCGTACCAGTCCCTGGCATAGACGCCTTCTTTAATATCGCCTATCATGTCTTCAAAGGAGACTTCTCCGGGCTCAATGTATGTGTTGGTCATCCTGACTATAGGCGGGTGGAGATAGCTCAGTGCTCTGGCGTTGCCGGTGGGCTGCTCCCCCATCTTGGCTGCCGTCTCTCTGGAATGCAGCCTGCCCACCAATACACCTTCCCTGATGAGGTAAGTCTTGCTTGCCGGCACACCTTCGTCGTCATACCTGTAGCTACCCCTCAGCCCGGGGATGGCAGCACCGTCCACGATGTTCAATTCCTTGCTGCCAAACCTCCTCCCGAGCACCATTATCTCCTGCAGTCTCTGGTTCTCATAAATATGGTCGGCTTCGGAGAGGTGCCCGAAGGCCTCATGGACAAACACACCGGCAAGAATGGGGTCGAGCACCACGGTATATTCCCCACCCCTGACATACGGCGCCGAGAGCAGCCTCACCGCTCTCTGGGCTGTCTCCCTCACCTTATCCTGCAACCCTTCCACCACCGAAAAATCTCCGGGGCTCCCCAGACTCAAACCCGCCTGCTGTACCTCTCCGTCACTGGCTGCTATTGCCGACAGTCGCAGGTTGACGTCCAGCCGTGTCTGCTCGATATAACTGCCTTCAGAATTGGCGAAGACCAGCTTCCGCTGGCCGTCCTGATAGCCAATCTGACAGCTCCGTACCTTCGGCGTACTCATCACTATGTCATTGTACTCGTCCAGCAACTGCTGTTTGAGCACCAGCGGCACCTCCGCCGGGCTCTTTTTCACTTCAGGCACCACCACATCGACTATAGGACCGGTAAAGCACAGCTTGCTGGTTTCCCGGCCCACCAGCCTTGCCTGCCTCACCGCCATCTCCACCTTCTCCCGCAGTCTGTCGATACTATTGAAGCTGATAAACCCCCAACCACCTTTCACCAGCGCCCTGACATTACCCCCCACAGCCGATGTCCTGCCCACCTCCTCCAGCCTGCCACCACGATACACGATCCGCGTCGTCTGGCTCGCCTCGACGTGTACTTCTATATAGTCGGCACTGTGTCCTTTCAGAGCCTCAAAAATGGTATCGCGCATGGTCGACTTCCCGCTGACAGTGTCTATAATTATACCACGCCTACGCTAATCTTAGCTTCGGCCGGTCAAAACGGCTGATATTCACAGGCAAGGTACAGCGTGACTACAATAAGCAAGCCCCGGTCAAACTATTGTGTCGCTACCGATGTACTGAACGAATACAAAATGGACTTCCTCCGCAGTTCAGTGTATACTGTTCACCGAAAACACAATGCAGTCCAGCCTTATCGGGAAGATAGAAAAGGCCAGGCGCTACGCAGAAGAGCCAGACCGCATCAAGTTTCAGGAGTTCACCGCCCAGTTCTATGGCGAGCACAGCAGCTACACCGTGAGCTACAAGGAGAAGAAATGGCACTGCACCTGCCACTTTTTCTCCCAGTGGAAGCTGTGCAGCCATACTATGGCATTACAGCAAGTTCTGGCGAAAATGCTGCCCGAGGAGGCGCTTACCTCTCCAACTACTACAATCGCCTCCCCTCAGCAGCCCCCGAAGACAACTGCGTAGCAGCATAGTGCAGGGCTTCGGCAACGACGAAAAGCGACCCGGTGACCAGCACCATGTCAGTCCCCCTGACCGCCCGCAGGGCTAGTGACAGTGCCTCCGGGACGCTGGCGCTCCGCTCAACCTCCACACCACTATCCGCAAATGCATCGGCCAGCACCGAAATGGAGGCCGCCCGCGGATGGGTCGAGCTGGTGATAATGACCCGGTCCGCCAGCGAGGACAACTCCCTCACCATCCCCGGAATATCCTTATCGCAGGATGTGCCGAAGATGACTACGCACCTGTCATAGTCAAAATACCTTCTTACCGCCTCCGCAAGCCTGCGCATGGAGTCGGCATTGTGTGCCCCGTCCACCACCACCAGCGGCTCCCGCTTCAGGATGTGAAGCCTCCCCTGCCATACTACCCCCCTCATCCCCCGGACGATCGCCTCTTTGGGGACTGCCACCCCCAGCGACATCAACGCCTCTATCGCTGCCACCGCGGTAGCTGCGTTCTCCAGTTGATGGTCGCCGAGCAATGGTATCTCAAGTTCATACTCACCCCCCGAGGTACGCACCACCAGACTCTGACCGCTGAGGTCACCGCCTTTCCTTTCCCAGGTGACGTCCTTACCCACCTTCACCAGCTTTGCCCCTTTCTCCGCACATACCTTTTCGACCACCATGGCGGCTTCCTCCACCTGGGGGGCACTGACCACCATGCTGCCCGGCTTAATGATGCCCGCCTTCTCGGCTGCGATCTTCGCCACGGTATCACCCAGTATTTCCATGTGGTCAAGGCTGATGGAGGTGACCACACAGACATCCCCCCGAACTACGTTAGTAGCGTCAAGCCTGCCGCCAAGCCCCACCTCCAGCACCTGAAACTCCACAGCCATATTCCTGAAATAGACAAGGGCCACCGCGGTCAATATCTCGAATGTCGTCAGTGCCCCATATCTAGCTTCACTGTTCACCGCCTCCACCGCTGGCTTGACCCCGGAGACCAGTGCGGCAAATTCCTGCTCTGAGATCATGGTCCCGTTGACCCTGATACGCTCTCTTATGGTATGGAGGTGCGGTGAGGTATACAGGCCGGTTTGATATCCGGCGGCGATGAGCACCTGAGAGACCATCGCCGCAGTGCTGCCCTTACCCTTGGTGCCAGCGATATGCACAGTCTTCCTTCCCAGATGCGGGGTACCCAGCCGGCGGAGCAGCTCCTCCATCCGCCTCAGGTCATAGTTGGCCGCCGTATAGGCAACGCCGGGGATTTTCTCATAATCGGTGAAGCTCAGGATATACTTTTCTGCCTGGCCAAAGTCCATCACGGCACAATTATACCATCGGCCCAGACTGGGAGGACAATCGTTGTACCCGTCCGGTAGATTGGTGACACCTCAGTGTTAAATTTCTGAGGCCGCAAGGGCCGGCATCCATCCCCGCTTATGTTATCTCTCTCTAAGCGGGAGGACTATATGCATGGTTTTGGCCTCAATTCCGAAAACATTACATCTTTCCCTCTAAGCGGGAGGACTATATGCTACCCTCTCCCTGGTGGGAGAGGGTTAGGGTGAGGGTAAAAACATTGGCAGCGGTGTCACCTATCTACCTGAACTAGCTCAATCGTTCCCCCGGGCGGAGACTTGGAGATATGGCAGCGGTGGTCTATAATCTGTGCAGGACATGAAGTTTGTAGACAAGCTGCTGACAGCCAGCCGGAAAAACAACAGCCTGCTGTGCATCGGGCTTGACCCCGACCCCGAGCTCATTTCGGGAATCGACCTTCTGCATTTCAACCGGGCTATCATCGATGCCACCTCGGACCTCGTCTGCGCCTACAAGCCCAACCTGGCATTCTACGAGGCGCTTGGCATAGAGGGGATGGAACTGCTGGTGAAAACGGTTGAGCACATCCCCAAAGATATCCCGGTCATCGCCGACGGTAAGCGGGGCGACATCGGAAATACCGCCAGAGCATATGCCCGAGCCCTGTTCCTTACCTTCGGCTTCGACGCCGCCACGGTAAGCCCCTACCTTGGCACCGACTGCATCGAGGCCTTCACCAGCTATACAGATAAGGGTGTCTTCATCCTCTGCCGCACCTCAAACCCGGGAGCACTGGACTTCCAGAACCTACCGGGCCCCGGGGGAGTTCCGCTATATGAGCTGGTGGCCAGAAAAGCCCGGGAATGGAATACCCGCGGCAACATAGGTCTGGTTATGGGCGCCACCTACCCCGAGGAACTGAGGGTGGTGCGTCACCTCTGCCCCGACATGCCCCTGCTCATCCCCGGCATCGGTCCTCAAGGGGGTGACCTGGCATCAGCAGTCCGCTACGGCACCGATGACAGCGGTGAAAAGGCCATCATCGTCGCCGCACGACAGGTACTCTATGCCGCCTCGGGCAAGGGGTTCGCTGCCGCAGCCAGAAAGGCTGCTATGGGGCTCAGGGACAGGATCAACGAACTCGTCCTCGAGACAAAGCAACACCCACCTCAAAAGCCTCAGACCTGAGCGTAGCAATGGCTCGAAATGGATATCCGATTGGGTGACGTCGTCCGGTTGAAGAAAAAACACCCCTGCGGTAACGACAGGTGGGAAGTGATCAGAGTGGGCGCCGATATCCGCATCAAATGCCTCAAGTGCCAGCGTTACGTCCTCATGGAGAGAAGTCAATTCGAACGCCGCATCAGGGCGGTCCTCTCCGCTAACGACTACAACATCCCGTCACCTGGCTAGCCAACTTCAGGCAAGACTGTGCCGCCGCAGCCCGCAAACAGCGGGTTTTGAGCTAGTTCAGATAGATAGGTGACACCGCTGCCAATGTTTTTACCCTCACCCTAACCCTCTCCCTAATGGGAGAGGGTAGAAGATAGTCCTTCCGCTAGAGAGAATGTGTCCTGCAGATACCCCCGCTGGCGCTGGTCTCATATAGTCCTCCCGCCCGGGGAGAGGATGACATGAGCGGGAATGGAAGCCGGCCCTTGCGGTCTCAGAAATTTAACACCGAGGTGTCACCAATCTACTGGACGAGTACACGGTTTTGACAAACAGGGGTGGTGCTGTTACAATTAGAAATTCGTGCTCTTAAGAAAAAGTCGGCCCCTTTCGGGCCTATCGCCGCGAACACTGGATTACGACGGAGGAGATGCAATGCCTGAGTTTACAGAAGTGGACAATAACTATAACTTGTGGCTCCTACTGCGCCAGGTCTCTGACATAATATTCTATGCCCGGGAGCAGGAATTGAAGGAGTTCGGCCTCCCCGGCATGCAGGCTGAGGTCCTGTTCGCCATAAAAGCCATCGGCGATAAAGCCACACCGGCGGAGATAGCCCGCTGGCTGTTCCGCAGGCCGCATTCGGTCTCCGGTATCCTCGATAGAATGGCCAAAGCCGGCCTGGTGCAAAAGTCCAAAGACATGCACCGCAAAAACCTGGTCAGGATTAGTCTCACAGAGAAGGGCGAGCGGGCCTTCGCCCAGGCCCTGAAGAGGACTTCCATCCACAAGATAGTATCAGCACTTAACGAAGACCAGAGGAAACAGCTACAGTCATTGCTTGACAACCTGCGCAACAAGGGGCTAAAGGAACTGGGGCTGAACATCAGAAAAATCCCCTACCCCAAATTCAAAGCCGGTTAGAAATCCTGGGACAAAAGCACCCGCTACCACTGCGGGTTACACCACGCCGCGAAAGCCTGCGGTTGATGGCTCCAACACTCGTGACTTATAATCGCACCGGATATGGTGCGGTACATCTTTCACATAGACCTCGACGCCTTTTTTGTCTCCGTCGAACAGTCCCTGAGGCCAGAACTGCGGGGCAGACCTGTGGTCGTCGGCGGCAGGCCTGACCGACGGGGAGTGGTGGCATCCGCCTCATATGAAGCCAGGGCATTCGGCATCAAGGCGGGCATGCCGCTTTACCGTGCCTACCAGCTCTGCCCTCAGGCGATTTTCATCGAGGGAGACATCTCACGGTACAGGGATGTTTCCCAGAGGTTTATGACCATACTTGCTGGGTATTCCCCGTCCCTGGAACCGGCGGGGCTTGATGAGGCATATCTGGACGTTACCGGCTGCAACAGCTACGGGACGCCACTCCAGCTGGCTCAGCGTATAAGGGAGGAAATAAAGGCAAAGCTCAAACTGACAGCCTCCATCGGCATCGCCAGCTGCAAGGTGGTAGCCAAAATCGCCTCCGACGCGGCAAAACCGGACGGACTGGTCGAGGTAACACCGGGTACCGAGAAGGACTTTCTGGCACCGCTGCCGGTTAATAGCCTGCCCGGCGTGGGCAGGAAGACCGAGGCAGCACTCAGGTCATTGGGCATAACCACCATCGGGCAGCTCGCTGCCTTGCCGCTCCCCGTCATCAAATCGTACCTGGGCACAAGCGGAGTCGTCCTGCACCACTACGCCAACGGCATTGACACCCGGGTGGTGGAGCTGCCGGGTGAAGCTAAATCGATCAGCCGGGAGACCACACTGTCACAGGACACCCTGGACCAGCCCTTGCTCAAAGCCCTGCTCCGCTATCTCTGTGAGCAGGTTGGCGCCGAGCTGCGCAGTCAGAACAGGCAAGCAAGACGGGTGACTTTGAAACTCAGGTATGCCGACTTCGACACAGTGACCCGAAGCTCAACGTCCGCAGAGGCGACCGCCAGCGACGACGTCATCTTCTCCAGGGCTGAAGAACTGCTCCGCAGAGCGCTTTCCCGGAGGCGGGAGCTTGTCCGCCTGATAGGCGTCGAGGTGTCCAACTTGATGAACTACGGCAGGCAGCTCCATCTTTTCCAGCCCTCCCCACAGCGCCTGGAATACCTGGACAGGGCGGTCGACCGCATTCGCAAGAAGTACGGCTTCACCTCCATTCAGACCGGCTACACCCTGCCCCTCAAAGACATGTTCGCCAGCGATGTGGAGCTGACAACGCCATAGATGTCACCCCGTGGTAGATTACGCCACCAACGGCCCTTGCCTTTATACGGCCTCGAGTCTATAATTAAGTCCATCGCATTGACATCGGTTCGATGAAGGGTAACGAAAAGGAGATGTAAGCATGCCGCCCTACGCTTTCTTTCAAAAACAGTTCATGCCGCTTGCTGAGGCTAAAATCGGCATCCTCACCCATGCCCTGCATTATGGCACCGCCTGCTTTGAGGGCATCAGGGGCAACTGGAACGCAGAACAGGAGCAACTGTTCCTGTTCCGGATGAAAGAGCACTATGAGCGCCTGCAGAAAGGCTGCCGTCTGTTGAAAATAGAGCTCCCCTACTCAATAGGAGAGCTCTGCTCCATTACCACGGAACTGGTGGAGAAAAGCGGCTACCGTGAGGACGTATATGTCCGCCCGCTGGCCTACAAGAGCTCACAGGCGGTCGGCGTCCGCTTGCATGACCTTGAGGACGACTTCTTCATCATCGTCACCACCCTCCCCGCCTATCTGGATACCGACAATGGCGTCCGCTGCTGCACCTCGTCATGGCGACGCGTGGACGATACCATGATACCCCCTAGGGGCAAGATCACCGGGATCTACGTCAATAGCGCGCTGGCTAAAACAGAGGCAAACGAACTGGGTTTTGATGAGGCCATTCTGCTCAATCAGGACGGACACGTGTCAGAGGGTAGCGGCGAAAACATATTCATCGTCAGCGGCAACAAGCTGATCACCCCGCCCAGCTCCGACAACATCCTTCTGGGAATCACACGGGACACGGTAATACAACTGGCACGCAACGAGCTGGGCATAGAGACCATAGAAAGGTCCATCGACCGCAGCGAACTCTATCTGGCCGATGAAGCCTTCTTCACCGGCACCGCCGCCCATGTCAGCCCGATACTCGAAATTGACCACCGCCCCATCGGCGATGGCAAAGTGGGCAAAATTACCAAGAAACTACAACAGCTATACTTCGATGTCATCAGGGGCAAGAACCCGAAGTACCTCCACTGGTGTACGCCGGTATACACAAAGGTAGCCGATAAGAAACGTGCCTGAGTAGCGACTTACTGGAGACAGGGGGCAGACAGCTTACGATCAGCCCACCTTGATCTGCAGCATCTTGAGCAGACAAAGAAGCCGGCAGCTCTCTTCAAGCGTGGTGGTATAGTAGTAAGCCTCTTCCAGCAACTGACCTACAGCAAAGCTCCCGTGACCGCGTACCAGCACCACCTTATGCGTGGTCAGCGCTTCAGCTATTTCCTCAGCCATTTCCCCGGGGACCACCGGTCCCTTCTTTCCGAGCACGGGGACCTTCGATAGCAAAAGTATCCCTTCCATGTCACAGGGGACAATTTCTTTCTCGCAGAACGAAAGGGCAACGGCGTAGGCCGGGTGGGCATGCACTACGGCTGAAGCTGAAGTCCGCTTGTATATCTCGCGGTGCACCGCCAGTTCGGTTGAAGCCAGCGGCGTGAAGCGGTCATTCTTATATATTCCCGTCTCCACCAGGTCATGTTCTTCCAATTGGCCCAGCATGCTGCCCCGATGCGTTATACACAGCCGCTCACCAAGCCTGATGCTGAGGTTACCGCTGTGTGAGGACACCAGCCCCCGGGCACAGAGTTCACGCCCCACTGCCTGAAACTGCCGGATAAGCATTACCTAACTTTTACACCAACCCCGCAGTGAAAGTCAAATCAACCCAGTCGTCATGAGGTGAAGCCCCGCACAATTCCTGCTGACCCACCCGCACCGGCAACAACAAAATCACTTTGTCTGTCCGCCAGCAACGGAGAGTTTCGCCTGATTGAACTTTTTCATCAGGCGCGATTTGCGTCTGGCAGCATTGTTGGGATGTATCACCCCTTTCTCTGCAGCCCTGTCCAGAGCACTTACGGCCTGGAGCACCAGCGGTTCAGCTTCGGCAAGATCACCAGCAGCAATAGCCCTCAGCGCTTTGGTCACCCACGTCTTGGTGGCACTCTTCACCGACTTGTTCCTCAATCTTTTTCTCTCGGCAGCTCGGGCAGCCTTCAATACGGACTTGCTCTTTTTGGGCAATGTTACCTCCTACTTTCTTATCAGCGTCAGCGCTCCCCAAACGATGAGAAAGATGCCGATTATCCACTGGGCGATATAGAACTTCCATATCACCAGGCTACCGGCCACAATAGCCAGTATCCCCAGCGCTACCTCGCTCAAGGTGATGCTTTTCTTCGCCATGGCAACCTCACATAAACGGTAAGTATAATATCGACTTTGTCACCAATCTGTCAATTCCTTGTGCTCGTCCAGTAGATTGGTGACACGGCGTGCTAAATTTCTGAGACCACGCGGGCGGCTTCCGTCTCCGCTTATGCTGTCCTCCCGTATGGGAGGACCCTGTGGTTTCCCATGCCACGGGCGTTGGTAAGATAAGACCCTCTCCCTGGACGGGAGGACTCCATGACGTCCAGCTTGGGATTGGTTTGATAAGAGGCACCCTCTCCCCGGATGGGAGGACTCTATCTTGCCCTCTCCCTGACGGGAGAACCCTATCTTACCCTCTCCCGGACGGGAGGACTCTATCTTACCCTCTCCCGGACGGGAGAACCCTGTCTAACCCTCTCCCCGGATGGGAGAGGGTTAGGGTGAGGGCGAAAAAGAGTAATTGCCTTTCAAGGTGCCACCCGTCTATCTGGGCGGACTCATTCCCGGCCTTCAGACTGTGTCACAGGACACCCCCATCGTCAAAACAGATGGCAGGTGCTCCTTCTACGGAGCACCTGCCCTTCCCTGCACACCCGGTGCCCGTCCTAGATTTCTCTAAACTCGCCCTCAACCGTCCCTTCGTCGCCACCGGAAGGCTGACCGGTCGAGCCACCGGGAGGAGTCCCTGCCTGCTGGTAGACTGCAGCCCCCACCTTTTGCATCACCTGGGACAGGTCATTGACCGTCGTTCTTATGTAGTTTATGTCGCTGCCCTTCAGGGCTGAGCGCACTGCAGCCACCTTGCCTTCCACTTCCTGTCTCAGGTCAGCCGGGATCTTATCACCGTGCTCCCTGAGCGTCTTCTCAGCGGTGTAGACAAGGCTGTCAGCCATATTTCTGGTCTCCGCCTCCTCCTTCTTCCTGGCGTCCTCGGCAGCATGCATCTCGGCCTCCCGCCGCATCCTCTCCACCTCATCTTTGCTAAGCCCGCTGGAGGCAGTAATGGTTATCTTCTGCTCCTTGCCAGTGCCTTTGTCCTGTGCCCGCACGCTCAAGATGCCGTTGGCATCTATGTCAAAGGTCACCTCAATCTGAGGCACACCTCTGGGCGCTGGCAGTATCCCGTCCAGTATGAAACGGCCGAGGGTACGGTTGTCCGCCGCCATGGGACGCTCTCCCTGCAGCACATGGATCTCCACGCTGCTCTGGTTGTCGGTTGCCGTGGTGAATATCTGGCTTTTTGCCGTCGGTATCGTAGTATTGCGCGGGATGAGCGGTGTCATCACACCACCCAGCGTCTCGATCCCCAGCGTCAGCGGCGTCACATCGAGAAGCAGCACTTCCCTGACATCGCCCTTCAGCACGCCGGCCTGAATTGCCGCCCCCAGCGCCACCGCCTCGTCAGGATTGACTCCCTTTATCGGCTCTTTGCCGAAGAACTGCCGCACCAGCTCCTGCACCTTCGGCATCCTGGTCTGACCGCCTACCAAAATCACATCGCTTATCTGCGCTACTGTGAGCCCGGCATCGCTCAACGCCTGACGGCAGGGCCCGATGGTCTTTTCCAGCAGGTCCAGACAAAGCTGCTCCAGCTTCGCCCGCGTAAGGGTGATATTCAGGTGCTTCGGCCCCGAGGCATCGGCGGTGATAAACGGCAGGTTTATCTCCGTCTGTGCCACCGTGGACAGCTCGCGCTTGGCTTTCTCAGCGGCATCTTTCAGCCTCTGCAGCGCCATCCTGTCCTGCTTCAAGTCTATGCCCGACTCCTTCCTGAACTCCTCACACAGCCAGTCGATGATCCTCTGGTCAATATCATCCCCCCCGAGGTGGGTATCACCGGCGGTGGACTTCACCTGGAACGTGCCCTCGCCGAGCTCCAGTATGGAAATGTCGAAGGTGCCGCCGCCGAGGTCGTACACTGCAATCGTCTCTTCGCCCTTCTTGTCCAGCCCGTAAGCCAGTGCCGAAGCTGTGGGCTCATTGATGATACGCAGCACATTGAGTCCGGCAATGGTGCCGGCATCTTTGGTAGCCTGTCGCTGACTATCATTGAAATAGGCTGGCACCGTGATCACCGCATCGGTGACCTTCTCCCCGAGGTACGCTTCGGCGTCGGCCTTCAGCTTCTGCAAAATCATGGCAGATATTTCAGGCGGGCTGTACTCCTTGCCGCCCATCACCACCCAGGCATCGCCGTTCCGCGCCTCGATAATCTTATAGGGCAGCCGCTTCATATCGAACTGCACTTCGGAGTCACGGAACTTCCGCCCCATCAGTCGTTTGATACTGAAGATGGTATTCTCGGGGTTGGTTATCGCCTGCCTCTTCGCCAGAAGCCCCACCAGCCGCTCCCCCTTCTTGTCGATAGCCACCACAGAGGGCGTCAGCCTCTCGCCCTCGGCATTGGGGATAACCTTGGGCTCGCCGCCCTCGATTACTGCCACTACACTAAAGGTAGTGCCAAGATCAATACCTACTGCTCTTCCCATAACTGACCTCCTTACTTATTCAGAACTTTTGCCGCTCTTTTTCTTCGAGCTCTCACTTTGCTGCCCCCCGCTGCCATTTCCTTTCCCCACCACCACCTGGGGCGCCCGTAACAACCTGTCCTTAAGCCAGTACCCCTTGCGCACCTCCTCCACCACCAGCCCTTCCTCGCCATCGCCCTGGGCTACCGCCTCGTGGACCTGGGGGTCGAAGACCTCCCCAACACACTTCACCTCGGACAGCCCGTGTTTGCCCAGCACATCCAGCAACATTCGCTGGATCTGCCTGAAGCCTTCAATCCAGCCCCACTTTTCATCATCAGGAGTGACCCCCTTAAACGCCCGGTCAAAGGCATCGAGCACCGGCAGTATATCGCACACCAGCGCTGAACTGGCCATCTTTACCAGCTCCTTTTTCTCCTCCTCCTCCCGCCGCTTGTAGTTCCTGAAATCGGCCTCCGCCCTCTGCCAGTTGGACAGATACCTCCGGGACT
>FWPV01005010.1_pt1 | contig 27027 bp, 18 predicted proteins | sample 2228371 | NCBI WGS metagenome assembly FWPV01 (sample SAMEA103939776, study PRJEB20133) | metagenome
TCGGCCCGGACGAGGAGGAGCTCGGCTTCAAGCCAGCTCTTTATCACACTGCCACCCTGAGCGTCGAAGAGGTATGGGTAGACGAGCTGGGTCTGGGTAGCCCGCCGACGATGACGATAACAGTGCTGGGCCACAATCCGCTTGAGGACCTACCTACGGAACGCGATTGGATGGCCACACCAGATCCCAGTGCGACGCCGCAGGATTTCGGCAAGCGTGGGGTGGGGCCCGGCGACGACGAGGGTTTTCCCTGCCCTTTGCGGCCTGGCGACCATGTCGTGCTTTTCATTCACCAGCGCCCAGACCGCGAACCCGATTGGGAAGGCTGGCCGTATTACCCGCGACCTCTCATCACCTACGGCGGCTGTCCGTACTACATTGCACCCGACGGCCGGCTCACCAAGCCCACGTATGATGAGCTCCAGTATCCCTATTCTCGCACGCTTCAGGAGCTACGTGATAAGGTCCTTCAAATCAGAGGCGAGCACTAGGCCACGCGGCGGTATGGCACCGAGCCTGACCGCGATCGCCAAGCCGGGCGTGGCGGTGATCTCCGGCTCTCCCCAGACCGGCGTGACGAGGCAAGCCAGCCGAGGCCGTTCGGGCGCACTGATCTGTACCTCCCGCTACTGTACCTGCTCCCGGAAGCATAGGCCGCGAGCCATGCTAGGATGTCCTGCGAGCGTGGACGTTCGAAGCGAGCCGACGTTTCGCCGAGGAAGAGATCCGGCTGATCTCGCGCCAGGCCGAGCGGGGTGGGGCGTCCTTTGGCGCGGTGCGCTGGACGCATAAGACTACCGAACACACCGTCCGCCTTCGGCCTCGCAAACAAGAAGGGCGACGTCAAGGTGCGGGCCTTGCCGGGAGGCTGGCGGTAGCCCGTGCACGAACCAGGCCGCCCGACAATAGGCTTGTCGTGCTATCAGTCGAGGCGGTCTCCTGGGTGATTGGCCAAGGCCCCCGCCAGCCTTTGGATGGCAACTCAGCGGCGCGGCGGCTGACTGGCCCCGTCAGTCTTTCTACGGGCCCTCCAGGTCTACCGGCTTCCTGGCCACCGCACATAAACGGCGCCCCGCCTGGACCGCGACGCGGCCGGCTCTGCTATACTCGGGGGCAGCCGTTCGAGATGCGGGTGGGCCGGACGACGAGTTCGGCCTTATGTCCGCCAGGGGGTATCGATGGACAGACGGGCTGGAGAGGATCGGGGTGCCACTGAAATCACCGTGCCCCTGACGGTCGAAGAGCGAGAGATGTTGCGCCTCCTGTGTCAGGAGCTGGATCTGGGTGGCGAAGAGGAAGTGCTTCGCCTGCTGGTGCGGCAGGCGGTGCAGCGGGTGGCCATCACCTGCCCCACCTGCGGTCACTTTGCTCGCCTGACGGCCGAGGACGAGGCCAACTGCGAAGCCTGCCTGTCGGTCATCAAGCTGGTTGAGGGCCTCTGGCGCCTGGAGTGTTGAGAAGGGGCAGGTCGGGCCGGCGCTCAGTGGAGCAATTGCGGCGTCGCCACGCGCGTCCGTTGCTCACCTGGCGTAGACCGGTCGCGGCGAGCGCTTCAGTGGTCGGCGCAGCCGTTCGCGGCGAGATGCTCTGTGGCCAAGGGCAACGCGGCAGCACAGGCTCAGGACCGCGTCGGTCGCCGGCCCCGCTGCGTCATCCTCCGGCCCGTAGATCGCGCACCAGCTGCCGAAAGTGCTCGCCGCGCTCGACATAGTCTCGATACTGGTCGAAGCTGGTGCAGGCGGGGGAGAGCAGCACTACCGCACCTGGCGGTGCCACGACGACGGCCTGGGTGAAAGCCTCACTGAGGGTATGGGCGCGATGCACCTGGAGCGAGCCACTGGGCGAGGGCTCGCCGGGACCCAGGCGGGCCATCGCCTGCTGAATGCTGGCCTCCAACAGCGGCGCCGCCTCGCCAAACAGCACCAGGTGTGCCACCCGGCGAATGACGGTCGCTGCCCAGTCCTCGAGCGGCAGGCCCTTGTGGCGGCCGCCCGCCAGGAGCACGATCGGCGGCTCAAAGACAGCCAGGGCGGCGAGGCTGCGCGCCGGTGAGGTAGCGATCGAGTCGTTGACAAACCTCCGGCCTTGGATGGTGGCCACCAACTCGAGCCGATGGGCGACACCGCGAAAGCTGCGGGCCACGCGGGCCACGGCTGCCAGGTCGGCGCCGACGGCCTGGGCGGCCAGCGCCGCGGCCAGCACGTTAGCTACGTTGTGCTGACCGAGCAGGGCGATCTCCTCGCGCCGGCAGAGGCGCTCGGCGTTCCCAGTGACCCGCAGCCAAAGCCGGTTGTCGGCAAGAAAGCCGGCTGGCCCGCCAGGGTCGCGGCGCAGGCTGAACCAGCGCACGCTAGCCGGCGTCTGCGTGGCCATGGCTGCCACGAGCGGATCGTCCCAATTGAGCACCGCGAAGTCAGCCAGCGACTGATGAGCCAATATGCGCAGCTTGGCCTCGGAATAAGCTGCCAGCGATGGGTGGCGGTCCAGATGGTCGGGGGTCAGGTTCAGAACGACAGCCACCTGGGGGCTCGAGGCAACCAGTTCCAGCTGAAAGCTAGAGAGTTCCAATACCAGGCGATCATGGCCGGTCAGGGCATCCACCTCATCGAGGACTGGCCGGCCGATGTTGCCACCGACTACGGTGCGTAAGCCGCTCTGGCGCAACATCAGGCCTATGAGCGTCGTGGTTGTGGTCTTGCCGCTGGAGCCGGTGATGCCGATCACCGGCGCCTGGCAGCGTTGCAGCACGAGCTCGGTGGCGTTGGACACCCGGATGCCTTGCTGCCGGGCTGAAGTGAGGATGGGCGCTTCCGCCGGCACCCCTGGGCTGGCGTAGATCACGTCAGCGTCGAGCAGCTCTGGCGGATGGCCACCCAAGACGGAGCGCACCCCCAGGCGGTCCAACACCGCGAGCGCTGGCGCCAGCTCCTCTGCTCCTCGGAGGTCACTGGCTCTCACCACGGCGCCGTGCCGCACGAGGTAGCGGGCCAGGGCCAGGCCTTCGCGCGCCAGTCCCAGAACGGTAGCCCGCTGCCCGCGCAGGGGCGGCAATGATGAGGCGGCTTCATAGGGTCGAGGCATGGCCGGCACCAGGCAGTGGCCGCCCTTGGGTCACCGGCGGCCAGTGGCTATAGTATCGGCGATGAGCGCGGCCAGGCAAGGAATCTCGGCCCCCAGGCAGGTGTCAGAAAGCCCGCCCGCGACGGCTGCCGCTGGTAATGGCATTGCCCGGCATCGGCTGCTCGTGCGAGGCGTGGTCCAGGGCGTCGGCTTTCGGCCGTTCGTATATGGTCTGGCTGTAGATCTGGGTCTGGCCGGTTGGGTGCGCAACACCTCGGCCGGGGTAGAGATCGAGATCGAGGGTCCGGCCGACAAGCTGGCCGAGTTTGCCGCCCGGCTGCAGTCTGAGCGCCCATCGCTCTCGCGTATCGAGCAGCTGGACGCTCGGATCGTACCGACTACCGGGCAGCCTGGCTTCAGCATTGCTGAGAGTCGCTCGTCGAGTGATGCCTGGCAGGCTCTGCCGCCAGACGTGGCCACCTGCTCTCTCTGCCGGGCCGAAACCGCTGACCCGGCCGACCGGCGCCACCGCTACCCATTTACCAACTGCACCCAATGTGGGCCGCGCTTCACCATCATCCGGGCGCTGCCCTATGACCGACCAGCCACGACGATGGCTGGCTTCCAAATGTGTCCTCGCTGTCAGGCGGAATACGAGGATCCATTAGATCGGCGCTTCCATGCTCAGCCCAATGCCTGTCCGCAGTGCGGCCCCCAGGTCTGGCTGGAGTCAGCCGGCCAGGTGCTGGCTCGCGGGCCGTTGGCGCTGGACGAAGCGCGGCGCAGGCTGGCGGCCGGCCAAATCGTGGCCCTAAAGGGCATCGGCGGTTTCCACCTGGCTTGCGATGCCCAGAGTGCGGCCACGGTGGCCGAGCTGCGGCGCCGCAAAGGCAGGCTGGCCAAGCCGTTCGCCTTGATGGTCGCGGATCCCGCCACGGCCGTCCGGCTGGCGTACCTCGGGCCCGCTGACGAGCGGCTGCTTCAATCGCGAGCGGCGCCTATAGTGCTCGTCCCTAAGCGCGACGGGGCGGCTTTGGCCGCTGAGGTAGCGCCTGGCAGCCGGGTGGTGGGGCTGATGCTCCCTTACAGCCCGCTGCACCTGCAACTCCTCGCCCCGGCCGACGGTTATCCCGACGCCCTGGTCATGACCAGCGGCAATCTGGCCGAGGAGCCGATCGTCATCGACCATGACGTCGCTCGCCGCGTCCTGGCCCCGCTGAGCGACGTTTTGCTCTTGCACGACCGCGAGATCCATGTGCGCTGCGACGACTCGGTGATGCGCACCTTTCGCGACGCGCCCTTGCCCATCCGCCGCGCGCGGGGCTATGCCCCAGAACCGATCAGCCTGCCGTTTGCTGGACCGGCACTTCTGGCCTGTGGCGCCGAGCTGAAGAACACCTTCTGCCTGCTGCGCGACGACCAGGCGGTGCTCAGTCCGCACATCGGGGACCTGGAGAGCGAGGCCACCCTGGAAGCTTACGCATGGCTGGTGGACCACTACCAGGCGCTCTTCCAGGTTGAGCCCAAAGTGGTGGCGCACGACCGGCATCCAGACTACCTGGCGACCCGGTACGCCTTGCGACGGGCCGCGACAGGATTGGATCCGGTGGCGATCCAGCACCATCATGCTCACATCGCTGCCTGCATGGCCGACAACGAGCTGGCCGAAACGGCTCAGGTCATCGGCCTGGCCTGGGATGGTACCGGCTATGGCACCGATGGCCTGGTCTGGGGCGGCGAGGTGTTCGTCGGCGGTTATGCCGCCGTGGAGAGGTTCGGCCACCTGCGGGTTATCCCGCTGCCCGGCGGCGAGGCAGCCATCCGCCGCCCCTATCGCATGGCTCTGGCCTGGCTTTGGGCGGCTGGCGTGCCCTGGGAAGAATGGCTCTCGCCGGTGGCTGTGGCAACCGAGTCTGAGCGCAACGTACTCCGGGCTCAGTTGACCGGCCGCCTGGGCACTCCCCGGACCTCGAGCCTGGGTCGCCTCTTTGATGCTGTGGCCTCGCTTGTTGGCCTGCGCCACGAGGTGACCTACGAGGGCCAGGCGGCAGTTGAGCTGGAAGCGGTGATCGATCCGACCGAGACGACATGCTACTCTTTCCAGCTCGATCTCCATGAGGGCCGACTGGTCCTCGACCCTGGCCCTATGATCCGGGAGATCGTCACCGATCTGGCCGGCGGTGTGCCGACCGGCGTGATCGGCGGACGCTTCCACAACACCGTGGCCGAGATGGGCCTGGCCGCGTGCCGCCGTGCCCGCCAGGTGTCTGGCCTGGGAGCAGTCTGCCTGAGCGGTGGTGTCTTTCAGAACCTCGCACTCATGGATAGACTGGTGGCGCGGCTGGAGGCCGCCGGATTCGGCGTGTACTGGCACCGCCGTGTGCCGGCTAACGACGGCGGTCTGTCGCTTGGGCAGGCGGCCGTAGCCGCGGCTTGCTGGCGGCAGGCCGCGAGAGATCTCTGAAAGGACCAGAGCCATGTGTCTTGCCATTCCCGGCGAGGTAACAGAGCTATACGAAGAGGCGGGCATTCTGATGGGCCGGGTCAACTTCGGTGGCGCCAGGCGCGAGGTGTGCCTGGCATACGTGCCCGAGGTGAGGGTCGGCCAGTACGTGATTGTCCACGCCGGTTTCGCTATCAGCGTCCTTGACGAGCAGGAAGCCCAGGAGAGCCTGGCGTTGCTGGCAGAGGTGATGGGGCCCGAGACATCGGCCGACGGGCTAGACTGCCCGGACGCGCTTGCCGGCCGCTAGCGAACGGGCCATGCGTTACGTAGACGAGTATCGGGATCCGGCTCGCGTTGAGGCTGCCCTGGGGCGCCTGCGGCGGATAACCCGCCGCTCGTGGACGATCATGGAGGTCTGCGGCGGCCAGACGCACGCCGTTCTGCGCTTTGGCCTTGATCAGCTGTTGCCGCCTGAAATCGAGCTACTCCACGGCCCCGGGTGCCCTGTATGCGTGACGCCGCATGAGCTACTGGATCGGGCTATTGCTATTGCCAGCCAGCCCAAAGTGGTGCTCACCACCTTCGGTGACATGCTCCGCGTTCCAGGCTCGCGCGAGGATCTGTTCCGGGTTAGGGCGCGGGGTGGTGATGTGAGGGTCGTCTACTCGCCCCTGGAGGCAGTAAAGCTGGCGCAGGCGCTGCCCGATCGCGAGGTGGTCTTCTTTGGGGTAGGTTTTGAGACAACCGCGCCCGCCCATGCTATGGCGGTGCGGATCGCCGCCGAACAGGACGTTCGCAATTTCTCTCTGCTCTCGGCACTGGTGCGCGTGCCGCCGGCGCTGCGGGCGATCCTGGACTCGCCCGGGAATCGGGTGCAGGCCTTTCTGGCAGCCGGCCATGTCTGCACGGTCATGGGCACCTGGGAGTATGAGCCCCTGGCCCGTGAATATGGCGTGCCGATCGTGGCCACGGGCTTCGAACCGCTCGATCTGGTCTGGGGACTGGAGAGCGCTGTTCAGATGCTTGAGGCCGGCCGGGCTGGGGTGACCAATCGCTATGGCCGTTCGGTGCGCCGGGAAGGGAATCAGGCTGCCCAGGCGCTGCTGGCTGAGGTCTTCGAACCGGTGGACCGACCCTGGCGGGGCATGGGCCTCATCGAGCAGTCGGGTTGGCGGCTGCGGGATCGCTATCGTCCCTGGGATGCCGAGGCCAGGTTCAACGTCGGCTGGCTGCGGGCCGCTGAATCGCCCCAGTGTATCGCTGGATTGGTGCTGCGGGGAGAGAAGCGGCCGGGTGAGTGCCCGGCCTTCGGTCGGGAGTGCACACCACAGCATCCGCTCGGAGCGCCGATGGTTTCCAGCGAAGGGGCCTGTGCTGCCTATTACACCTATCGCGGCGGGCCGGGGAGCGCCGGGCCGTGATCGGTGACTCTGGCGGAGGATGATAATGGGTGCCGACGAGCTCACCTGGTCCTGTCCGCTGCCGCTGCGTGACTATCCCGAAATCGTGCTGGCGCACGGCGGCGGTGGTCGGCTCATGGCCGACCTGATCCATGAGCTCTTCCTGCCACAGCTGGACAATCCCTACCTGCGGCCGCTGGCCGATAGTGCCATACTGCCACTGGGCCAGGGCGGCGGCCGGCTAGCCTTCAGCACCGACGCCTATGTGGTCCAGCCGCTCTTCTTTCCCGGGGGTGACATCGGCTCCCTGGCGGTGAACGGCACGGTGAACGATCTGGCCGTCTGCGGCGCCTGGCCGCTAGCCTTGAGTGTAGCCCTGATTCTTGAAGAGGGCTTTGCCCTGGCCGACCTGGACCGGGTGGCCAGGTCGCTGGCCGCGGCGGCGCGGCAGGTTGGCGTACCAGTGGTCACCGGCGACACCAAGGTTGTCGAGCGCTGTCGCGGTGACGGCTGCTACGCGATCAGTAGCGGCATCGGCTGGCTGCCGCCCGGGGTGGAACTGGGTCCGCAGCAGATGACGGTAGGCGACGCCGTGCTGGTCAGCGGCCCCATCGGTCGCCATGGCATCGCCGTGCTTTCGGCGCGCGAGGGCCTTGGCTTCGAGACCGAGGTGCAGAGCGACTGTGCGCCACTACATGAGCTGGCGCGCCTGATGCTCGAGGTTGGCACCTCGGACGGGGGCCTAGCCCTGCATGCCATGCGCGACCCAACGCGGGGCGGTGTGGCCGCAGTCTTGAGTGAGCTGGCGCAAGCGGCTGGCCTGGGCATCGAGATCGATGAGCCACTCGTGCCGGTGCCCGCTGGCGTGCGGGCGGCCTGTGAGATGCTGGGTCTGGACCCGCTCCACGTGGCCAACGAGGGCATCCTGGTGGCCTTCGTGGCCGCCGAGGCGCTGGCTGCGATGCTCGAACGCCTGCGCGCCCATCCCCTGGGCCGCGAGACGGCAGTAGTCGGTCGGCTGGTGGCCGATCACCCGGGACGCGTCGTGATCCGCACGCCCATCGGCAGCACCCGAATCCTGGATCGGCCGCTGGGCGAGCAGCTACCCCGCATCTGCTAAGAGCGAGGCCGGCGAGCCGCCGTCGGTGCGGCTCGCCAGCCGCTTTTGCCAGCGCGCCAGGCAACCCGCCTGGTTCGACTTAGCCAGCCAGCATCTGGCGCAGGACGAAGTGCAGGATGCCACCGTGCTCGACGTATTGCACCTCCACCGGCGCGTCGATGCGGCTGGTGGTGGTGAACGCGATCACCTTGCCAGCGCCATCGGTCGCCGTTACCTGGATTGGCTGACGAGGTTCGAGCCTGGCCGGCAGGTCTATGTCGTACTGCTCGTGGCCGGTGAGGCCCAGTGTTTGCCAGGACTGGCCTGCCGCGAACTCGAGCGGCAAGATACCCATGCCCACCAGATTGGCCCGGTGAATGCGCTCGAAGCTCTGAGCTATCACCGCTCTCACTCCCAGCAGGTAGGGTCCTTTGGCTGCCCAGTCACGGCTGGAGCCCGAACCATACTCCCGCCCGGCGATCACGATGACCGGAGTGCCCTCCTGGCGGTAGCGCATGGCGGCTTCGAAAATGGTGGTCTGCTCGCCGCTGGGTATGTGAATCGTCACCCCGCCCTCGGTGCCTGGTGCTAGCAAGTTGCGCAACCTGATGTTGGCGAAGGTACCGCGCATCATCACCTCGTGGTTGCCCCGCCGCGCTCCGTAGGAGTTGAAGTCGGCCTTGGAGATACCCAGGCCGAGCAGGTACTGGCCGGCGGGCGATGACACCGGAATCGACCCTGCTGGCGAGATGTGGTCAGTGGTGACCGAGTCACCCAGGAGAGCCAGCACCCGGGCGCCAAGAATTGGGGCCACTGGCTGGGGCTCGGCGGTCAACGCGGTGAAGAAGGGTGGCTCTTTGATGTAGGTGGAGGCCTCGTCCCACCGGTATAGAGTGCCTTCGGCGACCGGGATATTGAGCCAGGCCTCGCTGCCTTCGAAAACGCGGCCATACTCCTGGCCAAACAGCTCGGGTGCTACCGCATCAGCCGCCGCGCGAGCGACCTCCTCTCTCGTCGGCCACAGGTCGCGCAAATACACCGGAGTGCCGTTGGGATCGTGTGCCAGGGGCTCATTCGCCAGGTCGATGTCGACGGTGCCAGCCAGGGCATAGGCCACCACCAAAGCCGGACTGGCCAGGTAGTTGGCCCGCGTCAGCGGGCTCACCCGACCCTCGAAGTTGCGGTTTCCGGAGAGCACTGCCGCGACCACCAGCTTGCCCTCCTGGACCGCCTGGCTGATCGACTCAGCAATCGGCCCGCTGTTGCCGATGCAGGTAGTGCAGCCGTAACCCACCACGTGGAAGCGCAGCGCCTCGAGATACGGCAACAGGCCGGCTCGTTCGAGGTAGCGGGTGACGACCCGCGAGCCGGGGGCCAGGCTGGTCTTGACCCAAGGCGGAACGTTCAAGCCGCGCGCCACGGCCTTGCTCGCCAGCAGGCCGGCCATCAGCATGCCGGTCGGACTGGACGTGTTGGTGCAGGAGGAGATGGCGGCGATCACTACCGAGCCGTGCCTGATTGCGGCCTGCAGCCCATCCAGTCGGGCGCCCACGCTGCCGGCGCCGGCGTCCAGCTCTTCGTCGGCGGCGCTCACGCCATAGGTCTCGCGCAACGCTTGACGAAAGGCCGCTTTGGCCTGGCGAAGCGGAACGCGGTCATGAGGTCGGCGTGGGCCAGCGATGCTTGGCTCTACCGTGGCCATGTCCAGGACTAGCGTTTCGCTAAACGTGGGCTCGGGGGCCTCGGGCGCGCGGAACAGGCCCTGCGCCCGGCAGTAGCGCTCGACGAGACCCGCATCGCGGCCGGTGACTCGCAAGTACCGGATAGTCTCCGCGTCAACGGGGAAGAAGCCGATCGTGGCGCCATACTCAGGGGCCATGTTGGCCACCGTCGCCCGGTCAGGCAGGGTCAGCTGATCCAGGCCCGGGCCGAAGAATTCGACGAACTTGCCGACGACCCCATGGCGCCGGAGCAATTCGGTGACCACCAACACCAGGTCAGTGGCCGTCACGCCTTCGGCCAGCTGACCGGTCAGGCGAACGCCAACTACCTCCGGTATCAGCATGGCAATCGGCTGGTTGAGCATCACCGCTTCCGCTTCGATGCCCCCCACTCCCCAGCCCAAGACGCCCAGGCCGTTGACCATGGTGGTGTGGGAATCTGTGCCCACCAGCGTGTCGGGGAAGGCGACCGTCTCGCCGTTGTGGCTTCGCGTCTGGACCACTGTCGCCAGGTGCTCGAGGTTCACCTGATGGACGATGCCGCTGGCCGGCGGAACCACCCGAAACTGCTGAAAGGCCATCTGCCCCCAGCGCAGGAACTCATAGCGCTCCCGGTTGCGCTCGAACTCGATGGCGATGTTCCTCTCCAGGGCGTCCCGAGAGCCGTAGGCATCCACCTGCACCGAGTGATCGATAACCAGGTCAACAGGCACGACGGGGTTGATGCGCTCGGGATCACCGCCCAGGCGCACCATGGCCGACCGCATGGCTGCCAGATCAACGATTGCGGGCACACCTGTGAAATCCTGGAGCAAGACGCGGCCTGGCAGGAATGGTATCTCGGTCTCCGCCCGAGCTCCTGGAGCCCATGCGGCCAGCGACCGCAGGTGCTGTTCGGTCACAACGAAACCATCGAGGTTCCGCAACAGCGACTCAAGCAGGATGCGCATCGAGTAAGGCAGGCGCGCAAGCTCAACAAGGCCTGCCTCCTCCAGTGCCGCCAGACCATAGTAGACAACGGGGCCGGCCTCGGTCTCGAGGCTACTGCGGGCGCGGAAGGGATCGTTCACCGGTAGTACCTCCATGAAGCGACTCATGCGGGAAGCGTGATGCAGTCTACAACACGCCTCGCTGGCAGGCAAGCGCAGTTTCTGGCGTTCGCCGGTCCGCTAAGGACCGCCGACCGTCATTCCAGGCTGCCTACGACGTTCTCGACCTCGTAGAGGATCTCACAGGCGGCCACCAGGCGCTTCATGGCGTCATGGTCGGGGTATAGCGGCCGGTCTTCATCCAGGTAGGCGACGTAGCGGCGAATCACCTCTTTAGCCCTGGCGACCCCCCGTCCGGGCGTATGATCGCGCAGGTCCAGAGCCTGGGCTGCGGCCATCATCTCGATTCCCAGCACTGCCTGGGCATTGTCAAGGATGGTCTCGGTCTTGAGAGCCGTATTCATGGCCATTGACACGAAGTCTTCCTGGTCAGCGGCCGCCGGGATCGACATGGTGGAGGCCGGCGCGGACAGGATGCGCTGCTCTACGATCAAGGTGTCGGCCGTGTACTGGCTTAGCATGAGCCCCGAGAACATGCCAGCACCCTTGGTGAGGAAGGCAGGCAGGCCGGCGCTGAGCGCCGGGTTATTCATGCGGTTCATGCGCCTCTCCGAGAGTACGCAGATCATCGTGACTGCCGCCCCGACCATGTCCATGGGCAGGCTGATAGGCGAACCCTGGAAGTTGGCGCCGGTCAGGGTGAGCCGCTCCTCGGGCAGGAAGATCGGGTTGTCGGCCACGCCGTTCAACTCGATTTCCACCTGTTCGCGGGCCCAACGCACGGCGTCGTGAGCCGCCCCATGGACCTGCGGGCTGGAGCGCATCGAGTAGGCGTCCTGAATCCGTTGGCGGATGCGGCCGGCCAAAAGGTCGCTGCCCTCCAGGCAGCGCATGATGGCTCGGGCACTTCGGACTGCCCCGGGGAAGCCGCGCAGCTCGTGGAGCCGCGTGTTGTACGGCTTGAGGTTGGCGTGCAAGGCCTCCAGGGTCATGGCACAGGCGATCTCGGCCTGCCGCAGCCAGCGATCAATGTCGTAGAGTTGAAGGGCGAACATGGCGGCGGCCAGGTTGGAGCCGTTGATCGCCGCCAGGCCGTCTCGGGCCTCGAGGCCTGGAATTGGGATGCCCGCCCGTTCCATAGCGACTCTGCCCGGCAGGCGCTCACCGCGGTAGAACGCTTCGCCCTCGCCCATCAAAAGCAGGGCGATCTGGGCCATGGGTGCCAGGTCGCCACTGGCGCCCACGGAGCCTTTGCGGGCCACCACCGGCGTCACGCCGCGGTTGAGCATCTCCACCAGGGTGAGGGTGATCTCGGGCCGACAGCCCGAATAGCCCCTGGCATGGACGTTAATCCGACTGGCCATTGCCCCACGCACCTGCTCGATGGGCGCTGGCTCGCCGATGCCGGCGGCGTGGTTGTAAATTAGATAACGTTGGAAGGCCTGGATCTGCTCGTCGCTTAGAACGATCTCGGAGAACTCCCCGATGCCAGTATTGACACCGTACATGATCTCGTGGGCTTTGATTTTCCCGTCCAACAACCCTCGACACCGAGCTATGCGCTCGAGTGCCTGAGGATCAAGAGTAACCGGCTCATTGTGGCGCGCAATTTGAACGAGTCTCTCGACCGTCAGTGAGTTGCCGTCCAGGTTAATGGTCACGCTTTCCCCCGTGTGTACGTGGCATTCTCAGTAGTGGTGAATGAGCGGGGTCTACGGTGCTCTGGCGCAGGCCCACATGGTTGGTCACTGTGCCCACCGGCAGTGGCGGCAGGAGCCGCAATCATACGGACGCGACCAACGCCAGTCAATGATCGGCTTGAATGGACGGGCGAGCGGCTCGCGAGCTCAACCTGGCTGTATCGGGAGACTGGCCGGAGGCGCGATGTCTGGACCGGCGACGGCCGATCACCTACAATCTGCTTCCCTGTGCAGGACGAGGAGACTCTACCCCCCTTCATCCGGCAGCTGCTGGCCCAGGGCGTCAGCATGCCCGCGCCGGAGACAGTCTATGTGGGGCCGGAGGTCCAGCCCGAGCGGATTGCGCCAGGGGTGGTGCTGCACCCCGGGTGCCGGGTGCGGGGAGCGACCACGGCCATTGGGCCGTGCAGCGAGCTCGGGCGCGAGCAGCCGGTGACCGTTGAGGACTGTCAGCTGGCAGGGGGCGTCCGGTTGGCCGGCGGCTACTTCCATGGCTCGGTATTCCTGGACCAGGTGGTCTACGGCTCCGCCGGCCATGTCAGGCCAGGCTGTCTGCTGGAGGAAGGTGCCGGTGCCGGGCACGCCGTGGGGCTGAAACAGACAATCCTCATGCCCTGGGTAACCCTTGGGAGTTTGATCAACCTGTGCGACTGTCTGATCGCTGGTGGCACCGGCCGGCACGACCATGGTGAGGTGGGCTCCTCGTATGTCCACTTCAATTTCTCAACCCACGGCGATAAGGCCACGCCGTCCATAGCTGGTGACGTGCCGCGTGGCGTGATGTTGGACCAGCCGCCGGTCTTTCTAGGTGGCCAGGGCGGCATGGTGGGGCCAGTGCGAGTAGCCTTCGGCAGTACCGTTGCCGCCGGCAGCATTTTGCGCCATGACGTTCTCGAGCCTGGCCGCCTGGTGCGGGAGCCGGGATGGCCGTCCCAGCAGGAGGCTCACGGCCATGGCCAGGAGCAATATGACCGTTGCCGCTATCGGGACCCGATGCGTATCGTGTTCAACAACCTCTTCTACATCGGCAATCTGCGGGCGCTTATGTCCTGGTATCGGGAAGCGCGGCGACTCCGGGTGGCGGGTCGTTGGGCGCAGGCGTGCCACGAAGGGGCGCTGGCAGTGCTGGTGGCGGCGGTGGAGGAGCGGCGACGGCGGCTGGCCGAATTGTTCGCCCACTTGCCAGATTCGCTGGCCGCCTGGAGAGCGCGGGCAAGCCCGCAGGCGGCGCGGGCCGTGGCCGAACACGAGACCTTGATTGCGGCCTGGCCCGAGTTGCAGGATCGGCTGGCCGAGGAGCCGGTGGCGCAGACCGAAGACCGGTCCCGGGATGCGCTCCTCGCGGCGCTCAGCCAGGTGCCGCCGGGCCTGAGCTGGACGCAGGCGATCCAGTCGCTCGCGCCCGATGTTCGCCTGGCGGGCAGCCGCTGGCTGGAGTCGATTGTCGCTAGCACCACCCGCCTGCTACCCAGCTTGTCGGGCGGGGAAACGGGGGCTGGCTGAGAGTGGCTCGTCTTTTCGGCACTGATGGCGTGCGCGGCGTGGCCAATGAGCCGCCCATGACTGCCGAGACCGTCCTGCAGATCGGCCGAGCTACGGCCTACGTGTGCCGGCAGTATGCCGGCGATGGCCGGCAGCGCATTCTCATTGGCAAGGACACGCGCCTGAGCGGCTACATGGTGGAGACCGCGCTGACGGCTGGGATCTGCTCGATGGGCGTCGATGTGCTGCTTGTCGGCCCGATGCCCACTCCGGGCATCGCCTTTCTGACTCGCAACATGCGGGCCGACGCCGGCATGGTGATCTCCGCCTCCCACAACCCTTACCAGGACAATGGCATCAAGATCTTCTCGCGCACCGGGTACAAGCTCCCCGACGAAGAGGAGGCGGCCATCGAGCGCCTGGTGACCAGCGGCGAAATTGAGCACGTGCGACCAACGGCCGATGCCGTCGGCCGGGTCAGCCGGATTGACGATGCCATGGGTCGCTACATCGTGTTCTGCAAGAATACGTTCCCCGAAGACTGCTCGATCGAGGGCCTGCGGATAGTTATCGACTGTGCGCACGGCGCTGCCTACCGCGTTGCCCCCACGATCTTCGCCGAGCTGGGCGCTGATGTGACAGCCATCAACTGCCGCCCCAACGGCCGGAATATCAACGACGGCTGTGGCGCCGTGCACCCGGAAGGCTTGCAGGCAGCAGTGCTGCAGTGTGGCGCCGAAGTGGGTCTTGCTTTTGATGGCGATGCCGATCGTTTGATCGCCGTTGATGAGCGCGGGAATCTGCTCACTGGCGATCACCTGCTGGCCATCCTGGCCCTCGAATACCAGGCCCAGGGCCGGCTGGGTGGCGATCTAGTGGTGATCACGCCGATGAGCAACCTGGGCCTGCGGCGGGTTCTGGCAGAGCATAGCATCGGCTGGATCGAGGCGCCCATCGGCGATCGCCACGTCCTGGAGGCGATGCTGGCCCACGGAGCCGCGCTGGGCGGTGAGAGCAGCGGTCACGTGATCTGCCATGACCTGCACACCACCGGTGACGGGATCATCACCGCCCTGCAGCTCCTGGCGGCGGTGAGTCGCCACGGCCGTCCGGTCTCGGAGCTGGCTTCGGTAGTCCAGCTGGCCCCTCAGGAGACCCGCAGCCTGGCCGTGAGGCGGACCCCGCCCCTTGCCGAAGTGGCTGCGTTGCAGCGGGCCATCGCCCAGGCTGAAGCCGAGCTCGGCGAGGCGGGGCGCGTCCTGGTGCGTTACTCCGGCACCCAACGGCTCTGCCGAATCATGGTCGAGGGATTTAGCCAGGATCTGGTCGAGCGCCTGGTCAGCGAGCTGGCCGCGGTGGTCGAAGCCGAACTCGGCTAGGGCACAGCTCCTGGTCCTGGGCCGGCCTCCTCCGCTGGTCCCTGAGCTGGCCCTTGGGGCGGGGCCGGCCCTACGGCCGTGATGGACCCGGTTGGCCGGTAGTGGCTCCGAAATACCTCGCGTTGTTCCTGGCCGTCGGATCCGACAATGATGCGCGTCACCACCACCGTGGCACCGCTACGAGGCAGCTCGATGTCGTTCTTCCCGCCGGGCGGCAGATTCGGATCGACGATCACCTTGGGCGGCGGTGGCGGTACCACGTTGGTAATGACGGGTCCTTCGAGGCGCACCTCACGGCCTGGCCTGGTGCCTAACAGCCGGAAGGTGACTGTCGCCCGCCGGGGATCGGAGCTGGTCTCGATGAGCAGCCAGGCAGGCGTGTCATTCTGGAATTTCAGGTCGGGCGATGGCAGGAAGACGGTGGCGTCCAGGCCGGCTGGTGCCCCCTGCTCGTAGTAGGGAACGCGATAGCCATGGGCCATGCGTTCCAGAATCGGCAGGCCTGCCCAGAAAGCGGCCCGGAAAAGGGTCGTGGACACCTGGCAGACGCCACCGCCCAGGCCGTCGCGGGTGGCGCCGTCCATGATGATCTTCGTCTTGCGGTAACCAGCTTCAGCGGTCACCTCGCCCAGGTGCTCGTTGAAGGAGAACACTTCTCCCGGAGCAATCAGCAGGCCGTGGAAGCGCGCCGCGGCCACGCCAATGTTGTGAATCCGCTCCGGTGGCGAGCCGACAAAGCGGCTTGTCTCCTCGTGCACCACCTCTCGGATACCTAGCTGGGCGGCGGTGGCGCGGTCGGACACCGTCGGCGCCGAGCGGACGGTGACAACCTGAACCACGCGCGTGGGCCCATCGGCCGCGGCCAGTATCTTTTGCCCGGTGGCGGTGACATCGAGCTGATAGCCTGGCTTGCCGCTCTCGAGCAAGAGCAGCTCGCGGCTCTCGGGATCAAAGTGAAACCTGGGGTTGCGGGCCGCCTGGTTCACTGCCTCAGCTACCGGCGTCAGCCACAGCTCCAGGCGCGAGCGGTCCAGCTCAAGTGTCAGGGCGCCGCTCTCGTTGTTGGTCACCAGCATCGGCGCCAGTTCGCCCGGGGTCATCTGCCACGTTGTGTCTCCGGCGCGCAGCGTAATCGGGGCGGACAGCAAACGCTGGGCTTGACGGGCCGCCCGAGCCGCATCTCGGACCACCGGCGCCACCGAGCTCACGGGTAACCTGATCACCGGCGGTGGCCACCGCCCGCTCGCTGCCGCCTGCGCCAAGACGTCGACGGCAGCCCGTCGCTCGAGGCGCTGGCCGGCGCTGGCTGGTCGGGAGGTGACCTGGTCCGGGGCGATGATCAAGTCGGCATCGGTGGGCAAGCGATCGAACTGCGCAGCCAGCTCCTCGACCGCCTGCTCAGCCTGCCGCCGGCTAAAGCGCACCGGTGGCCCGACGTCGGTGCCGATGACGCGAGCGCGAACCGCTGCCAGAAAGGCGGACGGCATCGGACCAGTTCGGCCGACGCCGAAGGCCCGCTCGACCGCGGCTGCCTGGTCCCAGACCAGGCCCAGCGAGGAGGCGGTACGGGTGAAGGTCTCGTCCCTTGTGACCAGTGTGACAGGCGGGTCGGCCTGCAGGCCGGCGGCGTTGAGCCGCTGGATTGCCTGTTCTGGGCTCAAACCGCCGACCGCGATACCTGCAATACGGACTCCCGGCACGATCCGGCCCCGATGCCGGGCACTGTACGCCGCCGGCGTGGCCAGGAGGAGGAGAACCAGCAAGACCAGCGGCAAGGCTGTCGGCAGCCAGCCCGCACGCTGGTGAAAACAGGGTCGGCGAGTAGATGCCAGCTCCATTCACCCCTCGCCCACGAGCGACTTCAGTCGGTTGCGCAGCAGCTCGGTCGCCTCCGCTGTTGGCAGTGTCAGTTGGGACTGGCTTCCGAGCTCGCGCAGCGTGACCTCGCCCGAGGCCATCTCGTCCGGACCCACCACCGCGACGTAGGGGATGCCCCGGCGCAAGGCATAACGGATCTGCTCGCCCAGCGGGTCCATCTCCAGGTAGGACTCGGCGCGCAAGCCAATGGCCCGCCACTCCTCGGCCAGGCGAAGCGCCGCGCCCGTCGTGGCGGCATCGAATCGAGTGACGAGGACCTCGGCCGGGGGCCGACCGACACCCGGGGACTTTATTCCCAGCTCGTCCATCACGTCCACCAGGCGGTCGACCCCGAAGCTAGTACCGACCGCTGGCAGGTCACGGCCAAAGAGGCGCACCAACCCATCATAGCGCCCGCCGCCGGTGATGGAGCCGATCGGCGGATGGGTAACCACTGTCTCGAAAATCGTGCCGGTGTAGTAGTCGAGCCCGCGGACCATGGTCACGTCTACGGTCAGCCGGCTTTCGGGCAGGCCCACGGCAGCCAGATGAGAGAGCACCTCGGAGAGCTCGCCCAGCCCCTCTTGGCCCAGGGGGTCAGTGAGCTGGCGTTCCAGGGCGGCGATCTTCTCATGATCGCCGCCGGATGCTTGCAGCAGCGCCAGCAGGCGGTCGATGGTTGAGTCTGGCAAGACCTCCGCCGGCCAACTGCCGCGCAGGTCGGCGATGGCGAGGGCCATCAACTCTTGGGTCCTCACCTCAACCGCGGCCTCGTTGGTCTCGCTCTGGCCGCTAGTCACCAGGCGATCCAGGAAGCGGTCAAGCGCCTCCTGCACCGCAAGCGGCGCATCGGGCGGCATGCTGGCCGCCAGGTCGCGCTCCAGCCGCCAGCGGTCTGCCTGACCACGCAGCCAGCGACCAACGGCCTGTCGCTGCCGGTTCACGAGATCTGTCGGCAGCCCCACCGCGGCCAGCTCCAGCCGCAGGCCCTCGAAGCCCACCCGATCCAGCTTGTCCATGGCGCGCATCAGGGCTGGCTGCAGGGCCTCGGGTACGCCCAGGTAGTGCCCGATGCCAGCCAGGATCTTGCGGTTGTTGAGTTTGGTCAGCGTCGCTGGGAAACCCAGCGCCTCCAGGGCGCGGATGACCACGGTGATGATTTCGGCGTCGGCGAGGCTAGACGAGCTGCCGACGATGTCCAGATCGGCTTGGACGAACTCGCGATAGCGGCCGCGTTGGGGGCGCTCGCCGCGCCAGACAGGGGCCACCTGGTAGCGCCTGAAAGGCCTCGGTAGCTCCGGGTAGGAGGCGCAGACACGCGCCAGGGGCACCGAGAGGTCGTAGCGCAGCGCCAGGTCCTTCTCCTCGCCCAAACCGACTCGATAGATGAGCTTCTCGGCGTCTGGCCCGTACTTGCCCAGGAGGCTCGCGGCCAGTTCGAGGGCGGGCGTCTCGAGCGGCTCAAAGCCGTAAAGCTCGAAAACCCCAATCAGGGCCGCGACCACTTCTCGGCGGCGCCGAGCGGCTTCGGGGAGCAGATCCCGCATGCCGCGCGGCAGACGTCTATCGGTTCCGTTCACCTATGCCTCCCGCCGTAAAGCCGATCCGCTTGGCCGCCCATGCCTGCCGGCCTAGAAGCCGATTCGCTGGGCATCCGATACCTCCCGCCCGTGGCCGATTCGCCCTGTGACCCACGCCTCTTTTCCGTGTAACGTTAGCATCAAGATCCTTGCCCGCCCCCTCACACCGCTGTGAGGTGCGGCCGCCGGGCGTGAGTGACCTGTGAGTGCCATGTGAGTGCCATGTGTGACTGCCATGCGCCCCAACGGATGACTGGCGCCCAGACAAAACAAAGTGCCCCCACGGGGATTCGAACCCCGGTCTCCACCTTGAAAGGGTGACGTCCTAGTCCCCTAGACGATGGGGGCCACAGGCCGAATTCTAGGTTTCGGTTGGCGCCGGGTCAATCGTTTGCCGGGCGACGCTCTACTGCCGACGGCCTGGCTGGGCCGCGAGGTACGGGTTCCCAAGCCCTTGGCCGCCAGGGCTTTGAGCAGGCTGGCGCCCGCCTGCTTGATCGGCCACAGCTGGCCCGCTCAGTCGTGTCGCCAAAGAGCGGTCGGCGGCCGGAGCTGTGCTGCCAATGAGCCACCGGTTGGCCGAGGCGTGCCCTCAACTGGCTGCTGTCTGGCCGGCGCACGGCACTGATAATGGCACACGCACGTATCGGCCAGGAGCTTCTTCCTCTATTCGATACAGCTTTTCTATGGAGGTGACGCGATCCACAAATAGGATGCCGTCTAGATGGTCGATCTCATGCTGCAGGACGCGAGCCTCGAAGCCGCGAGCCTCGAACGTCTCCCTCCGGCCGGCGCGGTTGAGTGCCCGAACCTGGATGGCTACTGACCGAGCCACGTCGCCGTACAGGTCGGGCACCGAGAGGCAGGCTTCCTGGCCTTCCTCTTGTTCCTCCGATGCCCAGATGATCTCGGGGTTGGCGAGCATTCGCAGCCGCGTCTGGCCATCGGCTGGCTCACCATCGGCCTCTTCGATCGGTACCTCGACTACGATGACCCGCAGGGGCATGCCGACTTGGGGCGCCGCCAGTCCCACGCCGGGAGCTGCTCGCATGGTTGCCAGCATGTCGTCCATCAGCTGTCGTACGGCAGCATCGACCCGCCCGACCGGCCGCGCTCGCCGGCGCAGCACGGGATCGGCATCCTCCACGGTCACAATCCGTCGCTCGGGCATGGTCTGCCAGGTCCGCTGATAACGATCAACGCTCTGACGATTATAGCGCTACCTGTTCTTACCAGGCCCTGGTGGATCGGGCCCCGTTGCCCTCGCGGCCTCGGGTCGAGTTGCCGGCGGCGGCTCTGGCGAGGGCCCGGGTGTATGATTGCCTTGCCCGTGATGAGCTACTCGTCTGATCCCCCACCTCGCGGTGCCATTCTGCCTGGCAGCAGGCGCTACTCGACGGGTCGTTCCCCGGGCTCGTTCGGTCTGGCACACAGGGCCGACCAGACACCCGGCAGCCTCTCGGCTGACGCCGCTCACCCTCCGCGTGTCTGCATGCTGTCTTATCACACCTGCCCCCTCGCTGCCCCGGGGGGCAAGGAGACGGGCGGCATGAACGTCTACGTGCGAGAGCTATCGCGCGAGCTGGGGCGGCGGGGGCGGGCGATCGACATCTTCACCCGGTCCGAGAGCGCTGATGTGCCCCACGTGGTGGACACCGACCTTGGCGAAACGGTCCGCGTAGTCCACGTGCCCGCCGGCCCAGAGAAGCCGGCCGGCAAAGCCGAGGTCTGGCAACATGCCGGGGAGTTTGTGGAGGGAATCCTACTTCATCTCGCCGATTGGCGGCTGTCGTATGATCTCTACCACGCGCACTACTGGATGAGCGGCTGGGTGGCCCGGCAGTTACAGCGTGAGCACCCGGCGCCCTTGATCCAAATGTTCCACACGCTGGGTGCCCTAAAGGATCTGGCCCGCGGCGATGGCGCCGTGCCCGAGATTGCACCCCGGCGCGAAGAGGAGCGGCGCATCATGGAGGTCGCTGACGCCATCGTGGCCTCGACGCCGGCTGACTGGGCGGCCATGGAGGCCCTCTATGGCGTTGATGCCGGGCGCGTCCACTTGATTCCACCGGGGGTGGATCTGGCGCTCTTTCGGCCCATGGAGGTACTGGAGGCTGCCAATCACGTTGGCATGGCGCCTGATCATCGCATGATCCTGTTCGTCGGCCGGATGGACCCGGTCAAAGGCCTTGACACCCTGGTCCGGGCGATGGCCAAGGTCGTCGAATGGGAGCCACAATGGCAAGATCAGGCTTGCCTGTGCATCGTGGGTGGCGACAAGACCGACGATCGTGAGCGTATGGACGAGGAGATGGCCCGGATCGACGCCCTGCGCCACGAGCTGGGGCTGGCCAGCGTGGCCCAGTTTCTGGGTTCACTGCCGCAAGAGGAGCTGCCCTACTATTACAACGCAGCCCAGGTGGTGGTAGTGCCATCGCGCTACGAGAGCTTCGGCATGGTGGCTTTGGAGGCCATGGCGTGCGGCACGCCGGTGATCGCCTCCAACGTTGGCGGCCTGGCCAGCATCGTCCGTGACGGGCAGACGGGCTACCTTGTTCCGGATGGCGACGAGGTGGCGCTGGCCCTTCGCCTGCGGCAGTTGCTCGACGACCCCGACCTGCGTTGCCGTCTGGGGCGGCATGGGCGAGCCACGGCCGAGGCGTACGGCTGGCCTTCGATCGCCGAGCGTGTTGAGACCCTGTACGACGTGGTGCTGGAGCGAGCCCGCTCGCGGATCTAGTGGCCGGTTGCCGCCGCACGGATGAGGGCGGCATGGTGGATTGGGTCGACGAGAAGCCGGCTCGCTGATCTAGTGGCCGGTTGCCGCCACACGGATGAGGGGCGGCATACTGGGATTGGGTCGACGAGAAGCCGGCTCGCTGGTCTAGTGACCGGTTGCCGCCACAGCGGTGCGGCCCGACCGCGATATCTGGCGGAGGAGGAGGGATTCGAACCCCCGTGGCCTTGCGGCCCATCCGCTTTCAAGGCGGCGCCGATAGTCCACTCCGGCACTCCTCCGCAGGCGATGCGCCTGCGCCGGCAACTTATCCCGGTGCGGTACTCAAGTGTACCACGCCACGACGCCGGACTGGAACCGAGAGAGTTCTGTGGCGGCGGTCACCAGTACCTTTCGACGTGGATCTCCGCGGGGGAGGTCGGCGTATGCTCCCTGAAACCCTCGCGCCCCAGCATCAGGACCATGTCCTCTATCATGGCCGGTGCCCCGCACAGGAAGACGTGGCTGTTTGCTGGTGTCGGCTCGAATCCCCACGCCGCGGCGACGACCCGGCTTTGCCAAAGGTCTTGAACGTGGCCAGTGGCACCCGGCCAGGGCGCGGGTTCATATTGGGGTCGGCTGAGCACCGGATAGTAGCAGAAGTTGGGGCAGATCTGCTCCAACATTCTGAGGTGTGAGTGATAGCCCAGGTCCCAAGAGTGTCGAGCCCCATGGAGCACCGCGACACGCCGCTGGGTGCCACAGGACAGGCAGGAGCCGAGCATGCTAACGTAAGGCGCGAGCCCGGTGCCGGTGGCAATCAATACGACGTGCTTGTCAACCGGGGCCTGATCGAGGGTGAACATGCCACTGATTCTCGGGCCCAGCCAGATGCGGTCACCAATGCTCAGGGCGAACAGCCTCGGAGTCAGCGCCCCGGAAGTCACCAGGGCGATATAGAACTCTAGGTACTGGCGATTGACGGACGAGGAGGCGATGGAATAGGCACGGCGGATGAGCGCGTCGGGTTTGGCGGGAGGGTCCTCCGGGTCAGCCGAGGCAATTCGCGGCGCTGAACCCGGTAGCCCAAGCACGGCAAACTGGCCGGGCTTGAAGTCCGGTACCTCGCGGTCCTGGGGCACGATGCGGAGAATCATCAGCCAGGGAGAGATCTCATCCCGCAGCGTTACGATGGCGTTCAACTCAGGTTCAGCCACCTGTTTCTCCTTCGACGGATGGCCCGCGCCTGCGATAGAGGCCGGCGCGGGACCGATTTGGGGCCGGCCATTCTATTATCTGCAGGTCGACCGGAAAAGCCTCGAGCGCCAACCGCGGCGGTGCAACGGCGCCCGACACTGGTGGGAGACGAAAGAGGACGCTATGAAGCGAACAGCGGAGGACGATGATAGCACCTGCGACCTGCCGCCGGTTGTGAGGACTACGGACGGGGCTCCCTGGCCGGTGGGTCAAGAACCCCGCCGGCAGCGCGTGGTCATCATCGGCGGTGGTTTTGGCGGTCTGGCGGCGGCGCAGTCCTTGCGCGGTTCCGGGCTGGAAACCGTCCTGATTGACCGGACGAACCACCACCTCTTCCAGCCGCTGCTTTACCAGGTCGCCACCGCGGCCTTGTCCCCAAGTGACATTGCCTGGCCGCTGCGGGCGATCTTCCGCTCCCGCTCCGATGTTCAGGTGGTCATGGCCGAGGTTCGGGCAGTCGATCTGCGGGAACGGCGCGTTCACCTGTCCCACGGCGAATCAGTCACTTACGACATGCTGGTGCTGGCCCCGGGTGGCCGGCACTCCTACTTCGGCCACGACCAGTGGGAGGCCCATGCCCCCGGCCTTAAGACGCTGAGCGACGCCGTGGCCGTCCGCGAGCGCCTGCTCGTGTCGTTCGAGAAGGCAGAGCGCCTGCGGGGCACAGCTCAAGCGCAGGCCTGTCTCACCTTCGTGATCGTAGGCGGCGGTCCGACCGGTGTCGAGCTGGCCGGCGCGGTGGCCGAGATCGGTCGCATTGGCATGAAGCCCGATTTCCGCTGCCTGCAGTCGATGACCCCGCGTGTCCTGTTGTTGGAAGGCCAGGACCGGCTTCTACCCTCGTACCCGCCGTCACTGGGCGTTCAGGCTCACCGGGCGCTCGAGGCGCTAGGGGTCACGGTGCGGCTGAACACCCTCGTTCGCGATGTCACGCCGCAGGGGGTGGCCACCGATGGCGAGTTCATCGAGGCAGCCAACGTCATTTGGGCGGCCGGAAACGTCGCCTCGCCTCTGGTCGGCGCGTTGCCGGTGTCCCTCGACCGTGCCGGTCGGGCAATTGTGGAGCCGGACCTCACTGTGCCTGGCCACCCCTGGGTCTTCGTGATCGGCGATGCCGCCAGTGCCAGCGGCCCGGACGGGATGCCTCTGCCGGGCATTGCACCGGTGGCGATGCAGCAAGGAAGATACGTTGGCAGGATGATCGCCAGCAGGCGGCCGACCGGAGAGCGGCCACCGTTCCGGTATGTCGACCGCGGCATGATGGCGACGATCGGCCGGGCCAAGGCAGTTGCCCAGTTGGGGCCACTCAGGCTCTCGGGTCTCAGCGCCTGGCTCATCTGGTGTGTCGTCCACATTCTGTTTCTCATCAGTGTGCGCAACCGCTACCGGGTCATGTCCGAGTGGGTCTGGTATTACCTCACTTATCGCCCGGGCGCCAGGGTGATCTACTGCCGTCCGGAGATGGAGCCGTGAGCACGGCCGGGCGATGTCAGCGTGGTCCGAGAGCCCGCGTCGCCGGCCGACGATGCCGGTCACTGCATCGGGGGCCAAGGGCGGTGGCGAGGCGCGGCAACCCCTTGGCGCTCCGGCCACGCTTGCTGGGGCGAGGTGCGCGAACCCTCTTGCGGTTCTGCCCCGCTCGCAACGGCCAGGGGTGCGAACCCCTTTGCCTCGGCCACGCTCGCTGGGGCGAGGTGCGCGAACCGTCTTGCGGTTCTGCCCCGCTCGCAGCCGCCAGGGGTGCGAACCCCTTTGCCTCGGCCACGCTTGCTGGCGGGAGGTGCGCGAACCGCCTCTCGGAGTGACCAAATCTGGCTCCGCTGAGGCGCGCCGACCGTCGTGCGGGGCGTGCAGCCTGGACGCCGCCTCCAGGTGGCGCCCTACCGGCCATCCAACCAGATGGCTTGGTCTGTCCTCCAGGCAGTGGCGGTTTCGTGGCCGGTGGCGATTGGTCAGCCTCGAGTAAGGATCCGTGGAGCGAAGCGTCAACCACAGGGGAGTCGCCCGTCAAGCAACTCCGCCCGACCTGCCCTACACTTGGCCTGTAAGCGCTGATCTTACATCACACGACGTAGAAAGGGGTTGACAATGACACGCATGAATGTTCTACTGACCATCGTTCTGGCTCTTGGAGTTCTAATTGGTGCTACGCGTGTCGCATCGGCCAACCCAGTTCGAGAATACCGCGACGTGATGCAGGCGTTCGTACCGGATATTCGGGGCTGGTCGAGCCAGACCCAGGGTCTTATCGACGCCGCTGTGGCCAAGCCGGAACTGGGCTGCAGCCTCGAGCTGGCGGAGCTGGTGCGGCAGGGCCGGCACGCCAGCCGGGATCTGGCTGGGACTGAGCAGCTGGCACCCGCGACGCTGCGCGGGGCCCACCGCCAGGTGACAGCTGCCGTGACTGAGTTGGCGGCCGCGGGCGAGCTGGCCTGCGGCAATGAGGTGGAGGCAGCGGCGAGGGCCGAGCAGGCCCAGCGAAAGCTGAACCTGGGCCTGGCGCCGATCCAGCAGGTCCTGGGTGGGCCGGGACGCGCGCCCGAGACGACAACGCTCGGGGCGGCTTCGGCGAAGTAACGGTCACAACGCCGGCACGGGTTCGGCAGAGCAACGACCGGCGCGAGGTAGAAGACGCGACCGGCGGTGGGTAAGCAGGCCCGCCGTCGGTTGTTCTTTTCGCTCTATCTCGGGCTGAGCTGGCCTTCGCGCAGCGGTCTTCGGCTGCTCTGCGCTCAGGCGGCTTGGGGGGCAGCCGTCGGACGCTGCTGGCACCGTCACGATTGACGAGGTGTTTGGTTCGGGCCCCGTTGGGACCGCGCCGGACTGGCGCGCCGCGGTCAGGCTAGCTATCGACGACCCGCCAGGTAGTCTCTGCCGACGTTCCCGCGGAAACGCTTTGGGCCCCGACACTGGGGGAGCGGATGTCGATCTCTACAGGCAGCGGTGGTCGGCCATACGGTGGCCTCATACACTCGATGGCCAGGCTGTAATCAACCGGATAGTTGTCACCGCGGGCCGATGCCGTCCACGGACCCGGCGCCACCCCCAGGGTGACCATATACGCCGTCAGCAGCTCGTCCGACTGCCAGGTCCCTCGGGGCGGCGCGGGCGCTGCCACCACCTCCCAACCATTGGGATGGCAGAAGCGCGCCTGCCCATCGGCCTGCATTTCGACCCGGAAGCCCTCCTCGTGCACCGCTACGTGATGCCGCCGGCATAACAGCACCAGATTGTCCAGAGTGGTCGGACCGCCATCTGCCCAGTGGGTGACATGATGGGCGTCGCATACCCGGACGCCACAGCCCGGAAAGCGGCAGCTCCGGTCCCGGTAGGTAAGGGCCCGGCGCAAGGCCGGCGAAATGGTCCGCCGCTTGCGGCCTACGGCCACTACCCCGCCAGCGGCGTCGTGGGCCAGCGTCACCGTGCTACAGTCGCATGCCAGTCGACGGGACGTTTCCGCGGAAACGTCCACGGCATCTTCGAGCATCGCCATGCCCGGCCTGTCCTCCTCGGCACCCGCCTGGCGCAACAACGCCGCGTCGACGTACACCGCTACCAGATACCGGTCACCGCGCGTGCCGGGGTCCAGCCCGGCCGCGAGTGCCGTCTCGGCGATCAGGCCCAAGGCGTCAGCCCGCCGCTGTGTGAACTCCGGCTCTTCGGCCGGCGTGAACTCCACGCGCTGGTTCGTCGGCTCGTCACGGACCTCCGCCTGCTCGTTCGTTGGGCCGTTTTGGGCCTCCAGGCGCGCGTTCGACGCTTCGCTCTGGACGCCCAGCCGCTCGTTCGTTGGCTCGCTACGGCCCTCCAGACGCTCGTCCGTCGGCTCGTTGCGGGTCCCCAGACGCTCGTCCGTCGGCTCGTTCTCAGCCTCGCCACATGGCGCGGCCTCAGGTGTAGCCCGGCGCCGATTTGTCCTCCGCCCCTTCCCCGACCCTGCCTGCCCCTGCCGTGCCCGCTCGTACAGTCGCTCCGTGGCTGCCTCCAGGGCGCGCAGGAAAACCGCCCCAGTCTCCGGATCCAATCGAGCGCGCACCACCAGCATCCCATCCTCGTCAAAGTACGTGACAAGCGAGCGCGACTCGCGGCGAGACTTGTCGCGAGCCGCTTCCTCAAGCCGGTCCACCCGCCGCCAGGATCGAACCAGCCGCTCCACGTGCGAGGCGGCGCCATAGGTGGCAAAGACAAGAAGCTGCTCCTCGTTCTCGGGCGTCGCCACCCGGGTGATCGCCCTCACCTTGGAGTAGGACAGCTCGCCCCGGCTCATGGCCTCCGCGATGA
>FWPV01005012.1_pt1 | contig 27025 bp, 24 predicted proteins | sample 2228371 | NCBI WGS metagenome assembly FWPV01 (sample SAMEA103939776, study PRJEB20133) | metagenome
CGCAGTCGCCGAGAAAGATCGAAGCGGGGTTAAAGTTGTAGCGCAGGAAGCCGAGCAGCGCCCCGGCGAGCGGCGCCGTCACCAACGCCAACTCTACGTTCTCGTGCGTTAGCGCCGCCAGGAGTGTGGTGGTGGCGGCGAAAAAGCCCACGCCGGAAGCCAGCCCGTCCATGCCGTCGATGAGATTCAGCGCATTCGTGCAGCCCACGATCCACAACACCGTGACCGCCACGCTGACATAGGTTTCCAAGGCGTGGCCGCTCAGCAAATAGATGCCGAAGCCGTTGTAATACGCGCCCAGAGCCGCCACCACCTGCGCGCTCAGCTTCTGCCAGGGCTTCAAACCGACGATGTCATCGAGCAAGCCGGTGAGGAAAATCAACAGCGCGGGCGGCGTCAACGCCATGGCGCCCCGGATGGCTTTGGGGATGTCGATGTCCACGTTGCGGTAGGGCGCAAACAGAATAAAGGCCAGCGCCAGAGTATAAGCGGCGGCTACAGCCACGCCTCCCATCCGCGGGATGGGCTGGCCATGAATCTTCCGCTTGCCGTCAGGGCGGTCCACCACGCCCCACCGCACACTGAGGTTCCTCACCAGCGGCGTCAGGAGCAAAGCCGCCAAGAAGGCAATGCACGTCAGGTCGAAAAGAATCCACATGCCGGCAACTCTGTGCGCATCCTCCGTCTGTTACTGCTATTGAAGCATACCGTAAACCGCGTTAACCATAAATAGCTCAATCGTTCCAAATAGGCTGTTACGAATGGTGCGCTCCTGCTAGGACGGAAGAGTACCTTCGTACTACTACGGCGGGGCAGCCTCGAGAGACAGCGGAATTTCCAAGACCACATCCACCGCTACAGGCTGACCGTTGCGCAGCGCCGGGCGAAATTCCCATTTGCGTAAGTCTTCCACGGCTTGCTTATCGAAGGGCGAGGGACGGGCGCCGAGCGGAGCCGCTTGCTCCACTTTGCCTTCTTGGGTAATACGAGCCGCCAGCCGCACGCGATGATCCTGCCGGGGACCGTTGCGCTTGGGCGGCTGCTCGGCGACTTCGAGTTTGCGGAATGGAACCGGGGCGCGCATCTGCGGCGTCGCTCCCGGTTGAGGGTCGGTCTCGGCGAACCACAGCACCCAATCGTCGGAGTACTCCGGCAACTTCGGCTTTTCGAGCACCACGGTGTAAACGGGACGGTTGGCGAAACGCGCCTCGATGGCGGCGGGCAAGGTCCGCGCCGCCGGACGGAGCGGTGCGGAAAGCAGTAAGGCGGATTGCAGCATCCGGGTTTCAAACACCACGACTTTTTTCGGAGCGGTCGTGACAGGCGGCGGAGGCGGCGCCGGCTCGGGAGCGCCCGGTCCGCCGGCACGGACGGTCAAGCCGGGCACCCGGAGATCGCCCTCGCCCGCCACGCCGCCGCGGGGCGGACCAGTGTTCGGCGCCCGGGAGAAATTGCCCGGCTGCGAATACTGCGGCAGGGGTCCCTCAAGTTTCGCCGCCGGATTGAGTCCCACGATCGCCATGTTGACGCCTTGCGTTCCGCCGGCAGCTTGAATCTCGGGCGGCGCCTCCACCACGGCGCTGCCTGCTCCGGCGCCCGAGCCAGGACCGGAACCCGTGCCTGTTCCCGAAGGCGGAGGCGGGATGAAACGCCTCCGGTTGGCGCCCGGAATGCCCGGTCCGCCGCCCAAGGCGGCGCCGGTTTTAGCGGCGGCGATCTCGGGAGGCGCATCGCTGATCACCGCCGGTTCGCCGTAGGCAAGCTTTGGCGCCGGCGGAGGCGTAAACGCGCGAGGCGCAGGCTTGGGCACGGCTTGCAAGTTCCCTTGCAAGGCGGAAGGCGCCGCTTTTGCCGCCGCTTGGACGTTGAGCGACGGCGCATCGACGAGCGGGGTAGGGGAGGGCGGGGGAGACCCCGGCGCAGGCGGAGTAAAGACCTTCCTCGGCGGCGGAGGCGGCGCTGCCGTAGGTCGCGGCTCGATGGCGATCAAGTTCGGCAACCGGCGTTCCACGGGCGTTTTGATCTCCGGAGCAGGCAGCCAGATGAGCTGCTTGCCGGCGTTAGGCCGTTTGGAAGTGGCGATGAGCGTGTCCGGACTCTTGATCTGCCCCCGAGGCGACGGTCCCTTTTGGGCTTCCGTGGGAGAAATATCCGGCAAGCGGTGGCGCGGCGGATAATAAACGATCTTGCGCTCTTCCGGCGGGAGCATGGTGACTCTGTAGCGCAGCACCGGGGGATTGTGAGCCGGGCGGATGGGGGGCGCATGGAGCAAACCGAAGCCGAAAGCCGCGTGCGCCAGAAAAGAAAACGCGAAAACCAGCGGGCGGGGGCGGTAGAGCGCGGAACCATTCGCCTCCCCGTTGCGGCCGTTGCCTCCGATCTGTAGGCGGACACGAATCATTTGCCAGATGCGCCGGCCAAGCCGGCCTTCGTTGCGGATCCCTCTAGGATCATGAAACCACATTCCGGGCAAACGATTCCTTAAGCAGCAGATCGGCCGTCAGTAGCGCACGGCTTTAGAGCCATGGAAAGAGGTGAGCGCCCCGAATCGAATGCCGGTGTCTAGGAGATCAGCGCGGGGGCGGGTAGCGAAGGATGGGCTTGAAGTTCGCTTGAAGAAAATGGTGATCCGTGGTGAGCGCTTCCGTCAGGCCACGAGCTTGCATCACCGTGAATGAAAAACAGTCAGTCAAGCTCCACGCTTTATCCTGCCGTGTTTGGTAAAGATCCACGGCGGCGGCGGCGAGTTCCGGGCGAAAAGGGACCACTTCAACACGTGCGTCCCGGTGGACTCGGCGGTATCCTTCGGCGGCAACAATGCGTGTGCTTTGGTCAGACAGAGCATTCAACCATTCCCAGAGCACCGCCTCAGTGGTAACAATCATGCTTTGGGATTGGAGTATAAAATGCCGCCATTCGTGCGCGCGCTGATGATACTGATCTCGCTTTCGCAAAAGTGCAATCCAAAAGGCAGTATCAGCGAAATACGCCGCCACTAGTTTTAGGGGTCCTTTCGGCGGCAGCCATAGAGATAATGGTCGTGCTGTTCGGACAAATCCGCAGGGAGAGAATCACTTTCGACAGCATGGGCGGCAAGCCAAATGAGGGAAGATTCACCAGCGTTTATGTCTGGCGCACCGGCGGGTTCGATGCGGACGATCAACGGCTGATTCGGAGGTAAATCGAGCGGCTCATCTGGAACGATGACCTTGCCGTCGAAATGCGCCGTGACCGTCTTCATAGCGTCTCCCCGCCTCTTTCAGTATGGCAGGAACTGTTGCTGCCGCGCACCTCCATAGCCTCCGGGGTCATCCACTCCCCAAGCGATCGCCGAGCAACAGCGCAACGATGCGGGCGGCGCCGGCGGGGGCGTCGTAGCGTTCTTCGAAGAGCTGGCGGGCGCGGGCGCCGGCTTGTTCGATTTGTGACGGGTTGGCGCGCAGGGATTCAAGCAGCGAAACGACGCCGGCTGCGTCGCCCGCATCACACGCCCACCCGCAGCCCTCCCGAGCCAGCCGCGCGGTGGCGCAAGCGGCAGGACCGATGAACAAAAACGGGCGCCCCGCGGCCAGAAACGCGTAGGCTTTGCTCGGAACCACCGTCCCCACGCATTCCGGGCGCAGAGTGACCAAACCGATGTGGCAGGCGCCGAAACTCTCAGAGAGCAGGCTGCGGTCGACATAGTCGCGGAATTCGGCGTTAGGAATGTGTTCCGCTTCACAGAAGCGCCGCATCTCTTTCCACCGCACGCCGCCGCCGGTGAAGACAAAGCGGATATCATCGCGCCCCCGCAGCCGCACAAGCGCCTGTTCGAGCGTGCGGGTTTCATGCGGAACCCCGAAATTGCCCGAGTAGAGCACGGTGAGCGGCGGGCAGGGAGGCATGAGGAGGGGACGCAGCAGGCGCCCGTCGACCCAGTTCTCCGCAACGTGAACTTTTCCCGGCGCCAAACCGTGCGCCAGCAAGCGGTCGCGCATGCATTCGCCGAGGGCGATGATGCCGTGGGCGCGCCGGCGGGACCAGTCGAGCACAGCGCCCGCGAACCGGGAGAGGAGAGAGCGCTCCGAAACCACGCCGGTGGCGTTGGCGACATCGGGGTAAACGTCCATCTCCCAAATCCAGAAGCGCCCGCCACGGAGCCGGCACACGGCGGCGGCGATAACCGAGAGCCCGGGAGGCGAAGTCAGCGCCACCACCAGGTCATACCGGCTGCTTGTCAGGGTGCGCCAGGCGGCGCCGGCGAGGAAGGACAGCCAGCTCGACATGCGCTCGAAAGCGCCGCGGGAGTAGGTTAGCGCTCCGGTGCGAAGAATGGTCACGGGCGGGCGGGCTTCGTCCCGAGCGTCCACATAAGCCGCGCGCCCGCATAACACGGTGACGTCGCAGCCGCGCGCCGCGAGCGCCCGGGCGACGTCCTCCAACAACACCCCGGTGGGCGCATTATCCGGCCAAAAGAACTGATTCAGCAGGAGAACGCGCATGAAGGTTCAAGGTAACACAAAAACGCCATCGCACCCTGCCCGGGGCGCGATGGCGTTAACCGGAACCATTTGTCGGGGTGGTCTACTTTGCGGTTTGGCGGCGGCGGGCGGCAAGATATAACCCCGCCAAGCCAAGCGAGAGGAGACCATAAAAGCCGGGCTCGGGAACCACGGAGTCCGGGGCGGCTACATAATAGCTGCTCACGCCGGTAAGCCCTAAACCGGCGTTGTAGGCATACACGTCCGCGCCCTGATCCTTGCCAGATTTAGCGTAGAAATTCTGCCACACCGGCACGCGGTTGGACTCGAAGCTAAAACTGTATGTCGTGCCAGTAGTCTCGTCGAACTTGATGCCCCAAAAACTTGCGCTGGAGGGGAAACCGGGATTGCTAGGACCGGAACTCCAATTCCCGAAGCTTGTTGTCGTGCCGGCGGGCGCTTGGAGGTTCCAAATGCAACTGTTCGTTTCGGTGCAATTTTCACTCAAGCCCAGAATGATGTGACTCACGGCTTTTGAAGTCGCGCTCCAAGTGTACTCGTAAAGGTAGCCGTTTGCCGTGGGGGTGATTTCCCAGGCTATATAAGCACCGTTCCACGCGGTTGTGCCAGAGTTGTCGAGTAGACCGGTTGGTTCCCGAAGGCAACCGGTCAGATAGCCGCTGGCATCGCCTCCCCATATCCCCGTAGGGTTCACTTTGCTGGAATCGCTAGGGCATGTAACCCCCGCCAACGCCTGAACGGCGATCAACAGGGCAAAAATCGTGCCTATGGTCCTCATACAGTTCCCCCGCTCCGCCTCCGAGTTCTTCGGTTGGGACGTTCTACCTCAACGCCCAACTTCAGGGTAAAGTTTGGCGGACGGGGAATCTATAGACCAAAAGGCTTGTTTTTCCTAGTACTAAGACAGGGTACTAGAGGCGCGCGTGGCCCGAGTCGCGAACGGGAGGAAACGCGGCGCAGAGCGCTATTTGGCTATCGAGCGGCGGCGGGCTGCCATGTACAACCCCGCCAAGCCCAAAGCCAGCAAGCCGTAAAAGCCCGGTTCGGGGATCACGGTGTCCGGGGCGGCTACATAGTAGCTCAGCCCGGTTTGACCAAGTCCGGCGTTATAAGCGTAAACGTCGGTGTTGCTATCCGTGCCGTCCTTGGCATAGAAATTCTGCCACACCGGCACGCGGTTGGACTTGAAGCTGAAATCAAATGTGGTGGCATTGGGGAGGTTGTCGAACTTGATGCCCCAGAAGTCTGCGCCGGAAGGGAAGCCGGGATTGCTGGAACCGGGGCCCGATGGCCCCCATGTATTGTACTCTACCTGGGTCCAGGAAAGATCCCACAGGCAGCGGCTGGTCGCTGTGCAATCGCTGCTGAGCCCCAGAATAATGTGGCTCACGTCCTTCGTCACGGCGCTCCAGGTGTACTCGTAAAGGAAACCGTCTCCGGTTGGCAGGGGGGTAATGTTCCACGCGATGTAAGCGTTGTTCCACGCGGATGTGCCGGGGTTATCAATCAGACCCGTGGGTTCCTTAAGGCAGCCGGTCATGTAGCTGCTGGCGTCGCCCCCTAAGGTCCCCTGAGGGTTCACATTGGTAGTGCAGGTCAATGCTGCAAACGCGGGGCTAGCCGCTAGCAGCAGGATCAATCCGAGAATTTTGGCCATGGTCCGTCCTCCAAAAGCCTCCGATTCTGGCGGGCGCAATGGGCCGTCCGAGCCAGAAGCGTCTGCTCGTAATGATAAACCCTTATGCCGAAATAAGGCAATAGTACCATGCATCCTAATTTCAGGAGAAGACAAATCGAACATCTGTCCGGAAGAGGTGGAGAGCTTACTTCAGAGTCGGGCGGCGGCGAGCCGCCAAATATAGACCCGACAGTCCGAGCGCGAGGAGTCCGTAAAAGCCGGGTTCGGGGATGACCGTGTCCGGAGCGGCGATGTAGTAGCTCAGCCCGGTGGTTTGGCTGATGCCGGTGTTGAAAGCGTAGAGCGGCTCGCCGCTCTTGGGGTCGTTGCCGTCTTTGATGTAGAAGTTCTGCCACACCGGCACGCGGTTGGATTTGAAGCTGAACGAGTAGGTCTGACCGTGATATGGGATGTCGCCGAGCTTGATGCCGTCGAAACTAATGCCCGTCGGGAACCCGGGATTATCGGTGCTGTCCCATCGCTCCACCCACACCGGAGTTTGGACGTCCCATAAACAACCGTTGGAAAGGTTGCAGCAGGTGCTCAGTCCGACGATGAGGTAACTGACGTCGGTGCGCGCGCCGCTCCACGTGTACTCGTAGAGATATCCGCCTGTGATGGGGGAGACTTGCCAAGCGATGTAAGCGCCGTCCCAATGAGTAGTCGCGGGGTTGACAGTCAAGCCGGCGCCTTCCGTCAGGCAGCCCGTGAGGTAGCCGCTGGCGTCGCCCCCTAGAACACCTTGAGGATTAAGATTCGTCGTGCAGGTAGCTGTGGCGAAGGCGCAACTTGCCGCGAGGAACAATATCAAACCGGGGATTCTCGCCATGCTTCCCCCTCCATTCCGGCCTCCGATTCTTCGAGCCTGCCCTAATGTTAAACCCTTAGGCAAAAACACGCAATAGTACTATTACTCCTAATAGAAAGCGAAGAAGACACAAAAACGCCACCGCATCCGGCAAGGACGCGGTGGCGTGCCGAAAATGATGCTTTTCGGAGGAGGGGACTATTTTGCAGCCCGTCGGCGGGACGCGAAGTACAATCCCGCCAAGCCGAGCGACAGCAAACCGTAAAAACCGGGTTCGGGGACGCCGGTCACAACCGAATCCGGGGCGGCGACGAAATAACCGCCGGCGTTGGAACCGAACCCCGCGTTGTAGGCATAGACGGGTCCATCATTGCCGTCTTTGGCATAAAAGTTCTGCCACACGGGAGCGCGGTTGGACTCGAAGCTAAAGGTCAGGGATGTGCTCTCGCTCGGAGGAGTGACCTTAATGCCATAAAGCATACCGGGCATTCCGGAATTGCTCTCCCCCTGATTGGGTCCCCACCAGCCGAAATCCATGCTCGCCCCGGTAAAGTTCCAGATGCAGGTGGAGTCATTGCAACTGTCGCTTACCCCCAGAATGAGGTGGCTGAGGTTCTTGCTGGCGGAGCTCCAGGTGTATTCATAACTGTAGCCATCAGCCGTCGCTTCAATCTTCCAGGCGATGTAGGCGGTGTCCCACGCCCCCGGATTGGGGCTCACCGTCAACCCGGTGGTCGCTTGCAAGCAACCGGTGAGGTCATACGCAAGGTTCACATCGCCCGCGTAGTCTCCCCAAGGATTGATGTTGGAGTTACACATCGCCCCGAATGCTTGGCCGGCTGCGAGCAGCACAACAAAAAAGATAAAGATAGCGAAGGTCCGCATGGCGAGCCCTCCTTTCGAGCCTCCGATGGATAGGAGAAACACCTCTCCCGATTTTACGAATAAGAGTTTAGTCCCCTTTAAGGGGATATGCTATATGTCCATTCGCAAGATAGTTCTAGTACCACGCCTGCCGGCCTACGCCGCCGGAATGTCAGTCTGTTGGAAGTCTTCGCCGGTAAACAAAAGTTTGTCGCCAGCCAGAGCAGCCACGGCGTATGCCAAACAGTCCCCGTAGTCGAGGTTGGCTTGCGGATTGAAACCCCGCCCGAAACGCAGGTAGGCTTCTGCCGCGAAAGAGAAAGAACTCTGCCACATACTCCTACGCCATTTCGCCTGATTTGCCGCCCAGTTTATACTTGGTGGCAAGATGACAGACGCACGGAGCTTGCTGTTTCGGAGGATTGCCGCTTGGGTCGGGTTGGCGTGGCTGGCTGGTTGCGCGAGCGCGCCCGACTACGTCCGCAAAGGAAACGAACTGTTCGCCCAAGGCAAGTACGCGGAAGCCAGTCTTAACTACCGCAAAGCCATTCAAAAGAAGCCGGATCTGGGCGAAGCGCACTACCGCCTGGGGCTCTCGCTCATTAAGGAAGGCAAGCGCGTCGAGGCGCATCAGGCTCTCACCCAAGCCGTCCGGGTGGCGCCGCAATTGACCGAAGCGAAAGTCGAACTGGCGGGACTTAAACTGGCAGCTTACCGAGCGGATCCGCGCCGCCCGCAAAACTTGTACGAAGAACTCACCAAGCTGGCGGCGGATTTGCTTTCCCAGGATCCCCGCTCGGCGGACGGATTGCGGATTCAAGGCGCTCTGGCTCTGTTCGACCGGAAACCCGCCGAAGCGCTGGAATTGTTCCGTAAGGCCAATGAAATCAAACCGTTGGAGCCGGAAGTGGTGCGCGGGATGGTGGAAGCCCACATGGCGCTGAACCAGCCGGAAGAGGCGGAAAAACTGGCTCTGGCGTTGGTGGCCAAAGATAAGACCTACGGTCTGATCTACGACGATCTCTACGCCATCTACTTGGCCACGAAACGTCCGGCGCAGGCGGAGAAGATCTTCCAAGCCAAGGTCGAAAACAACCCGTCGGTGGCGGCTTACCGGCTTCAACTTGCCGCCCACTATGCTAACAACAATAAGCCCGCCGAGATGGAGGAGGCGCTGCGCCCGTTGCGGGAAGACGCGAAGACATTCCCCACCGGCGGGATCGAAGTGGGGGAGTTCTACATGCGCTTGGGCAGGTGGGAGCAAGCGCAGGCGATGTTCGAAGAAGCCGCCCGCGGCGACGCCTCGCAGCGCCTTTTGGCGCGCAAACGCTTGATCCAAGCCGTGGTGGGCCAGAACAAGCTTCCGCAGGCGATTCAAATCGCCGAAGAAACAGCGAAGGAGTTCCCCCGGGACGACGAAATCAAGTTTGTACGCGCTTCGCTGTGGATGGACACCCGCGAAAAAGCGAAAGTCGAAGCCGCCATCAAAGAGCTGGAGCAGCTCAAGAGCGCCAAAGGGCGGGAGCCCATGTACTGGCTCGTTCTCGGCCAAGCCTATCAACGCCAAGGGGAGAGCAAAAAATCCGCCACCGCCCTTCAGGAAGCCGTGAAACTCAATCCGGAATTCAAACCCGCCTTGGTGGCGCTTGCGGAAATGAGCATGCAGATCGGGCAAACCGCCGCCGCGCTCGACTACGCTCAAAAAGCCCGTTCCGCCGACGCCGCCGACCCGCAGGTGCGGCTGCTTTACGCCTCGGCGCTCATGCGCGCCGGCAGACTGAACGAAGCCCGCACGGAACTAAGCGGGCTTTTGGCGGCGCAACCCGATATGGCGGCGGCGCACATGCAAATGGGCGCCCTTCACATGGCGGAGCGCCGCTTCGACCAGGCGGAAGCAGTGTTCAAGCGGCTCTATCAGCCCGGCAAGGGCGACCCGCGCGTGGTCCGGGGGCTGGTGGATTCCTATATTGCCCGCGGACAGACGCAGCGGGCTCTCGATCTGGTGGGCGCGGAGCTGAAGAGCCAGCCAAACTCCGCGGAACTGCGCCGCCTGCTCGGCCAAGTGCATCTGGCAGCCCGGCGCTACGACGCCGCGGCGGAACAATTCAGCGAACTCGTGCGGCTGGACCCCAAGTCCGCCGTGGATGCCTTCCTCCTCGGGCAAGCCCTGCGGGCTAAAGGCGATGTCCCGGGCGCTGTAGCGGCGCTCGAAAAGGCCGAACAGCTCGACCCCAACGACCCGGCGCCCATTTCCGTGCTCGCTTTTTTGCTGCAAGAACAAGGGCGCTCGAGTGAAGCCATCAAGAAGTTCCGCCGCGTGCTCGAACTCCGCCCGAACGATCTGAACACCGTGAACAACCTGGCCTATATCCTGGCCGAAACGGGCGGCAATCTCGAAGAAGCCACCCAACTGGCCCAGCGGGCGGCCAAAGGCGCGCCTAACGCCTCTGCCTTCTCGGACACTTTGGGGTGGGTTTACCTGAAACGGAACATGCCCGATAGCGCCTTGCGCATCTTCCAAAACTTGGTTCAAAAAGAGCCGAACAACCCGGTGTACTGGTATCACCTCGGCATGGCGCAGAAAGCCAAGGGTCAGAAAGCCGAAGCCCGGGCGAGTTTTGAAAAGGCGCAGAAAAACAACCCGCGCGGGGAAGACGCCAGGCGCATTCAAGAGGCGCTTGCCGAACTAAGCCGCTAGCCGCTCAGCGGATCCGCGTCCCGACGGAGTTCGAAGTCCCGACCTCATTGCTCACCGTTACCGCCACCGACTCCAGCTTTTCGATCGGCGTGAGCAGCGGCGTTTCGGTCTGTCCTTCGGTTCGCAGGCTGAATGGCAGAGTGATCGAAAACTGCCCGCCGAAAGTCTGCGAAGTCGCCGTCTTGAACCACACCGCCGATTCGCTCTCAATCGGGATGGTCAGCCTCGGGTTGGGGAACTGCACGCCGGAAGCCGGGGTAAAGGTCAGCTCCATGCGGGACAAAGACCGGGTGGTGGAATATCCGGTGATGGACAGAACGAACCCCGTCGCCGACTGGGAAACCACCTGCACTGACAGCAGCCTTGGCGCCAGCTTCGGCACCTGAAGCCGCAGCGTGAGCGGATTCCGGGGCGTAAGATCCAAGCCCGCCTCGGTGGCGAAAGCCGGGGTCAGCGTGATCGTGCTGGCGACCGTCCCGGTTTGGAGCCTCAGGTTCGTGGAGCCGTTCTGGAAAATCGCCTGTGTTGAGCCGGCGGGGATGGTGAATGTGGCCACCCGCCCGCTGGTGGCGAACTGCACTGCCGGATCCGTAGCCGGCAGATCGGAGTCCACCGTCAGCGTCAATGTCCCGCGCAGCGGCAGCGGATAGGCGGAAGCCAGCGTCAATCCGATCGCCGGCTGATCAAAAGGCTCCACCGTGCCGGAAGCTCCGGTGAAGCGGTATGAGGGCAAAGCCGGCGGGTCAGTGCCGAACCCGGCGAGCGTAAACGGCGTGGCGTCGACATAAAGCGTAGCCGTGCTCTGCCCGGTGGTGAGCGGCGAAAAACGGATGCCGAAACTGAGGGATTGCTCCGGTTCGAGCGTCACCGGCAGCGGCGGGGGATTTTCCAGCCGGAAGACGTTGCTTGCCGCGCCGGTGGCGGCGCCGCTCGTAATCCCGATGCTCCCGATCACCGCGGACACGGTTCCGGTATTGCGAACCGTGAATTCCAGCGAGGAGGATTGCCCCACCGTCGCCGGAGTGAACGGCACAAGCCCCGGCGAGGTCACTGTGTTGGTGGTGGCGCCATTGGTGTAGGAAAACGTCAGTTTCGAGCCGATGCCCGTGCCGGCAAGTTCGAAAATATCGTTGCCGATCCGCAAACGGGCGGCGTTGCGTCCGGGCTGAACCGGCGTGAAGTTGATGACAAATGTCGTTAGGGTGTCGGGCGACAGCGTGAACGGGAACACGGGCAATTCCGCGAGGGTGAATCCCGCGCCGGTTATGGCGATGCCGTTGATGACGCCGTCGGCATTGCCGGTGTTTTTCACTTGGACAATGACGCTTGTCGTTTCGCCGAGCCGCGTCGGCGGCAGCGCCACGGGTTGGGTGGTCAGCATGGGCGTGGCTTCGTCCGCTGTAAGCAGCGTGTAGGCGAAGCCGGGCGAGATCGAGCTGGCGTCAATGGAAGCCGTGAGGGTTTTTTCGCCCATGACGACTGTTAAGGTCCCCTGATCGCTGCCCCGGGTTTTGGGCGAGTAGCGCACCAGAAAACGCAAGCTTTCGCCCGAAGGCACGACCGCCGGCAGCAGCGGCAAAGCCAGGATTTGAAATGCGCTGCCGGTGAGCGAAACCGAATCGACGATGCCCGGTCCGCTGCCCTTGTTCAAGATGAATACGGTGGCGTTGTTGGTGGTGTTGACCGGCGTCGGCGGGAACTGGATGATGCCTTGGTCAGGCAAGGGGATCACATTGGCGTCCGCCTGCAAAGCATAACTGGCCGTAAACTCCGGCGCCACGCCGGTGAAGTTCACGGCGATGACTCCGGCGATGACCGGTTGCTCTTTGAGCGGCGGCGTTTCGTTGTAGATGAAGCTCAACTGCCCGTTGGCTTGCCTGCTGGTCGAGGCGGCATATCGCACCTGCACCCGGAAGTTGTCGCCGGGGGCGAAGGGGATCGGAACCTCCGGCATCGGGCTGATGATCGAAAAATCCGAGGAACCAAGCAGCAAAGGCATCGCCGTGATCGCCGCGCGGGTGTTGCCGGTATAAGTCAGGGTGACCGAGACCACGAGCGGCTTACCCACGGCGGATGACGCTAGCGTCACCGTGGTGAAATTCGCCACCGTGGATGACGAGCCCTCCAAATCCACCCGGATTTGGAACGGCAGGTTGGTTTGCGCGAGCGCGCCGGGCGTAGCCAAACCAAGGGCGGCCGCGAGCAGGGCGAGAAAGGGACGCTTTTCCATGGTTGACTCACTCTCCGGTGGGGATGAACAACACGCCCGCTTGGGGCGACGTTTCGAGAATCCAAACGGGCTCTTTGGCCTGCCTCCGGGCATTCACCAGGAAAGCGGTGGGCGAGAATGGCGCGAGGCTCGAAGGCGCACTGTCGAGTTCCAGTTCCTGTTGAAGCCGCCCCGTCGCCGCGTCATACGCCCGGATGCAACGGCACGCCGCATCAGCGAGATACAGCAGCTTCTCATCGCCCCGCAAGGCTAAGCCGGCGGGTTCCTTGATGCCGCCTCCGGTTTCTGGCAGCGTTTCCACTTGTATATCCCCGCTCAGGTTGCGCAGCGCCCAAATGGAGGAAGAAGCCGCATCAGCGAGATACAAAACCGTTCCTTGGCCGCCGAAAGCCGCTGCCGCCGGTCCTCCAACGGTGATGGCGGCTTGCGGCGCCGCCCCTGCCCGGATGAGGTAAACCGTCAATCTCCCTTCGTTGGAAGCCGCCACGGCCGCGATGCCCGCCCCGGCGTCCGCAGCCAGCAATTCAACCGGAGAAGGCAGGGCGGTCAAATCACACAACGGTCCGGGAACAAGCCCGGCGCCCTCATCGCGCAAGAATTGCATTTGCCGGCTCTGGGTGGAGTAAAGCACCGCCGACGAGCCGGCGCCCCACAGCACGCGGTCCGGGTTCTCCAAAGCCCCCGGCAACCACCGCGCGCTGCTTGCCACGTCTCGCAGGTCGGCGATCAACCGGACCCCATCCCGGTTGGCCACCAGTGCCCGCTTCCCGTCCGGCGCTACCGCGCCGAGCGAGAGTCCGGCGAGCACCGCGGGGCCCAAATAGGAAGAACCGGGGATGCCTATGACCGGGCGTATGCCGCCAACCTCTGCATCGAAAATAAATCCGCCGCCGGGTCCTTGAATCGTCAAGTTTTGCCCCGCGGCCGCGCCGGAAAGGGCCAGAAGCGCCAGGAAAGCAATCGCAGATCGCATTCGCATGATCTTCTTCCCCTCCTTACCTCGGCCCGCCAAACGTGGGGCTGCCGGGAGTGATGATGATGGTGGGCGGAGCGGGCGGCGCCGTGGGCGTTGAGCCGCTGCTTGAGCCGCCATTCGTGGCCAGAACTCCAGCGATCACCCCCGCGGCGGCAACCGATGAAATAATCAGCATCTTCCGCGTGGTGAACCAACCGCTTTTCTTTTGCGGCGTCATCACGGCGGGCGTGGCGGAATTCACCTGCCCGATCACCGCGCGGCCGATTTTATCGCCGATTTTGGCTGTGACTTTGATTTGAAAAGCCCCGGCTTGATTGTTCACCGTGAACGGCGCGGCGGCTTGGCCCCCGATGCCGGTCTTGACCGATTTCGAACGCCCGCCTCCGGCGAACTCGCCGCCCGGTCCGGAAGCCGGCAGCTCGAACAGCACTTCGGCGCCTTCCACCGGAAGGTCGTTTTCGTCCCGCACTTCCACCACGGGCGTGCGGCCGCGCTTTTCCGGCAAGTAATTCACCGCCCCCTGCCCTTCGAGCACGAAAACCTTCAACTGCTCGTTCGGCGGGGGCGTGGCGGGCGGCGGGGCAGCCGGCCAAGCGGGCGCCGCCAGCGAGACGGCCAGCGCCAGGCAGAGCCACCCACGGCCGGATAGGGAAACGGTACGGGGCGTCATGGGGTTGAACCTGTCAGGATAACATCGCGGAACTTTCGTTTTCTGAACGACTTGTATCATTAGCTCCTATCGTCTTTCGGCGGGAACTGCCGCCGGATGTAGGGGTAGCTTTGCCGGATGAACCGGATGCCCGTCTCGGCGGCAGCCGCAGCGTTGTTGTCCACAATCGGAACCACCAAGCGGACGAGCGCGATATCGGTACGGTTCTCCGCCACGGTGTCAAGAATCCGCTGAAGGCGCGTCCACTGCTCCCGCGCAAAAGCCCGCTTGTGGGTTTGATACCAGTACAAGACCAGAGCCTGGCTTGACCCCTTGGCGACCACATAATGATTTACCGGGATGGCCGCGCCGTTTTCCCCGAGTGGAACGTCAATCACTTTGGAATCCAACGGGTTCCAGCCGGCGCCGGGCAGGCAAACCTTGGGGTCGTGGGCGTTCGCGGCCCGGTGTTGGGTCTTGTAGTAGACCATAAACAAGCTGACCCCAGCGGGTTGCTGCGGACTGACGTACACTCTGTTCAAGAAATCGTCCGGGGCCAGCATTTCCAATACCCCCGGCTCGAGGATTTGGTCTTCCACGCGCCGCCACTCGCCAAACTCCCAGGGGAACTCCGCGAGCGGCCGGGGCGAAGGGAGATATTCCTTCCTCGACAAGGCAAAGGAGCCGGTGAACTGCAAGCCGAGGATTACCGCCCCTGCCAAAAGGAATTTTCGCTTTCTGTTCATGCCCCCTCCGAATCAGGGCTGCGCGGCGCTCCGGGACGCTGCCTTGGAAGTCAGCCAGTGAGTGAGAAGCACCATGCCGAAACCGAGGGCGAAGCACAGCCAGCCTAGCAGGTCGTGGTATACGCCCACGGTGTACTGCGGTCTCCATTGCCCAATCAGCCCCGTCGCTACAATCCGCACCACATTCAAAAAGATTGCCGCCGGCAGCGCCGCGCCGATGATCACGAAACGCACCCAGCGGCGGCGCTCAAAGAAATGCGCGTACACAATGCAGAAGAACCCCAAAGTAATGAGCGACCGAAGGCCGCTGCACGCTTCCGCCACCGACAGGCGCTGGCGCGGCAATTCCAGGATATTGCCGTCCCGGATGACGCTGAAACCCATGATTTCAAAGACAATTTCCGACAGCCGGCTGGCCAGTAATTGGAGCGGCAAAGTCAGATCGCCATAAAGCACAGTGGGAATCGGGAATGTGAACAGCAGCAGCGAAAGCGGGAGCAGGAGCGTGCGAAACGCGCGGTATCCCCCCGCCACGAGGATGCAGCCGGATAAGGAAATCAAAAAAGCGAACCGCGAAACCGTGGAGGAGCCGCCCAGCATGGCGGCCAGCCCCAGCGGCGCAGCCAGCATGAGCACCGCCAAGCCCCAAGGGCTCGAGATCTCCGGGGAGGAGAAAGCGCTATGGCGCCGCTGCCAGGCGATATAGCCCGCCACAATGGGCGCAAAGAAGCCATGCGCCATATCCTCGCTGAAAGTCAGCATCTTGCCGGTGAGAACCAGGGTGTCCCAATAGCTGCCCACGAGAAAGAGCAGCATGGCGGCGAGGAGCGCCCAATCCGGGCGGCTGTAGCCGGTCCTGCCGGCGGCGCCCTGCTCGAAAGAAACACTGGGACTCACGGCCATAACTCTGAGTTAGCGGCTTCCTCCTCTCATTGTCCTCCGTAGACGGAACCGCGCGCCTCCGGACTTAACCCAATTCTAACCGCGGGCCTCAGGCAAGTCACCAGGACGAAAGTTGGGAAATGCGGCTTTGGCATAGGAAAGACACCTAGACCGGGTACCAGGACTTTTGGCTCATTGACATTTGTCATGGATACCCTATGATGCTTAGTGAGAGGTCTCGGAGGTTTCATCCAACGTTCCTGGACCCCGTGGATGGGACTGAAGGGGCGATAGCATGCTCGGAAGAGGCCAATTCGGATCGGAGGAACCGGTGACAGACTACCCGTGGTATGCGATTCGTGTCCGTTCGAATTTTGAGTGGACCACCGCTAACCTGCTAAAGCAGAAAGGGCTGCCTGTTTTCCTGCCTTCTTACCTGTCCCGGCGTTTTTGGTCGGACCGGGTGAAGGTGATTGAGCGGCCGCTATTCCCCGGGTATCTCTTTTGCCGCTTTGACCCCCGCGACTGGCTGCCGGTGGTGCGCACCGCCGGCGTAGTGAACATCGTCGGAGCAGGCGGCGAATTCCTCCCGGTGGATGAGACCGAACTGGAGTCCGTGCGGCGGCTGCTCGCCTCCGGCGTCCCGCCGATGGCGCATGTTTTCCTCAAAATCGGCCAGCGGGTGCGCATCGAACGGGGGCCGTTGAGCGGAGTGGAAGGCATTCTGGTGGCCGACAAAGGCGGCTTCCGGCTGGTGGTATCGATCACTTTATTGCAGCGGTCCGTGGCGGCGGAAGTAGACGCCGAATGGGTCCGCCCGGCGCCCGCGCCTCGTTATCATGTCCCGGTTCCGGTCCCGGCTTAATTACGGTTTGCGGCTCCTGGCATGGCTGGCGGCGTGCGCCGGTGCGGCTGCGGCCGCGGAGCCGGACGCCAATTTCGACGCTTGTCTAAAAGGGCTGCCTAGCTGCGACATTTCGCGGCTCGCTCCGGCGGAGTTGAGCAAAGTTTCTGCGGCGGCCAAGGCGCGGAATTACGAACGCTGCATGAATTTTTCCTCCAACTGCGATCCGGCGATGCTGAGCGCCGAGCAGGTGAAGGTTTTTAACGAGAAAGTGCGCCACAGGAATCTCGAGCGCTGCATGAACGCGCACCCGCTGTGCGACCCGCTGATCCTGACGCCCCCTCAATTGGAGGCTGTGCGGCAGGCGGCGCGGAAACGGAATCTGGATTTCTGCCTGCAAGGCGCCGCCAAGTGCAATCCGCTTGAGCTCACGCCGGATGAGGCCAAGCGCGTGCGGGCGGCGGCGTTGCAGCGCAACAACGAGGAGTGCCGCCAGGGGGCGGCGGCGTGTAATCCGCTGGAATTGACCCCGGAGCAGTTGGACGCCGCCCGCACGGCGGCGCGGCGGCGCAATTTCGATAGTTGTCTCGAAGGCCGGGCGAGCTGCGACCCGGCGCAATTAACAGCCTCCGAAGCCGCCGCCGTGCAACAAGCGGTGAAGAAGCGCAACTTCCAGCGCTGCATGGACGGACTGAGCTCCTGCGATCCCCTGCTGCTCACCGCGCCGGAGTCCGCCACCGTCTCGGCCGCCTTCCGGCAAAGGCAGCGCGCCAAGGAGCGGAAGTGACTGAGATTTTCATAGCGAGGGTGATAGCCGGGCAGACACCCTGCGGTCCGATAGCACGCGCACCCGGATTGCCCGGCCGGTCCAGCGGTCGAAATGAACCGTCCTGGTAGCGCAAGTACCAGTTTCAGCTTGGTGCTCCGCACGGGCCCGTGGTTGAAGGACAATTACCCTCAGGCGCGGGACTTGGCGGCGGGGCTCTCTCTAGCCAACCTTTGCTTGCTCGAGTTCTGGCATTCGGCCCTTGCACCCAACACAACAGATCTGTATTTTTCCAAGACCCCCCCGCAGTCTAGCGTTTACCTGGCTGCCATCCTGATTGTGACTACCTGCGGCCTCCTTGGCGCTTTGGCCATGAGATGGGCCTGGCATAGCACAGTTCGGTGGCAACGATGGCTCGGCGCCATGCTGCTGGCTGGCTTCGTGCTCGTTCTATTGAATATCTTGCGGGTGCACCTGACGCAGTGGATTTTTGTTTTCTTTCAACTTAGCGGGCCCAAGGCGGAGCATTTTGCGACATTGCGGCGGTGGCCGGTAGCCGTTGGGCTCACCGCTCTATCCGGGATGGCATTCCTCACATGGGGGTTCGGTCGCTGCCGGAACCGATTGCCGAATGCCGCCAGATTCGTGCTGCTGGGCCTCTCGCCGTTCATGGTGGCGAATTTCGCGCGCTCTGCGTGGAAGATGGCAACGTACAGCGACTCCGGCTTTCGTGACAAACCGGTCGCGCAGATTCTCAAACAGAATGGGCCGCATACAGCGCGAGTGCTGTGGATCATTTTCGACGAGTGGGATCAGCGGCTGACTTTCGAAAACGGCGTACAATTCCCCGAAATTCGCCAGTTCCGGGATGCAGCCTTATACGCATCAAACGCTTACCCTCCGGCTGATGGCACCGATAAGTCGATGTTGGCGTTCTTGACAGGAAAGATTGTTCGGAAAGCGGAGCCCCAGGGTCCGGACCGGCTGCGACTCCTCTTCTGGGACGGCGGGCAAACTTGGTTGGATGGCGAGCAAGACCGGCCCGGCTCCAGCCCGAGCCTCTTCACGAAGATTAGGGAAGCCCACGTCAACGCAGCTGTAGTGGGATGGCGAGTACCCTATGGCCGGTTGTTCAATCGGGACTTGGTGAGCTGCTGGTGGACAGGATTTCCGCAGCGGTGGAACCTTGTCGAAGGCGGATTCCTGGATGTATTGCTATGGCAGCTTCGAAGTCTGTTCGGGAGTGGCTCTGGCATTGGCCCCTTCGGTCGATCGATGGCGATACAGAAGCATACCTGGATCTACAAGGAGGTGTTGGAACGCGGCAAGCTATTGGTTTCCGACCCAGCAATCGGTCTAGCCCTAATACACTTCCCAGTTCCGCACATGCCTGCCATCTATGACGCAGCCACTGGGCGACTGGACCGGCGATATTCCACGCCCAGAGGTTATTTCGACAATTTATCCCTTGTGGACCGGACAATCCGCGAGTTGCGTGAAGCTATGGAGAGAGCCGGTGAATGGTCGAGTGCGACTGTGCTATTGAGCTCAGACCACTGGCACCGCGGAGCAGCGTCCGTGGACGGCAAGGTTGATCGTCGCGTGCCCTTCCTGTTGAAGCTCGCCGGGCAGCAACGAGGAATCGTTTACGACAAGCCGTTCAATACCGTCCTGACGCACGACCTCATATTGTCGATTTTCCGCGGTGAGCTACGCACCCCGGATCAGGTCGTCGCTTGGCTTGACGTACACCGCCAGAGGGCAGAAGGCCAGTACCATCCGTGAGGGGAATGCGCCAGCCGGGCATGCAGCCGCGTCTAAGTGGCCAATATTAAGGCCATTTGATTCATGTTGTTAATCCGAACGAAGGTGTACTGTTTGGCGGCAAGTGGCTCCCGCCCCTCGCACGTCCGCCTCCGTGTGTAGAGCTCACTGCCCTGGCTCGCTGTCGAGATGAACTGCCTTTTCCTGTCGCCTGAGATGGCATCATGGCGTGAGACGACCGTTTTCTCGCTTATCAGTGTGGATCTTGAAGATATTTAATTTAATAAGAGAGGAGAGAGACCATTCGATGAGTGTATCCATTCGCCATAGCGCGGTCATACTAGCTTTATCCCCACTGCCGTTGTTAGCCTACAGCGACCCCGGTTCAGGAGCTTTACTGTTACAGTTGCTCATGGCCGGGCTTATCGGGTTTTTATTTCAGCTTAGGAAGGTCAGAGGGTGGCTCAAGAATCTGCTCCGAATACGGCAAGATTCCCGACGCTAGCCGTGCCAGCGGCCAAACTCCCACCAACAGTTCGCCCGCGAGCTTCCTTTCGCGATCCCCACGGCTCCGTGCTTCATGCCGGCGGGCGGGTTTTCCGTTGGGTTTCAAGCTCAGGCCTAGCCAACCTGGAGTGCTACTTCCGCTCCGATACGGCTCGACGTTATTGCCGCAAGGGCCGGCTGGTGACTACTCGGGTTTTGTCTGCGGCGGAAATTGAACAACTGGCATCCATAGGTGTACAGCCTCTGGCGAGCGAAGGAACCCTGGTTGAGCACGAGTCGCTTTGGTTCCCCTCCTTCCCGTACGAATGGCCGCCGGAAATGCTCTACGCAGCGGCTGAGCTGACTCTCGACTTGGCCGTCGATCTCCTCAAGGAAGGACGCGGCTTGAAGGATGCGACACCTTATAACGTCTTGTTCCGCGGGCCCGAACCTGTTTTCGTGGACGTTCTTTCCTGGGAAGACCGCGAAGCAAAGGACCCCGTCTGGCTTGGGTATGCTCAGTTCGTTCGCAGCTTCCTGTTGCCGCTGCTAGCGAACAGATTTTGCGGTTTGCCACTGGATGCGTCGCTGTTGGGCCGACGGGATGGCCTGGAACCGGAAGAAGTATACGAGTGGTTGACTTGGCTTCAAAAGCTGCGCCCTCTTTTTCTGACTGCGGTCACCCTTCCAGTTTGGTTAGGCAAAAGGCGCGAAGGTGATCCAAGCCTGTACCAAAGGAGATCGGTAGCTGACCCATCCATGGCCCGGTTCATCTTAGAAGCGCTCTTTGGCCGGTTACGGCGCACGCTAACCAAATTGGCGCCGCAAAAGCAGCGCCGTTCGCGATGGTCTTGCTACGAGATTTCCCATAGCCATTATTCCGCCGAACAGTGGGCCGCCAAGGAGGATATGGTTAGGCGCACTTTGATGAGGTTTCAACCCGGGCGAGTATTGGACGTGGGTTGTAATACCGGACATTTCAGTTTCATAGCGGCCCGGCTCGGCGCCGAAGTGATAGCCATCGACGCGGATCCTGTGGTGGTTGGCGAAGCCTGGCGGGGGGCCAGGCGCGAGCAACTGGCGGTGCTCCCTTTGGTGGTCGACTTTGCTCGGCCTACGCCTGCGGTTGGCTGGCGCAACCGGGAATGCCCCTCGTTCCTGGAGCGTGCTCGCGATCAGTTTGAGCTCGTGATGATGCTAGCTGTGCTCCATCACCTGCTGATAAGTGAGCGCATTCCCTTGCCGGAAGTGCTGGATTTGGCTGCGGAGCTTACGACAGATCTGCTGTTGATTGAGTACGTTGACCCCAGGGATCCAATGTTTCTCAGAATCACGCGGGGGAGAGACGAGTTGCACCGGGATCTCACGCTGGAATCGTTCGCGGCCGCGTGCTCTGAGGCATTCGAAATTATCGAATCCCACCGCCTCCCTGGCGCTGAACGATGGCTCTTTTTGTTGCGCAAGCGGACGGCGGCGTGAGGCGCTGAAGCTCCAGCCCCGGGCGCGGACTCACGAGAACGCGCCCGGCAAACCGGTAGCCCGGATCGGCCCGGACGCCCCCAATCGCGCGAACATGATGCCGAAACGCACGGCGATGGCGCAAGCCCGGAAGTCAAAACATCACTTGAGCCGGCTGGCTTCAATGTCGTGGAGTTCGTCTTGGAAGCTCGCCCCGACACAGTCGGTTTTCGTGAGTGATAGAACTTTGGTCCTATTGACAAATGTCAACACGGCGTGTTACGTTTACGGCAGACAAGTTTCACGCCAAGCAAAGCCCTGGGGAATGTGGCTGAAAGGGCGGTAGCATACGCAATTCTGCGGCCAGATCCCCTGAACATCCCCCGAAAGACGCTTCGAGTGGAGTAATTCCGTGTCAGTATTGAGACCCCGTACGCGCGTCGTATACTTCCGGGTGTCGGAAGAGGAATTCCGGCAATTCAACGATCTCTGCCAAATGCGCGGCGAGCGGAGCCTGTCGGACCTTGCCCGCGCAGCCATGTACCAGATGTTGCAAAACAACGGCAAAGGCGGGGAGCAGGAGATGGCGCAGAAGATTAAAGAACTGGACGCCACCATCGCCGAGTTGTACCGGGAGTTGAAGAAATATTTGCCGGCCGCCAAGGGCGGCAAGAAAGCATCCACGATGAAGGGAGAACAACGGTAATGCCGCGCTGGTTTCGTGTCTACCGGGTCGCCGGAGCCTTGCTGTGGGCGAGCGCAGCAGGGATGGCGGCAGGCACTCAGCAGACCTTGCCGCAGGCGCAGACGCCCTCGCTGACGCCGGCCGGGCAGGAAGCGCCCGGCATGCAGGCGCTTGGAACGCAGGTCGAGCGGTTGCGGCCTAACTATGTTCTGGGGCCGGGCGATCAGATTCTCATCCGGGCGTTCGAAGCCGAGGAAATCAGCGAACGGCCGTTCCGCATCGACGGCGACGGTTTCGTGAACCTGCCCATGCTCGGGCGGGTGAGAGCGGGCGGGCTGTCGGTCGAGCAACTGGAAAGCAACCTCGTGGAGCTTTTGCGCAAGTACATACGGCAGCCGCAAGTCACCGTCACGGTGGTGCAGTTCCGCAGCGAACCGGTGTTTTTTGTCGGCGCTTTCCGCGCCCCCGGCATTTATCCTTTGCAAGGCCGCCGCACGCTCGTCGAGATGCTTTCGGCCATCGGCGGCTTGCAGCCGAACGCCAGCCGCCGCATCAAGGTGACCCGCCGCAAGGAGTTCGGGCCCATCCCGCTGCCCAACGCCACCGAGTCGCCCGACGGCAAGGTGACGTCGGTCATCATCAGCATGGGCAGCTTGCGCGAGAACGTGAACCCGGCGGAAGACATCGTCCTCCAACCGTTCGACGTCATCAGCGTGGAGCGGGCGGAGATGGTTTATGTCAACGGCGAGGTCGGCAAGGTCGGGGCGTTTGAACTCGGCGAGCGTGAATCGGTGTCGGTGATCCAATTGCTCACCATGGCCGGCGGCCTGAGCCGCGACGCGGATCCAACCAAAGCCCGCGTCTTGCGCCCGATTCTCAACACCTCGCGCCGGGCGGAAATCCCGATCAATGTGAAACGCATTTTCGAGGGCAAGGACAGCGATTTCCCACTATTGCCGAACGACCTGCTGTTTCTGCCCAAAGCTTCTTCCTGGAAGCGCAACCTGGGGCGCGGTCTGTTGATCAGCATGCCCATCATCACGACGGTCATTTATGTCGCCGTCCGTTAGGTAGGAAACTATGGCATACCGGGATCCTAGACCGGATCTGACCCCCGTCCCGTGGCGTCCGCCCCAAGCGGGCCTCGCCCCGGCGGGCATGTACGACAACCGGCCTTTCTTCGAGCCGCGTCCTCCGCAGGCGCCGGGCGAAGAGATCAATTATCTGGAACTCGCCTGGCGGCGGAAATACTGGATCGCTCTGGCCGCCTTCCTGGGCCTGGTGGCCGGAGTGGCTTATGTGGTCTTCACCGCGCCGGTCTACCGCGCCGCGGCCATCCTCGAAGTGGTGGGCTTCAACGAAAGCTTCATGGGGATGAACCAGTACGATCCCCAAGCCGGCACGGGCAACTATTCGGCCACCGCAGCCAACATCCAGACGCAAATCCGGATCCTGCAAAGCGCCGGGCTGCTCAACCGCGCCGCCGAACGGGTGAACCTGGAGCTGACGCCCATGGTGCCGGCGCCTTCAAGCATTTTCGGCAAGCTCCGCGCTGCTCTGCATGTGGTGCCGCAGGAGCCGGCCGAGTTCATGCGCCAGGCGCTGCGTTCGGCTTCGCGCAGCGTTTCGGCCCGCGGGCTCGGGGCCTCGCGTTTGATCGAGGTGAGCTGCCAGTCCAATTCGCCGGACCTTGCCGCCAGCTTCGTCAACGCCCTGGCCACCGAATACGTCGCCCAGAATTCGCAGTTCCGGGCGAGTTCGGCTACCCGCACGGCGCAGTGGCTCGAAAGCCAGCTCGAAGAAACGCGCAACCGCCTGGAGCAAGCCGACGCCAAACTGCAAGACTTCATCCGCAAGGAAGGCATCGCCTTCGTGCTGGACCAGAACACGCTCGCCGACAGCAAGCTGCGGCAACTGCAAAATGACCTGGCCGCCCTGCAAGCCGACCGCATCACCAAGCAGACCAAGTTCGAACTCGCCAAGAACAGCCCCATCGATTCGGTGCCCGAGATCCTCGACGACGGCACCCTAAAGGGCCTTCGCGACCGCTTGACCGAACTCCGGCGCGAGCGGGCGCAGCTTCTGGCCACGCTCACTCCGGAGCACCACAAGGTGAAGCGCATCGACGCGCAGATTACCGAAATCGAGCAGACCATGCAGCGGGAGAAGGCCAACCTGATCAAGCGCATTCAAAACGAATACGAAGCCGCGCTCAGCCGGGAGAAGCTGATGGCCAACGCCTATGCCGCGCAATCGCGTTCCGTGGTCGGCCAGGCGGACAAGGCGGCGCAGTACGGCCTGCTCAAGCGGGAAGTGGAGATGGCGCGGCAGGTCTACAATCTCCTGCTCCAGCAGTACAATCAATCGGCCGTGGTGGCGGCGGTTCCGGCCAACAACGTGCGTGTGGTGGAAACGGCGGCGCCGTTGAGCATCCCCAGCCGCCCGGTTCCGGTGCGCGACATTCCGGTTTCGACGGCGCTCGGCGGGGCGGTGGGCTACGGCCTTGTGGTCTTGATTGAAAAGATCCGCCTCAAGCGGTTGAGCCGCGTGTTCGCCGCCCCGGGCCATGCCGGGACGGTGTTGAACGTGCCCGAGCTGGGCGTGATTCCCGCCCTGGAGGCGCGCCCGCCCCGGCGGCCCTATCTGCCTGGGTTCGGGCGCTCGCCGAACAACAATGGCGGCGGCGCGGTGACGGTGGCTTCGGACAATCAGGACGCCCTGGTGATGTGGCGCGACAAGCCGTCGTTCCTCGCCGAATCCTTCCGTTACGCCCTGGCCTCGCTGCTGGCGCAGCAGACCGAGCGGAGCAAGCTGATGCTGGTGGTGACGAGCGCCGGCGCGGGCGAAGGCAAGACCACGCTGGCGAGCAATCTGGCGATCGCCACGGCGGAAACCGGGCGCCGGGTGCTGCTGGTCGACGGCGACCTGCGGCGCGGCGGCTTGCACAAGCGGCTGCACGTCGGCGAGCAGCGGGGCCTGGCCGAGCTGCTGCTGGACAGCACGCCGGTCGACCAGGTGAATCTGATCGAATACATCGCGCCGACGCCGTTCGAGGGCCTCTCGCTGCTGGGCGCGGGGATCGAGCGGCTGGAGCAGGTAGGCGCGGCGTTGTTCTCGCAGCGCGTGCCGGCGCTGTTTGCGCGCCTGCGGGCCGAGTATGACGTGATTTTGATCGACACGCCGCCGATTTTGACCCTGCCCGACGCGCGCCTGCTCGCCCGGGTGGCCGACGGGGTGGTTCTGGTAGTGCGTTCGGGCGTGACCTTCCGGGAGAACGCCACGGCCGCCGCGCAGCGCCTGGCCGCCGACGGCATTCCGATTCTGGGCACCATCCTCAACGACTGGGACCCCACCCAAACGCCCCACTATGACCGCTACTATTCGGACCGCTACAGCGGGTACTACAAGTGACACCCTCCAGTGAATCCTTGATCTCGTCCAGACACGTTCGGCTGAAACGCCCCTGTTACGCCGTCATTGCCCCGGGACTTTGGCGTCTCTCTTTCTCCCATCCATTTTTACCACCTCAATCCGAATGAACACCTCTAACGATACCGTCGTTCACCGGCGCTGGATTGTTAAGGCAACCATCTGCATATTTCTGGCTGCTTTTGGCCTCCTCCTAGTCCTGATCGCCAGATCTCCGGAGCAGTTTCTGTACGATGAACCTTGTTTTGTCAACTATATCCCTCTGCTCCACAAGTACGGTTTTTCGGTTGACTTCCTGAACTCCCTAACGGGGACCGTGGGGCCGTTATATGCCTTTGTTCACGTTGCCTTCGAACCTGTAACTCGGCTCCAACCGGTAGGAATGCGATCCGTCAACTTCTTGTTGTTAGCAGGAACCGCAACCATTCTAGGATTCTGTTGGCACCGACGTTTCTGTTGGGATTATTGGTTAGTCAGCGGATCTGTTTTGGTGATACCTATGACCTGGGTTGTTTCAGGCATGGCGCTGTCGGAAATGCCAGCTATTCTCTTTGTTGCGATTGGCACCTATCTACTTCTCAGGGCAATCGATCGACTCGAAGCTGGACACCCAGTAACCTCATGGTTCCTGTCTGCAGCCGTTTGCATCGGTGTAGCTACATGGGGCCGCCAACCATACCTACTCCTGGCCGCTGTGCCGATCTTACTCTCCTTGCAGGACCGGCGCCTAATTAGGCCTGCTGCGATCGCCGCGGTCACCATACTCGGCCTAGCCGCACCGCTTTTCTTTACTTGGAAAGGTTTGGTCCCCCCGTCCCACCATAGTGTCCAACAAGGAGTCTCAATTGTTCATGGTTTGCTCTCATTTGGCTATGCCGGCGTGTGTTTACTGTTGCTCGGATCCCGTATCACTTGGTTGCCTCCTAAAACCACAGTTGCTCTTTTTGTGCTCACCGTCACAGCAAACTTGGCAGTCGGCAGTCTGGAGCTGTACCCGATCCGTTCATTTACCGCCCGCTTCTTCCCGGAAACTTGGTTCACTTTGTACGGCAGGCTGTGCGGATCGCTTTTTCTTAGCGTAGGGGCGATGTTTCTCATCATCTTGCTCCGCACTATGTGGCAGGAGCGGACAGACCTGCGGCTACTAGTGATCTACGGCGGACTTTCCCTTGTCGTGGCCTCTGCTGCATTCGTCGCGCATCAATACTCGAGCCGTTATACCGCGATGGCGCTGCCCCACCTGGTACTTGCCGCTCACGCCAAGCGTATATGGGGGGGGCGATCTTTTGTCCTTGCAGCTCTCGGTTGTTCGTTAGGATTCCTTTCGCTGCTTGGATACTTTAGGAGCTAGCCCGTCAGTACTCTGTGTTTGAGAACAGTGCTCCCGCTGGTTGTCCGCCAAGCACCAGGAATGAAGCCATCAGGCGTATTTTCGTGCCAAGAATCTGTATGTTCACGAAGTTCACCGTGATCATGTGTCAGGTAAGCCATCGCCTAGCCTTCCGACAATCGCATTTGGCTCACTTCCTTTTTCTTCGGACCGCTACAGCGGGTACTACAAGTAAAGGAGCGCGGAGCCTG